>UMIQ01003159.1_pt1 | contig 17768 bp, 18 predicted proteins | sample 1965851 | NCBI WGS metagenome assembly UMIQ01 (sample SAMEA4836129, study PRJEB28245) | human gut metagenome | biome: gut microbiome; material: fecal sample | place: Denmark | collected 2008 | reverse complement strand
GTGCCCATGCGAACCCAAGCCGCCGCCGCGAAGCGGTCAGTGCCGGACAGAGAAACGCTCGTGTCGCCGTAGCCGGAGAACCCTGCGGGATCGTCAATTTGGCTGGAGGTAGAATAGACGCCGCCAGTGAGGGTGGAGAAATGTGCCCGGCTGTCGTAAATATCGCTGTTGTTGCCGTCGTTGATGTAGGCCAATACCTTCCCGTCATCGCTGAGCTGCGGATAGGATGTGGGGTTGGCATTGGTCTGGATGCTTTCCAGCCCACTGGGGGAGTTCAGAGAGAACAGCATCATCCGCTGCTGGGGCTGGCCCCAAGTACGGGCATATTGCTCCAGATAGTCCCGGCTTTGGAGCGTTGCACTGGCAGAAGCCACCTGCATTCCGCTCTGGGCCGCCGCCATCCGCAGCGAGGCAAGGCTCAGCCCACTGGTGGCGTTATTCCAGTAGTCGTCGATTGTTTTCCAGTCATTAAAAGTCTTGGTGGCTCCAAGGGTTCCGGAGGCGATCACCGCCTCGTAGGAGATAAACAGGAAGGTGGCCACAAATTTGATTCCCACTTCGCTTTGAATCCCCAGGGCCTGACCGTTGATCTGGCGCTTTGTCTCGTCGGCAAGATAGGTGCGGGAAAGGAACTTATTCTGACTGTCCACATCCAAATTGCCGAATAGGCCGATCTTCAGCGCCACGACCGAATAGTCAAAGCCAATGCCGCCAAACGCGTGGACATAGGCGTTGATACGCAGCGTGGTCAAAAAGTCATTCACTGCCGTGGCCGTGGAATCGCTCCAGGCAAGCTCTGTACCCTCGCCCTGCTGGCCGTAGCGCACTGCGGTACGGAAATCCAGCTGAATGGCGCCACCCAGCTCAAAGGTTGCTGTCAACGGCACGGGGCCAGCCATGGCGTTCACGCTGAAGGAGAAGCCCACACCAACGCCGGCGGTAAATCCGCCGCCTACCGGCGAACATTATGTCATTGACGGGATCGACGGCTACCTGACCAATGAGCCGGATCGGGACTATCAGTTTATCATCTACGACTGCGGCGTGATACAGACGCCCACCTCAGTATTCCGGGAAGCGGATCACCGGCTGTTGTGCGGGAGCGTCCTGCCCTATGAGATTCCGGCTTTTCACAAGGCGCTGGAGGTCTGCGGCGGGCTGGAAGTGCGTCCGGTGGCCATCAGCGTACCGGGAGAGTTCCGGGCATATTGCCGGGAACTGTTCGGCGGCGAGATGGAAATGGCGGAGGCATCCCATGACCTGTTTGCAAACCGAACCAACGGGAGGCTGTATAAACGCCTGATAGAGCCTTACATTATGGGAGAACGACGGCTGTAACTAAGAGAGTATCAGAATGGGAGGGTCACAGAATGGCAAAGTTTGAATACATGGAGAGGGCGTTTTCCTCTGAATTGCGGCCGAGGGCGCGGCTGGTGCTTCAAGTCCTTGTCCTGCATTGTAACAAGGAGGGCGAGTGTTTTCCATCCATCAAGACCATAGCCGCCAAGTGCGGCTATGGCATCTCTACGGTAAAACGGGCGCTGGACGAGCTGGTGGAGGCTGGCTACATCATCAAGCAGGCCCGGTTTGACGAGCGCAAAAACGGCGGCCAGACCAGCAACCTTTATACCCTTTGCGTTGAGGCACCGCAACCGCCTGTGCCGGAGCAGCCCACAAAGCCGGAACCGCCTATGCCGGACAAAGAAGCGGATGAAACTGAAAATGCCCTTTCCTCTATGCCTGATTCCACGCCTGGGGAGCAGTCTGCCCTCTTTCTGTTCCCTGCCTATTCTTTTTCACATGGACTTGATAAAATAAAGACCGGACGGCAAAAATGCCGCCCGGATGCTGTGTGGACTGGGGGGCAGTCCATTTTTATACCCCCTTGAACCGTACAGGTGAACAGATACTTACGGATGAAAAGAAAAGTAGTAGGTACTACAAATAAGATGTATACGTTACCATGCTTAAAACAGCAGGGACAACGGGCTTATAAACTCTTCCTGGCGCTAAAGAATTTGGGCTGGAGTATCTGATGTCCAGTGATATAGTTCGGGTAGCGTAGATGAGGACAATCGACGCTCCGAATAAAATAAGGATGACAAACTAGGTTCATAGGTTCAGATATTCAGTCCACATCGTCAAACTTATATACTCATCTCATCGTTTCACCAGCATATGAGGGGAAACTCCAAAATATGCGCGGAAGGCATCAGAGAAATGGCTAATGTTTGTATAACCCACAGCGACAGCAGTCTGGCTTACATTGTGCCGCCCATCCTGAATCAAGGAAAAAGCTCTTTCCATCCTCTCCTCACGAATATATTGGTAGACCGTCTTTCCATAGCATTGCTTAAATAGGCGCTTCATTTTAAAATCGTTCATTTGGATTAGCCGCGAGAGTTCTAGAAGGGAAGGCGGACAATCTAAGCGGTGCAGAAGAATCTCGCGGGCATAGTGAAGACGTTCCATATCTGCGGCGGAAACAGGAAGAGGGCGTTCGATCCCATTGCCATAACACAGGAGCCTTTCGATGTTCACCGAAAGCAATTCTAAAACTTGGCTTTCTAATAGAAGCCGGTTCAGTTTATCATTAGAGGATTCTAACGCCTTACTGAGCTTGTTCAGTAGACACTCTTCATGCGCATCGTGCTTGAAAGAATAATAAGGACAGGAAATGTTTTGAAAAGAATGAAATCCGAGATTTGTATCTCCACTGACTGCCTGGCAAAAATCATTGAACGTCTGCGGCTCCACCCAAATGGAATATAACTTGATTTCCTCACCGCAGTTGTATTCCGAATACCCCGTTGTCTGGCCTAAGAAACCTAAATTTGAATATCCCGGTTTAATTTCAACGGAAGCACGGCCCAACTCGCTATACAAAGATTTTTCTTGACTGTATGCTAATTCAAAAATCGAAGAGGTGGTGGAAGCTTTCCTTTGTAATTTTTGCTTCATTGTACCGGAGGAAATCCAAAGTTGCACACCTGGGCGTACCTCGACCCGTTTACTTGGAAAGACTGATGAAACCTCAGATTCTAATGGTAATTCAAACATACTTGCAACACTCTCCAATGGTTCCTTTGCAACTTAAGGGGAAACGCTCATTATCTTCTAACAATTATAGTTAGTGATCGCTAACCTGTCAAGAGCAAAGTATCTTCTCCGCCGGGGGATAAAAAAAATCCGTCCAAGGGTAGAACGTGAAAACAAAAAAAACTATACTTCATAGAGGTTAGAGAGAGCTAACCATATAAAACACCTAAATAATAGGAGGACGAAATGAAAAAATTCTTGATTGGCCTGCTTGGAATAGTAATGGTTGCGTCAATGTCTGCCTGTTCGAGTGATTCTCCTGCATCTGGAACAATGCCCGGTGCGAAGGAGAGTCCCGCTCAGGAGAGCAAAATGGTCACTGTGGAAGATATGAAAGGGACAGTTGACATTCCGGCAAATCCGCAGCGTGTAGTAGATGTTTCAGGTTCTGCGGATGAATTAATTATCCTGGGAGTTCCGTTTATAGGCTCGGCCAACACCAGCATGTTTGACGGCGTGACGGTTCCGCCGAATCTCGAAGAGTATTTTACCGAGAATAATGTGGAAGTCGTCGGTAATTATTCCGGTTCGGTTGGAGAACTGAATTTGGAAAAAATCGCAGAACTGGAACCGGATCTGATCATTATGAATATCCGTCATGAAAAAGTATATGACCAACTCAAAGAAATCGCCCCTACTGTCATGCTTAATGATGATATGAATTATGTGAACTGGAAAGGACGTTTTCAACAGTTAGGCGAATGGTTTAGTAAAGAGGATGTTGTAACGCAGTGGTTGGAAGATTATGACAAGAAATCGTCTGAATTTGCCGAAAAGGTAAAAGCGGTCACAGGTGACGAAACATTTGCTGTGATTGAGAAAAATTCGGTACGTACAGGTTCTTATTATGTTTATCGGACCGGTGGTCCGGGGGAACTGGTTTATGATGCGATGAAGCTTCCTGTCTCGTCTGGTGTGCCGGAAGGTGTTTGGGGCGAAGTGGTGGATGCCGAATATTTCTCTAAAATTGATGCGGATCATATTTTCTTTTTTAGCGACGACGGGACGGTCGGCGATACGGCGAACCTTCCCACATGGCAAAACCTGAAAGCCGTTAAGAACGGAAATGTGTACTGCGGCTTAAACGAGATGCAATACGATCTGGCTTTTACACCCAATGGAAAGCTGATGTATATGGAACAGATGGTAAATGCTATCATAAACCATGAAAATATCGACAAATAATATACAGCCGCATGAGCGATTCACTGCTTCAAGGCAGTGGATTCGCTCCAGGGCTGGTTATACCGTTTTTTTGGCATCTGCCGCCATTGTTTTACTGATTTCTATGCTGATATCAGTAAGCGTCGGTGTTGCGGGCGGAAATATTCGGGAGTTGTTCAAGGCTATATTCCAGCCAAATACATCCCCGGAGCTTTCACAAATTATGCTGGAGATGCGTTTACCAAGGGCTTTGGCCGCCTGCGTTACTGGGGCGGCCTTTGCTCTTGCGGGAACCGTTATGCAAGGGATCACTCGCAATCCTCTGGCGGATGCGGGGCTTCTTGGGATCAATGCGGGGGCCTGCTTCCTAGTCGCTCTTAGTACAGCAGTTTTCCCCGCACTGTCCGCCTGGGGACTGATGGGCGCTGCCTTTCTGGGAACGGTCTTGGCAGCTGTGATGGTCTACGGATTCGGTGCAAAGAGAAAAAAGGCCGAGCCCATCCAGTTGATTCTGGCCGGCTCGGCGGTATCGGCTTTTTTGACAGCCTTAAGCCAGGGAATATCTTTGGCATTCGGGCTTTCCAAAGATCTTTCCTTTTGGACAGTTGGCAGTCTTTCCGGCATACTCTGGCCGCAGGTCAGAATGGTTATTCCGTGGCTGCTGGCGGCCGAAATAGTTGGTATTTTGCTTTCCCCAAAACTTTCCCTTTTGTCTCTCGGTGATGAAAGCGCTGCAGGGCTGGGAGTAAATGTCGGAGCGGTTCGCATTTTTGGCCTTGCTATCGTACTGATATTAGCAGGAGTAAGCGTGTCCCTGGTGGGTGGCATTTCTTTTGTAGGACTGATTGTGCCACATATGGCAAGGCGGCTGGTTGGAACGGATTACCGACGTATAGCGCCGGCCGCTATGCTTCTTGGCGCCGTGCTTCTGGTGCTTTCAGATGTGGCGGCGCGCATGATCCATGCGCCCTTTGATACGCCAGTGGGCGCACTGGTTTCGGTCATCGGCGTGCCGGTTTTCCTGTTGCTGACCTACCGGAACGGGGGGGCCAGATTATGAAAAAAAGGCGTTTGTGGCTGATTCAGTTTATTTTATGTCTGGGGCTTATAGCCTCCGTTGTGTTGGCCCTCAATTGTGGGTATTCCAAGATACATTTTTCGGCTTTATGGGAAGAAGTATTCTGCTCAACACAGGGAAGCTCCTCTTTGATTCTGCTGAACATCCGACTGCCGCGTATATTGCTGGCTGCTTTATGCGGTATGGGACTTGCCCTGTCTGGTTGTACTCTTCAGGCCGTCACTGATAACCCACTGGCTGATCCGGGTATCTTGGGCATCAACTCAGGAGCAGGGTTCTTTGTCATGCTATTTATGGGACTGTTTCCTGCTCTGCATATCGACGCAAAACTTTATCAACCCGTATTTGCTATGGTTGGTGGGTTGCTGACTGCCTTTCTGTTATATAGTTTTGCAAGGCGAAATGGAAAAATCAGGCCTACCCATTTTCTTCTTGGTGGGATTGGCGTTGCGGCTGGATTTTCCGCCCTGATGACCATCTTGGGTGCAGATATGGAAAGCAGCATCTATCAGATGGTTTCCCGCTGGCTGGTAGGAAATATTTGGGGAACAGACTGGTACCAGGTCTTGATTCTACTTCCTTACCTAATTGTCTTGATCCCTCTCCTTTTCTTACGAGCCAACGTACTGGATCTTCTATTACTGGGAGAGGATTCAGCCGCTACCCTTGGCGTGAGGGTTGGGCATGAGCGCAAGCTGCTGCTCTTTGTGGCGGCGGCACTGGCGGCGAGTTGTGTTTCTGTCAGTGGTGGAATCGGCTTTATCGGGCTGGTGGCCCCGCATATTGCCCAGCGTCTTACCGGGGCGCGTCACCGCAGTTTGTTGCTTTCTTCCATGCTGACAGGCGGTATATTGCTGGTGCTGGCGGACACAGTGGGGCGGGTCCTCCTTTCTGAGATCGAAATTCCGGCCGGTATTATCATTTCAGTGCTGGCGGCACCCTATTTTCTGTATCTGCTGCGCAAGCAAATCTAAGGAGGTGATCCCATGCAGTATCATATGACAGCAAAAAATTTGACGGCGGGTTATAACGGCAACCCGGTTTTCCGGAATTTTGAGATAAAGATTCCATCCGGCAAAATTACCACCCTAATCGGTGCAAACGGTTCGGGAAAATCTACAGTTTTGAAGACCTTGGCGCGGCTGCTTACCCCGTTGGAAGGCGTGGTCTATTTAGATGGTGAGTCCATTCACCGTATGCCGACCAAATCGGTCGCGCAGAAACTGGCAATGCTTCCGCAAGGGGCACAGACGCCCGCCGGGATCACCGTACAGGATCTGGCCGAGTATGGCCGGTATCCTTATCGCGCAAGGCTGTCTGGGTTGACCGCGAAAGACGATGAGATTGTTCGTTGGGCGCTGAAAAGCACCAATACGCTGGCTTTGGCCGACCGGGAAATGGATCAATTATCCGGCGGACAAAGACAGCGTGCTTGGATTGCCATGGCTCTGGCGCAGAAAACAGGTATTCTTTTTCTAGACGAACCCACCACCTATTTGGACATTTCCCATCAGTTGGAAATCCTGCAGCTTCTCAGAGAACTGAATGTACAACAAGGCGTGACAGTGGTCATGGTACTTCATGATCTGAATCATGCGATTATGTTTTCGGATTATCTGGTGACTATCAAGGATGGAAAAAAGTATTTGGAAGGAAGTCCGGAGGAAGTTGTCACACCGCATATGCTTCAGGAAGTTTTTGATGTAGAAGCGGAGGTAATACAGCATCCCGTGCTACATGTACCGGTCTGCCTTCCTTACGGTGTGCGCGGACAAACTTTCGCAAAAGATATGAAAGAGGTGTAAACTATGAGAACAGCGAGAAAATTCATCGCAGGATTAAGCAGCCTCATTTGTATGTCCATGTTTTTAGCGGGATGCGCAAGTGAAGATGGCATCTATCATCCAGGAAGCTATACTGCCAGTGCAGCTGGATATGCCGGGGATGTGATGGTCGAGGTAGAGTTTGACAGCGAGAAGATTCTCTCGGTCACTATTCTGGAACATAACGAGACACCCACTGTTGCCGATAAAGCGATCGAAGAGATTCCAGACCAGATCGTGGAACAGCAGACCAGTGAGGTGGATGTCGTAACCAGCGCAACCTTGACCAGCGAAGCGATCAAGACTGCTGTAGAAGATTGTATTCGTCAGGCAAAACAGGGATAGGTCACTATGGAGAACAGAAAAAAAAATACTGGAAAGAAACATCACACATGGAAAGGCATTCTGGCTTTTGCCAGCGGAAAGAAAAGGCTTTTAGCCTTTTCGGCGGGTCTATCTATTCTCGGAGTGACCGTCGGAATCGTACCCTACATCCTCATCGGATGGATCGCCAAAGAATATATGGCGGGTCTGCTGGATACTGGACGCCTGTTGTTCCTAGTTGGCTGTTCGGCTGCCGCCTGTGTTTTGCAGGGCGTTTTACAGGGCGGAAGTACGTTGTTGTCTCATCGCTGTGCCTTCCGTATTCTAGAAAATATCCGAATATCCCTGACAGAAAAGATGAACCGTCTTTCCATGGGGACAATTCGAAAGGTATCATCGGGCGAGTACAAAAACCTGATCCTGGATGAGGTGGAAAAGTTGGAATATCCGCTGGCTCATGCCATCCCGGAGATGACCGGAAACTTAACCGCTTTTCTTGCCGTTTTTATCTTGATGCTGTGCATGGATGTGCGCTTGGCTTTTAGCGCACTGATTACTCTTCCGGTTGGGTTTCTCATTATGAAGCAGATGTTTTGTGGTTATGGTGAACGCTATGCAAAGTTTATGAAGGCAGGCGACAACCTTAACAAAGTTGTGGTGGAGTATCTCAATGGCATTGAGGTTATCAAGGTGTTCAATCAAGCTGGGAGTACATTCGAGAAAATGAAGCAGACGGTAACCTACTTTAAAGATTTTACACTGGCATGGTACAGACACAATTGGCCGTACACCGCCGCCTACAGCGTGATTCTGCCATCGGCCATTGTGGGCGTCTTGCCGGTTGGGGTGGTGCTTCTGAACCGCGGAGAGATTGTTTTTCCTACGTTGCTTCTGTTTGTTTTACTTTCGTTTGCGCTTATTCCACCGCTGATCAAACTCACGGAATTTATTGATAATGTGGCTGTGATTGTGAAAACCGAGCAGGAAGTACAAGATTTCCTTGCCCAGGAAGAACCCAGGTATGCCATTACACCCGCACGTATAGAGAATTTTGGCATCTCCATCGAGCATATATCTTTCTCTTATGGAGAGGAAACCGCTGTCGAGGACATCAATGTCGTCATCCCCCCCTCCGGTATCACAGCAATCGTCGGGGAATCTGGTTCCGGAAAAACGACACTGCTGCGGCTGTTGGCTCGCTTTTGGGATGTTTCAAAGGGGAAAATATACATTGGGGGAACGGATATCCGAGATATTCCACAAGACCAACTGATGGGAATGATGAGTATTGTGGATCAGGATAATTTTCTGTTTGACATGAGCATCCGGGACAATATCATGCTTGGAAAGCCGGATGCCGATGACAAGGCATTGGCGGCATCCGTGGATGCGGCTGGCTGCCGGGAAATTGTCGAGCGGCTGGAGGGCGGACTGCATACGGTGGTGGGAACCGGCGGTGCGCTTCTGTCGACCGGCGAGCGTCAGCGCATCTGCATTGCCAGGGCCATTTTAAAGGATGCACCAATCTTATTGCTGGATGAACCAACGGCGAGCATGGATTTGGAAAACGAATACAAGGTACAGAAGGCGCTTCAACAGTTAATGTCCCCAAAAACTGTTGTGATGGCAACCCACCGGCTACGGACGGCTGTGTCAGCCCAACAGATTCTTGTCATGAAGCATGGCGTCCTGGTGGGAAAAGGAACGCATGAGACTCTGCTGGAAGGCTGTCCTGAATATGCGAGACTATGGAACGCCTGTGTTTGTGCAGAGAACTGGAGCATGGGAGGTGATGCCGATGTATAAGTTGGTTAAAAAGGTATTGAGGATAGCTGGCGATTTGAAGCCACGGATTCTTCTGGGGTTCGTTTTTGGATTTCTGGAGGCTTTGTTTAACATTCTCCCGTTGATAGCTATTTTTTATGCCTTTGAAAGTTGCCGGGACGGACTGAACGGCGGCGAATTGACGGTGGTTATTATTCTGTTGCTGGCTGGTTTGGCTGGCCGGGTGGTTTTCCGCTATCTAGTGGCACGCTTCCAGTCAGGGACAGGCTTTGAAATGACAGCGAAGGAACGGCTGCGGCTTGGAGGTATCCTGAAAAATGCGCCGATGTCCTTTTTTGATACTCATAATCTAGGGGATCTTTCAGCCTGTCTGACGACAGATCTGAGTTTTATAGAAATGTATGTCATGTTTATCCTGGATAAGGTCGTCAACGGATTCTTGATGACGGCGGTCACCGGTATATTTCTGTTTGTGTTCGATTGGCAGATTGCGCTGGCTGCAGCGGCAGTGCTTGCGCCGTCTGTAGTTATGTTTGTTGTTCTGCAGAAATCCGGAAAAACGCTGGGAAGTCTCAGACAGAACACCCAGGCGGAACTGGGTGCAGCTGTATTGGAATACGCCCAAGGGATTATGACAGCGAAAGCCTATGGGATGAAAGGAAGGCGTGCCGGACGGATTAAGGATGCCTTTCACAACAGCAATGAGCATTCCTACTGTGTCGAGAGAGGATTTGTAAGAGGTGTATCCGCCTTCCAAGTTCTCGTACATTTGGCCGGCTGTGCTATGGTTCTAGTTGTTTCATTCGCCGCCCTTTTCGGAAAGTTGGAAATCTCATCCTATTTTATGCTGCTTGTCGCCTCTATGACGATGTTTTCGGGTTTTGAACAGAGTGTATCTAAAATTCCCATGCTGCGTATTATGGAGGCTTCTTTAGATCGGCTGGAACGGATTGTGAATCTTCCGCAGGAGGAACTGCAGAAGGAAGTTCCTCCTCCTGAACGGTTTGATATTTCCTTTGAGGGAGTATCTTTCAGCTATGGAAAAGGAGAGGTATTAAAAAATCTCTCTTTTCATATACCAGAGCACTCAACTGCGGCGCTCGTGGGCAGGTCTGGCAGTGGAAAAAGCACAGTCATGAAACTTATCCCACGATTTTATGACTGCGGGAGGGGAAGCGTTCGAATTGGAAATGTAGATATACGGGATATGCCGCGCAGTCAGGTGTTTTCCTACATCAGTATGGTATTTCAGAACGTGTATCTTTTTGAAGATACCATTGCTAACAACATACGGTTTGGGAAGCCGGAAGCCAGTATGGAGGATGTAATCGAAGCAGCTCGGAAGGCGCATTGTTATGATTTCATTATGAAAACGGAAAAGGGCTTTGACACCATGGTCGGAGAAGGAGGCCATACGCTTTCTGGCGGTCAGAAACAGCGGATCTCGATTGCTCGTGCGATTCTAAAGGATGCCCCGATTATCCTATTGGATGAAGCCACTTCAAGCGTGGATCCAGAGAACGAACATCTGATTCAGCAGGCTATTAACCAACTGGTAAAAAACAAAACGGTAGTGGTTATTGCACACAATCTTTCTGCTATTCGTACAGTGGATAAAGTGCTGGTTCTCGATGAAGGACAGTTGCTCGAAGAAGGTGACCCTTCTTCTCTTTTACAGAAGAAGGGTCTTTACAGTAAACTGTGGGGAATGAGTGAAAAGGTAAGCCGATGGAACGCCACATAGAGTAGGCATAGGAACCTGAACAGTGTAATCTCAGCACAAACAGTTACGGACATTCAGACTATCTTGTGACAATTCTATTCACATTTATATAGGATTGAAAAATCTGTAAATCGCCATTAAATAAGCATATATTTCCTAACAACACGGGGAGGCGTATCATATGACTTTATCTTCTTCTATGGAAGACTATTTAGAGGCTGTACTGGTACTTCGGAAACAAAGTGGTTATGCTCGCTGTGTAGATGTTGCAGCATACTTGCAAGTGACGAAGCCTTCTGTAAGTAGGGCTGTAAAAGAATTGATAAAGGCAAAATATTTATGCAAAGATTCAAGCGGTATACTCGCCTTGACTTCCCAAGGAGAACAGGTTGCTACAGCAGTATATGAGCGTCACTGCTTCTTCACAGAAAAATTGCTTGCAGCGGGTGTTGATCCTCAAACGGCAGAAAAGGAAGCATGCCGGATGGAACATGGTATCAGTGAAGCATCTTTCCATAAGCTGAAAGATGCGTAGAAATCATGAGATGGGAAAAGGATAACAGGATGTACGTAAACGTCAAACAAAGGACACAGGAGCGGAGGGAAATCCTTCGCTCCTGTGTCCTTTGTTTGACGTTTATACGATCTCTCCCAGTTTAACCCTATAACAACATATATCAACAAGGGCGGCGACTTTGAGCTTCTATGCCTCAGCCCATAATTATATTTTGCAATAGGGGATGACGCCAGCCGCCTGTGTGCCGTCCGCATAAGCGGGCAAGGAGTAGCGTGCTATGGATGAGAAAATCCACAGCATTGAGAAGCTGCTTTTTGTCCTTCTTAAACGACACACGGCTTTTAATGGACAATTTTCAATCGGCGTTCACCGGCGCTTTTGCGGGAGAGAGTTTGCCCCATCCGGGGACAAGCCTCCGCCTGCGGATGCTCCATACGCCATTGGGCTTCTCAATGTACTTATCCTTCGAGCGGCTGATTTTGTACCAGATTACAAAGTCAGCCGCTTGTTTCATAGGTGGCCTGGTTACAGGAGCAGGGCGCCGCCACCTCCGGTCTGTTTTCGCAAAAAAACAGATCGGAGGTACAAAAATTGCGGGATTATCGCAAAAGTGATTATGCGATAAACAAATACAGCCCAAACATTGTTTATCGCTTCCATGATGAAATTGTTGAGGTTTCTCTGGAGGACTACCTGAAGGAGAACCCGGATAAAACAGCGCAGGACTTTACAAAACTGAAAGCCCTGTCTGATGAGATCTACTATGAGCAGGATCGGGCTGAAAGCGCCCAGACCCGCAAGGATGTGTCCATCCACGGTTTAGAGGAAATGGACTGCTGCTCTACCCGGCCATTGGAAGAAGAATTGGAGGAACTGGCGGCAGAAGTACAAAACCGCCGCTATGCCCGGATTGCACTGGAGCGACTGTTTGCTGCGGGCGTACTTACAGAAGTCCAGAAACGGCGTTTTCGGCTTCATGTGTTCCGTGGCCTGTCCACCCGGCAGATCGGCAGGCTGGAGAGGACAAGCCATCAGGCAGTTGTCAAGTCCCTGAACCTTGCCATCGGAAAATTAAAAAAATTTTTTGTAGAGCAGGGTTGACACCCCCCACGGTTTCAGGACGATGGGTGAAAGGTGTTCTTTCTGAACTTCCCCTTTCGCCTGTTCCTTGACAACCGCATACTCATTCATCGGTAACTTCCCCTTTGCCAGTGCGATGAGCAAAAGCCGATTCAGAAGCCGCGCCATGAGGTACGGCACGGATGAGCAGATCCCACCTACTTTCTTTCATTGGTCTTGCTGTCATCCTGCCTGTATGAGCGAGAAACGGCGGTCTGTAAAAACCGGGCAGCTCCCGGCGCGGCCATGACCGGCAAAGGGTACAATGGTCCTCCTGTCCAGCCACAGCCCTGCCTGACCGCAGGATCACGCAATGGGGGCAGCTCGGAGAGATCCTCGGAGGGGTGAGATTCCCGTGGGCTGGTTCGCTGCTGGCCGCTGATGACTTCCCATGTGCGGGGTGTCGAGGACAAATAGCACAATGAAAGAAAACAGATTGGAAAATTTCGCCGGACGCGGGGCGGGCCTTTCGGGGCCTGCCCTGTTTCCGGCTTACTTATATTCAGGAGGTCATTCTTATGCGGCGAAAGGCGATCCGGCGCGGCGCTTTGTTCTATGCCGACCTGGACCCGGTGATTGGCTCAGAACAGGGCGGAACGCGCCCTATCCTCATTCTCCAAAATGATGTGGGAAACTATTTCAGCCCTACCGTGGTGGCGGCGGCCATCACCAGCCGAAGGGATAAGACCCACCTTCCTACCCATGTTTTGTTGGAGGATGTGCCGGGCCTTGCCCCTACCTCCCTGCTGCTGTTGGAGCAGATACGGACGGTTGACCGCCGGAGACTGCGGGGATATATCGGGCAGATCAGCAAGAAAAAAATGAAGGAGATCGACACAGCCCTGGCAATCAGCGTGGGTCTGCGTTCTCTGGCATAGGACAGGCGCCCTTCTGAATAGATTGGTAGAGGCAGAAAGGAGGAACCTGTTTGAAATCACTCACGCTTGCAGAGCTTGATACGCTCTCCGCCGTTGATATTAAGACGGTCGATCCAGAACAGCTTGTCGATATTCGGGATATATCCATCCACACAGAACTTCCAAGAGAGGAACGGGTGCTGGACTTCATCCGCCAGATCCGCAACCCCTACTGCTTCCGCCACGGAAAGATCGTCGTGAAAATCGGCTTTTCCGAGGCGGCCAAGGAAACCACAATGGAGGAACAATTTGAAAGCTATCTCCGTACCCTGTAAATCCCTGACACGAATGGAACCGAAAAAAACACCTGGACACTGACTGTGCCCTGCTGTATAATAGAAATCGGACAAAACTCGCACTCCAATCGTTGTTGGGACTGACAAACAAAACGATTGGAGGCATTGTTATGAAAAATTTGACCGCGCAGGCTGTTTATAACGCCGACATCTATCTCCGGCTGTCTGATGATGATGGAGATAAGCCGGAAAGCAACAGCATCAAGAATCAGCGGGAATTTATCACGGAATTTTTGAAATCAATGCCAGAAATCCGCATCCATGCCGAGAGGAAGGATGACGGGTTTAGTGGCGTTGATTTTTTTCGTCCTGGGATTCAGGAAGTCTTACAGGATGTGCGTTCCGGCGCAGTCAACTGCGTCGTGGTAAAAGACCTGTCCCGTTTGGGGCGCAACTATATTGAAACCGGAAAGGTCTTACAGGAGTTTGCAGACCACGGGGTACGGTTCATCGCCATTAACGACGGCTACGATACCGCCAACGCACAGGGGCAGGCCAGCACCATCCTGCTGCCTATCAAAAACCTGATGAACGATTCTTACAGCCGGGATATTTCGGTGAAAATCCGCAGCCATTTGGAGGTCAAGAAACGAAAGGGTCAGTTTGTAGGGGCGTTTGCCGCCTACGGCTATCTGAAATCACCGGACGACAAAAATCAGCTTGTGGTGGACGATTACGCCGCCGAGGTGGTGCGGGATATTTTCCGCTGGAAGCTGGAAGGAATGAGCCAGCAGGGGATCGCTGACCGGCTGAACGCCGATGGGGTCCTCTCTCCCTCAGAATACAAGCGTTCCCTGGGGATGAAATATATCTCCGGCTTCAAGAGCAACCCGCAGGCCAAGTGGTCGGCGGTAGCGGTTGGGCGCATCCTGAAGAACCCCCTCTATATCGGTGTGATGGTTCAGGGAAAGACCGGGCGGCCAAATTATAAAATCAAGAAGCTGATGGAGAAACCGGAGGACGAGTGGATCAGGGTCCCCGGCGCCCATGAGCCGATCATCAGCGAGGTGGATTTTCGTACCGTGAGCGGACTGCTGCGCCGGGATACCAGAATCGCCGTACAGAAAAAGACGGTCTATCCCTTTTCGGGACTTTTGTTCTGCGCCGACTGCAAGCAGAACATGATCCGCAAGACCGTTCCGGCAGGCGGGAAAAAATATTTTTACTACTCCTGTTCCACCAACCGGGCGGACAAAACCGCCTGCACCACCCATAATATCAGTGAGGCCCTGCTGATGGATGCGGTTCGTGACTGTATCCACGCTCACATGGAAACGGTGCTTAATATTGAGAAAACCCTGCAATTCATCGCCGCCCTCCCCGCAGAGGACATGGAGGCCAGAAAGATCGACCGGCAGCTTGAAAAGCTGAAAGCCGATTATGAACAGACCATGCGGTTCAAAATGTCCGCTTATGAGAAGTTCGTGGACCATCTGCTGAATGAAGATGAGTTCAAGCAGTATCAGCGGATTTACACGGAAAAGTGTGAGGCGATTGCGGCGGCCATCAGCAAGCGGCAGGAGGAATTGGACGCCATTGTGCGGGCGGGTTCCCCGCAGGGGGAATGGATCGCCCATTTCAAGTCCTTCCGTCATGTGGATGTGATGGAGCGCAAAATCCTGGTGAAAATCATCGACCGCATCTATGTCTATGAAGGGAACCGAATTGAGATCATTTTTAAGTACCAGAATGAGTACAGGGCGGCGGCAGCCTATATCGAACAGTATATGGAGCGTCAGGCGACGCAGGCAGCCTCCACGGTAAAGGAGGCGGTGTAAATGGCGCGTGTGAGCAGAAGAAAACAGATAGCAGCCGCACAGGGTGTTCCGGTTGATGAGCTGCCCAAGGCCGCCGTTCTGCGGATTTTCCGCACAGCCCTTTATGTGCGCCTCTCCATCATGGACACCCGTGACCGCAAGGACAGCGAGAGCCTGCAAACGCAGATCGACTATCTGTGCGGATATATCGCCAAGCACCCTGATTTGGAGCTGTACGACTGCTATCGTGACAACGGAGAAACCGGGACAAATTTTGAGCGCCCTGGATTCCAGCGGATGATGGAGGATGTGAAAGCAGGCCGGGTGGACTGCATCATCGTGAAAGACCTGTCCCGGTTTGGGCGCGACTTCCTGGAAACCGGAAACTTTCTGGAAAAGGTACTGCCCTTCATGGGAGTGCGGTTTATCTCCGTCAACGACAACTACGACAGTATCCGGGCGGACAGCGGAGAGGCCATGACCATCGCGCTGAAAAACCTGATGAACGACATTTACGCCAAGGACATTTCTCAAAAGGTGTATTCCGCGCTGGACACCAAGAAACGCAGCGGCGAGTTTATCGGCAATTTTGCCGCCTATGGCTATGTGAAATCCCCGGAGGACCGGCATAAGCTGGCCGTTGATCCAGACGCGGCGAAGGTGGTACGGCGCATTTTTCGGATGAAAAAGGATGGAATGAGTAACGCCGCGATTGCAAGAACGCTGACCGCCGAGCAGATCCCCAATCCAAACTATCACCGTTATTTACAGGGCATCATATTCGCCAAAAGGTTTTCCGAAAATGCTCCGTGGCAAACGCAGACAGTGAAGCATATTTTGGAGAATCCGGTGTATCTGGGGCACATGGCTCAGGGCAAAAAAATCACAAAGCTGCACGCTGGGCAGAAGCAGAAAACCATGCCCTCATCAGAGTGGATCATTGTGCCCAACACCCATGAGGCGATCATTGAGCAGGAGCTGTTTGACGCGGTTCAAGCCATTTTGAAAGCCAAGCACGAGGAATACCACAGCCGTCTGGGGAAATACGCCCATTTTGACATCGAAAACATTTTTGAGGGGCTTGTGGCATGCGCGTGCTGCCAGCACAATATGACACGCTATAAGAGCGTTTACAACAAAGGCAGAACAGTGGCGTACCACTTTATCTGCCCCCGCCACGCTATGCTTCTGGATGCCGGATGCCCCAATGCGGGCGGCCTGCGGGAAAGCGATTTGGAAGCGGCCGTGTATGAGGTCCTTCGATTGCAGATGGCGATGCTCACGGATGCGGAGGCGGTCATCCAAAGGGTCAGCCGGTCCTCGGCGGCCAGAAGCCGCAGGACGGCTCTTGACAATGAGATCGTATCGGTGCAGGGACGATTGAAGAAGCTGGCCACACTCCGTCAGACGCTCTTTGAAAGCTATGTGGACGGTATTGTAACGCAGGCGGATTATCTGTTCGGGAAAAGCCGGTATGAGGATGAAGCCCGCCAGCTTGAGGGACGCCTTCGGGATTTGCAGGCTGAAAAGGACGCCTTGCCGGAGGCAAGCCCCAAACAAAATAAATGGTTTTCCGCTTTTGCCAAGTTCCGGGATGAAAAAGAGCCGACCCGTGAGATGCTACTGGCGCTGGTGGAGAAGATCTATGTGAATGAGGACAAGCAGGTACATATCGTGTTGAACTATCAGGACGAGATGAAGAAGTTGTTTCAGGAGGAGGTGTAGCACGATGCCGGAGGTCTTACAGCAGATGTTGAACTATGTGATCGCCATTTACATCCGGCTCTCCGCCGAGGACGGCGACCTGTCCGATGAAAAAAACGAAAGCAACAGCGTTGTCAATCAGCGTGCCTACATCCGCCGTTTCATTGAGCTGCGGCCTGAATTTGCCGGGGCGCAGATTCTCGAATTTTGTGACGACGGTTATTCTGGGACGAACATGGAGCGGCCAGCCGTCCGGCGGCTTCTCGAACAGGTACGCCAGAGGAAGATCAACTGCATCATCGTCAAGGATATGTCTCGGTTTGGCCGCGACTATATCGTGGTTGGAGACTATCTGGAACAGATTTTCCCTTTCCTGGACGTGCGATTTATCGCCATCAATGATTCCTACGACAGCAAGGATCACAAGTACGGTTCTGCGGGCTTGATTGATGTGTCCTTCCG
>UMIQ01022655.1_pt1 | contig 17917 bp, 10 predicted proteins | sample 1965851 | NCBI WGS metagenome assembly UMIQ01 (sample SAMEA4836129, study PRJEB28245) | human gut metagenome | biome: gut microbiome; material: fecal sample | place: Denmark | collected 2008 | reverse complement strand
GACTAAGTACAGCGTTGATGTAACTGCTGATGCTTCACAGGTAATTACAATCAAATAATTTTTACATGTATAAAAGAGGTTGCTTTGAGCAGCCTCTTTTGTAGTCAAAAGCAAGGGAATAATATAATGGAAGAAAAAATTCCATCGTATCAATCAGTAAAACAACATATTCGAATTTTTCTGGATATCAATTATGCTGATTTTGCATGTTGAAGAAATAAAATAATCCATAGATAATTTATTAAGGTATTTCGGTAACGAAGACTATAGCAAAAGCTTTAGAGAATTTTTGCTATAGAAAACGTGCTAACATTGAGGAATATCAATGCTAACACCTTTTCTAATTTGAGTTTTATAAAGAAGAAGCAGCAAATTTTCCAGTAATGGAATACGTGCAGGTACGTAAATCAATCTTCTTATAATCTTTCTTTAATGCAGACTTTGGAATGGTTACGGTACATTCTTTATCGCTGTAACTTGCAACACTTGTCTTATAATCCTTTTTATTGTAAGATACAACATTTTTTTTCGAAGAATCTTTTACTGTAACTTTAAATTTTGATACATTTGTGATTTTTCCGTAGCTGTTATTAACCAGTTTAAATTTCAGAACTAAATTTCCTTTCGAATCAAATGAAGCAGCGTAAGCTTTCATTTCTGATGTATTGTAAACAACATCCTTAACCGTAATCTTTTTTGCCTGATATTTGTTTGGTTTTACGGAAACTTTGCATGACAAAGTTTTTCCATTTGACAATTTGGCTTTGATTGTTGTTTTTCCGATACTCTTTGCAGAAACTTTTCCCGAATTGCTTACCGTCGCAACTTTCTTATTTCCAGAAGTACAACTTTTTATCGTTCCACCTTCGGCTTTCAGCTGCTTGGTAAATCCTTTTGTCAAATTTAATTTTGAATAATTTAACTTAGCTTCTTCCGAAATTCTGCTGACAGACAAATCATAATTCACTTCAGTCTCAAAATTCATTTCAAGAATATATTCTCCTGCTGGCAGATGCATGGTATGTTTGTTTTGATAGGTACCATTTTTTTCATTATACTGCCATCTTGGATCTACAGAAGGAAGCGTATCGCTCTTGACAGCAACTTCGTCCTTTTTATTTTTTACAGTCAATGCAACCGTTGTTCGCTCATTGATTGCAAGCTCAAAATAAATATCTGACTCTTTTTCTAGACTAAAATTATAACGAATGGGATAATTAGACCTTGCTGTATTAATCTTATGCATAATATTAATATAGCTATTTGAAGTATTTGCAAAAGTCTGATCTGGTAAAAGCAGACTTGCGGAGAATAATAAGCACAGAGAAAGTAGGATACTTATAATTTTTTTGCTTTTTGACATCTTCATAACCTCCGTTTTAATAAAAAACAAGCTGCCACGTTGTACGCAGCAGCTTATTTTTAAATTCATTTCATAATTATTTTACATTTACAAATGTCTGATTTACAGGAATTGTAATTAAAACATAATTATTAGAATTTGTTACTTTAACAAATACTTCAACAGATGCTACAGTTACAGTATTGCCTGCTGCTGTAGAATTGATCTTATGAATAGTATTACTATTTAAAGCCTGTGTAAGGTTGTCATAAGTAACTTCTACAAAATCTGTCGATTTAAATGCATCTTCAACAGAATAAGTGCTCTGCAGATCATTTTTCTTTACATTGCAGTTTGCCTTTGTATTCTGTGAATCTTTAATTGTAAAACTACTAGATACAGTTACAGTATTCTTAACACCGTTAGCATCTGCTACCTTGAATGTTGCAGTTACATAGTAAGTACCAGCAGCAAGATTCTTCTGATAATTTGTGTTTGAAGAAATTGCAGAACTTGATACAGCATTGATTACAAGAGTATCTGCCTTAGTTGTTGTATCAAGATATTTGGAATCAACATCTTTTCCAGCAGAATCTTTTACAGTATATTTCACCTTAGTGTCGGCATCACTCTTAGAAGCATAATCACCAATTGCTGCACCATTTGCCATTTCTACAACCTTTGCTTCAATGCTGGTACCACTTGTTGTATCCTTTGTTACAGTTGTATCTACTTCTGTAGGAAGTGATAACTGGTATGACTGTACAGTTGCGCTCTTAACAAAGTTAACAGTAAATACGTTAACAACTGTTTTGTCATCAGAATCTTTTAATGTAACCTTATAAGTATATGTTCCAAAATAAGTGTTGAATGCAGAACCTGTTACAGCAATGGTTGACTTAGTTCCAGGATAACTAGCTTTAAGTTCTGGAGCCTTTGCTTTATCATCAGGCTTAGCAAGGTTCTCAACCTTAGCTTCCTTGATATTCATGTCATTACCATACTGATCTTTTAACTTAGCTTCAATTGTTTCTACAACTTTTCCATTTTCCATAACGGTAACAGATGTCTTGTTTAAGCTAACAGATGTTGCAGTAGCCTTTCCCTGTACCTGAACTGGTAAAGAATATACAACCTTGCCATCTTTCTTTACTAAAATGTAAGTATCTCCAGCACTAACTCCATTGATTGCAACACCAGCAGAGCCCACTCCAAGAGGAGAAAGTTTAACAGCATTTACTACTAATTTTGTAGGATCAGCAGTTTCTACTGAATAAACAGAGTAATCAGCAACATCATTTCCATTTTCATCTGTAATACGGAAATATGCGTTTGTCTGTCCACCAATCTTAACAGCAGTATTTGCTTTAAAAGAAGCGGCCTTCCATGATGGAGCAGAATCTCCAATCGTTACAGCATAATTATAGTTGATTGTGGATGGATCTACAGCAGTAATAGTAGCTACATTTTCAATCACACCAGTCTCTGTTCCGTTAGAAGCGAAAGATCCAGTATGATAAGTAATCTTTGCTGCCATAGTATCTCCTACTGTTGGGAGATATACATCTGTTCCCTGTACATAACCCTTAGTAATAGTAAGAGCAGTTGTTACCTGACCTTTTGAAGTATTACCATTAGTCAAATCAAAATATCCTAAGATAATATTGTTTGCATCTTTTGTAACTGCTTTAACTTCTGTCTTTACACCAGCAGGTACTTCTGTTTTTGTAAGATCTACTTTTGCTACGGTATTGTTTGTTGCAGTAAATACAGCTGTAGAATCAGCATATACTACAGAATACTCTTTTGCATCTGTCATGCTTGTAAATGTTTCAATAACAAATGTATTTTCAGCACCCTTCTTTGCAGAAACAGATTTAACAGCTACATTTGCCTTTGTTGCTGTATTTGTTACAGTAATATCAGATGGCTTAATATCTTTTGTATCACCAACGATAACAGCCTCAATCTTGTTGTACTCTGTCTGTGTTGCGCTCTTAAGGATTGCTTTCTTAACATTGATGTCTGTTGTTACTATGTTGCCATAATCAGATGTAGCGGTAATTGTTACCTTGCCAGCCTTAATAGCCTTAACTGTACCATCATTAGCATCTACAGTTGCAACTGCATCATCAGAAGACTTGTAAGTAACCTTTGCTACGCTTGGGCACTTCTTTGTAACAACCTTATCTTCAGTGCCAACAGCTAAATCTGTAGGAGCTGATGTAAATCTAAGACCTGCGCCAATAACCTTTGCATTTGCATAAAGGGTCTTAGAAACTTTCTTTCCAGACTTCTTAGCAGTTACCTTAACCGTAACTTTTGCAGAACCCTTCTTTACAGCTGTAACTTTTACAGTTCTCTTTCCGCACATTCTTGCTGTTGCAACACTCTTGTTTGAAGAAGATGTTGTAACCTTGTAGCTCTTCCATGTTGAAGGAATTGTAACTACGATGTTCTTAGCCTGCTTTTTAGCAGTACCAGCAGCGACAGTTACCTTTGTTGCGCTAAGCTTTGCTGTCGTTGTTGCTGCCTGTGCGTTTGTAGCAGGAACTGCTGTTACAACCATAGCTGCAGCGAGAGCAAAAGCTAACACTTTTTTGCTTGATTTCATGTTTTTTCCTCTCTTTCTTTTTGACTAACTTCCATCTCTTCTACTCGTTTAACCCTGCACGTTTAAGTTCCTTCATCTTCTCTTCCAAACCGCTGCGGACGATTCTTCCAATCCAATGTTCTCGCTAATTGCCTCCACTGACCTTCCTCGGTCTTACTGTTAAGTCCATCGTCAGTTTCATCTACAGACACACAAATCATAAATGACCAGAAACTTTCGTGCATCAGACGTCGGCGTAGAGTGTGATATCAACGTTGATTGTCCAGCATCAAGATCAGCAAGCTGAGGTTCCGATGACTTATATTTCTAATATGTATCTGCAATTGTAAGGTCTGTCTGGAACAAGTTCCAGTTTCCATAGCCTCGATAGTAGTTCATCACTTGTCGTACTATTTATAGTACACTTTTAACTACTCTACGTGCATATCATACACCAAGTATTGTATCTTTGCAACACCAAAATTACATTTTATTGAAAAAATTCTTTAATATTTTCTTAAGCATTTAAGAGTTTTTTCACTTTTTTCTATTATTAAAACTATTTCACGCGTAGTTCGAGTGAAACTACGCGTGAAGATAAACAATTCTATTTAAAGTAAGCAACTCCGGATTCGAAGATCTTCATATCCTGTTCTCCGTAGATGTTCATGGCAACGGCCTCACCGCGGCGCTCGCTGTGTGCCATCTTTCCGAGTACACGTCCATCCGGACTGGTGATACCCTCGATTGCCATGTACGAACCATTGACATTCCATTCTTCATCCATGGTTGGCTCGCCGGCTTCATTGACATACTGGGTGGCAACCTGTCCGTTTGCAAAAAGCTTGTCCAGCCATTCCTTCGGAGCTACGAAACGTCCCTCTCCATGGGATGCCGGGTTGCAGTATGTTGCACCAAGCTTTGCCTGCTGCAGCCATGGGGATTTGTTTGTCACAACCTTGGTATATACCATCTTGCTGATGTGGCGGTTGATGGTGTTGTAGGTCAGTGTCGGGGAATCCGCACTCTGTGCCTGGATCTGTCCGTAAGGAACAAGTCCCAGTTTGATCAGCGCCTGGAATCCGTTGCAGATACCAAGTGCCAGTCCGTCACGTTCTGACAGCAGTCTGCTTACTGCCTCGGTCATCTTTGCATTCCGGAATGCCGTTGCAAAGAACTTTGCAGATCCTTCCGGCTCATCTCCTGCGGAGAATCCACCTGGGAACATGATGATCTGTGACTGGTTGATTGCCTTGACAAATTCATCGACAGAATCACGGATGTCTGCTGCACTCAGATTCTTGAATACTTTTACAATTGTATTGGCACCTGCACGCTCAAACGCTTTCGCACTGTCGTACTCACAGTTTGTTCCAGGGAATACCGGAATGAATACGGTCGGCTTTGCGACTTTGTTTTTGCATACATAGATGTTCTTTGTATCGTATACGTCACTCTGTACTTTTTCTTTATCCTCGGTCGCACGGGTTGGAAATACACGCTCGAGTGTTCCCTGCCATGCATCGAGTGCTTCATCCATGGAAAGAGCCATGTCTTTGTATACGAATTTCTGTGCATCGTTCACTTCACCGACAACAACTCCGGATGCTTCTTTTATAATAAGAAGAAACTCTTCTTTTACTTCTGCTACGATATTACCGAATCCCGGTGCAAATAAGGTTTCTGCAGTCACATCATCGGCGATGGTTACACCTAATTTGTTACCAAATGCCATCTTGCTGACTGCTGCTGCCAGACCTTTTCCGTCAAGTGCATAGGCACTGCGGATTGCACCCTTGCCGATCAGCTCATGAATCTTATCATACAGTTTCATCACCTGTTCATATACCGGCAGATCATACGCGTTCTTTTCGATCGTAAAGAGTACCAGCTTATCTCCTGCTTCTTTCAGTTCCGGTGTGATCACGTCTTTTTCTCTTGCCACATCGACTGCGAAAGAAACAAGTGTCGGCGGCACGTCAATATCGTTAAAGGTTCCGGACATGGAATCTTTTCCACCGATGGACGGCAGACCAAAACCGATCTGTGCATCAAATGCACCAAGCAGTGCGGCAAACGGCTGGCTCCATCTCTTTGGATCTTCGTTCATTCTGCGGAAATATTCCTGAAAGGTGAAGCGTACTTTCTTGTAGTCACCACCGGCGGTCACGATACGGGAAAGGGATTCCAGTACGGCATATACCGATCCGTGGTATGGACTCCAGGAGGATAAGTACGGATCAAATCCGTAGGACATCATGGTTACGGTATCGCATTTTCCTTTCAGAACCGGAAGTTTGGCAACCATGCTCTGTGTCTCGGTCAGCTGATAGCGGCCGCCGTATGGCATGTAGACACTTCCCGCACCGATGGAACCGTCAAACATCTCGACAAGTCCCTTCTGGGAACATACATTAAGATCCGCAAGCATGGCAATCCATGCTGATTTGTTGTCGTTTTTCTGTAATGCATCTGCAACTTTCGGAAGTTCGATCTTTTTAAAGAAGTTGTCTTCCTCTTTTGGCATCTCGACTTCGACATCTGCTTCCTGATGCGCACCATTGGTATCGAGGAATGCACGGGAAATATTGACAATGTCTTTTCCTCTCCACTCTAAGATCAGTCTCGGCTCCTCGGTGACAACTGCCACCTCGGTTGCTTCAAGGTTTTCTTCTTTTGCATAAGCAAGGAACTGCTCGACATCCTGCGGAGCGACAACCACTGCCATACGCTCCTGAGACTCGGAGATTGCAATCTCCGTTCCATCCAGACCAGCATATTTCTTCGGTACTTTATCCAGATTCACGCGCAGTCCGTCTGCAAGCTCACCGATGGCTACCGATACACCGCCGGCACCGAAATCGTTACATTTTTTGATAATATGGCTGACTTCTTCTCTGCGGAACAGGCGCTGCAGTTTACGCTCAGTCGGTGCATTACCTTTCTGTACCTCGGCACCACATACAGACGTAGACTGTGTGTTATGTGCCTTGGAAGATCCGGTTGCTCCACCGATACCGTCACGTCCGGTACGTCCGCCCAGAAGGATAATCTTATCTCCCGGATCAGAGGTCAGTCTCTGTACGGCACGTCTCGGTGCGGCACCCATGACAGCACCGATCTCCATACGTTTTGCTACATAATCCGGATGGTAAACTTCTTTGACATATCCGGTTGCCAGTCCGATCTGATTTCCATAAGAGCTGTAACCTCTGGCTGCCTCGCGCACGATCTTCTTCTGTGGCAGCTTACCCTCAATCGTATCTTTTACGGATACGGTTGGATCTGCGGCTCCGGTCACACGCATTGCCTGATAGACATAAGTTCTTCCGGAAAGCGGATCACGGATGGCTCCGCCTAAACAGGTAGCAGCACCACCGAACGGCTCAATCTCGGTCGGATGGTTATGTGTCTCATTCTTAAAGTTTACAAGCCACTCCTCTGTCTTTCCATCTACTTCCACCGGTACCACGATGGAACATGCATTGATCTCGTCAGATTCTTCCTGATCTGCAAGTTTTCCTTCTTTTTTCAGACGTTTCATGGCAAGCAGTGCCAGATCCATCAGGCAGACAAACTTGTCATCGCGTCCCGCATACAGTTTCTTGTGGGTATCCAGATATTCTTCGTAAGTCTTTTTGATTGGTGCCTGGTAAAATCCTTCATCAAACTTCACATTTTTAAGTTCTGTCGAGAAGGTGGTATGACGGCAATGGTCACTCCAGTAAGTATCAAGCACGCGGATCTCTGTCACGGACGGATTCCGCTTCTCGGTATTTTTGAAGTAATTCTGGATATGTAAGAAATCCTTAAAGGTCATGGCAAGATTTAAAGAGCTGTACAGTTCCTTCAGCTGTGCTTCTGCCATGTCGATAAATCCGTCGAAAACTGCCACGTCTGCCGGCTCATCGAAATTCTGTACGAGGGTATCCGGCTTGTCCATACCGGTCTCACGGGAATCTACCGGATTGATACAATACTTTTTGATCGCCTCTAACTCATCCTCTGTGATGTCACCCTTGATCACATAGGTCGTCGCACTGCGGATGATCGGCTCCTCATCCTCATTTAAAAGCTTCACGCACTGCTCTGCGGAATCCGCTCTCTGGTCGAACTGTCCCGGCAGGAATTCTACGGAAAATACGTTTCCGCCTTCTGCGTCAAAGTTCTCCTCATAAATATCATCCACTGGCGGCTCGGAAAATACCGTCTGCAATGCCTTCTGGTAAGTGGCATCCGATACATTTTCCACATCATAACGGATCAGGACACGCACCTGTTCTGCGGCGATTCCGAGATAATGCTTTACCTCATGTTTTAATTCTTTTGCCTTTACGGCAAAATCCGGTTTCTTTTCTACGTACACACGACGTACATTGCCCATTGGATTTACCTCCTTCTTTTGCGAAACGGAATGCCCCCTGTATTCGGGGGCATTCTATTGATCTTTATGTTATTGTATCATGGGTTGACAATTAAGTAAAATTAATATCGCTTACGATATCTATTACCTGTTCTTATGAAATTACTGTACGGTAATTGCACTGTCCGTTACAACGCCCGGAATGTCCGGTTCCGGCTGATCCGGCTGATCGGTACCCGGGTTTGGATTTACAAAATTAATCTTTACTTTCAGCTTTCTGGATTTATTTCCTGCCGTATCTTTGGCATATACGGTCACGCTATAAGTTCCATAGGTTCCTCTTTCCATAGCGGTAACTGCCTTATGTGCTTCTCTGGCATCCACGAAAACATATTTTGACGCAAGTTTTTTGCCCAGATCTTTTGCCACTACATCTGCCTTAATTGCAGAAACCAGTTTTTCTTTGGAAACGGCTTTATTGTAGGTCAGTGTCTTTCGCTTCAGGCTGATGGATGGTGCTTTCGTATCTTTTACGGTAATTATGATGCTCTTTTGGGTCTTGTTTCCTTTGGCATCTTTTGCGGTGTATGTAATCTTATATTTTCCGGTCTTTGCCGCATTGACTTTTCCGGAAACGGTAAATTTAAGGGTCTTTCCTCTGTAATCAGAAGCTTTCACTCCCTTTTTGAGGTCTACTTTACGATTGGTTCTCTCGATGGTTTTATTCGCGATTCCCTTAATCGTCGGACGGAGTTTCAGCCATGGATTTCTCGGATTTGGATCGGTCGGATCCCATCCGCGGTACGGACTGTTTACATCGATACGGATCGGGGTAGGCTTGCCCAATGGTCCCGGATCTTTGCTGTCATAGATGGTTACTTTGGTTCCTACCGGGCAGTTGTCATAGATCCACTTGGCATCTTCCACATTCAGGCGGACACATCCGTGGGATGCCGTCTGTCCCAGACGGTTATAAGAATTGTATGCCAGCTTGCTCGGATCCTGTGAACTGTAAAACACAGAGTGGAACAGCACCCCACCGTGAATACGGCTGCAATACTGTCCGTACACACCGCCCATCAGTGTATGCCAGCGGTATTTTGCCGGAATCGAAAATGTTCCTGTCGGGGTGGCATTGTTGACACCGACCGAGCAGGCAAACGCTTTAACCGGTTTGGTATATTTTCCCTTGGAATCAAGTGCATATACGGTTACACAGTTCTGCTGACGATTGATTTTAATGTAATATGGCAGTTTTGCTGCCTGAGTTGTAACGGGTGTTCCTGCGAACACAAGCAGCATGAGTGCCGCCATCAATCCGCATAAAGTTTTCAAAATTCCCTTTTTCATGATAATCTCCTTTTCTCTCCTTTGTGAAAGGTATATAATATATCCTATACTATACTACTGAGGATATGATCGATGGATATCAATTATGAATTATACAAGGTTTTCTATTATGTTGCAAGCTCTCTCTCATTTTCGGATGCAAGTAAGAAGCTTTTTATCTCCCAGTCAGCGGTAAGCCAGTCTATCAAAACACTGGAACGCAAGCTGGGACAGCCGCTTTTTATCCGCAGCACCAAAAAAGTGCAGCTAACTCCTGCCGGTGCTCTGCTGCTAAAACATGTGGAACCTGCCATGAATCTGATCTCCCGTGGGGAAAGCCAGCTTTTAGAATCCGGCTCTCTGGGCCTGGGACAACTGCATATCGGCGCAAGCGACACCATCTGCCGTTATTTTCTGCTGCCGTATCTGCAGAAATTCCATCGGAAATTCCCGGATGTTCCGATTAAAATCACCAATGCCAGTTCGATGGGCTGTGTAGACCTGCTAGAGCAGCGCCGGGTTGACCTGATCATCACAAATTTTCCAAACCCGCATCTGAATCCTTCCTATATTCAGAAAACGGTTGGCTCTTTCTCGGATGTGTTCGTCGCCAATCCGGCATATTTTGATCTGGCGGACCGCATCGTTCCTTTCTCGGAGCTTGGCACCTATCCGCTCATGATGTTAGACCGCAAGAGCACAACGAGTGAGTTTCTGCACCACATTTTCCTGCAGCATCAGTTGGAACTGCTGCCTCAGGTAGAGCTCAGCAGCAACGATCTGCTCATTGACATGGCCCGCATCGGTCTTGGAATTGCTTTTATCCCGGATTTTTGTCTGAAACACAAGCCGGAGGATCTCTTTCTCGTCCACACGCAGGAAACGATCCCGCAGCGGCAGCTGGTGGCTTCGTTAAACCCTACCCTTCCGGTTTCTGCCTCCACCGAAGAGTTTTTAAAGCTCCTCCCGGACGTCTGACCAGAACCGGCTCACTTCTTCCCGCAGCTGCGGCAGACCACAGACGCTTCTCTTTTCCCATTCTCTCGGAAAAAGCGCTCCGTATTCGCGCTGCAGGAAACGTTCATCCAGCAGAAGGATCACGCCGCGGTCCTCGCTGGTCCGGATCACGCGCCCTGCTGCCTGCAGGACTTTGTTCATTCCCGGATAGCGGAACGCATAGTCAAATCCGGACAATCCCCGCTCATCATAATAATTCTTTAAAATTTCACGTTCATCGCTGACCTGCGGAAGTCCGGTTCCCACGATGATGGCACCGATCAGCCGGTCGTTTTTCAGATCAATGCCTTCCCCGAAAATTCCACCCATCACACAGAACGCAACAAGTGTCCCCTGGCGCTCTTTTTCAAATTCTTCCAAAAACGCTTCTCTTTCGTGTTCTTTCATATTACTATGCTGCATCAGAATCTCGCACGAATCGGCCGCCTTCCCGGCAAAGACCTCATATACATCCTGCATCAGCCGGTAAGACGGGAAAAACACCATGTAATTTCCCTGTTGTTCTTCTGTGACTGCACCGATATAATCCGCGATTTTTTCGTATTCTTTTCTGTTCCTCCGCGTATATTTTGTGCTCACATCCCGGCCAAATGCGAGAAGTCTCTGTGTCTGGGCAAACGTACTCTGCGCATAAATGGCATAGTTATCCTCGTCCGTGGAAAGTAGCCGCTTGTAGTATCCGATCGGCAGGAGCGTTGCGGAGAAAAAGATCGTGGAATTGCTTTTATCGATGCATTTCTGCAGATTGACCGACGGATCTACGCAAAAGAGCCGGATCCGGAATTTTCCTTCCTCCGTCATCTGGCTGTAGATCACGTAATGGTCATCCACCAGATCATAGATATTCAGGAAATTGCGCAGCGCAAAGTAAAAATCCAGCACCGTTTTCTTCTCCGGAAATTCCCGCGGTTTTTCCAAAAATTCATCCATCTGGGAGGCCAGCCGCATAAGGTGGAAGGTCAACGTTCCCACACTGTCCAGAATCTGGTAGTGCTCACACTCACGTTTCATTTCCAGCATGGCTTTGTTGCATTTGTCCAGGATACGGCAGATCGTACGGCTGTGCGCTTTCATGATCCGCTTCACTGCAAGCACGTCTTCTTTGTACAGATCGGCACTGTACATCTCCCTGCTGCGATCCACGAGGTTATGTGCCTCATCCACCAGGAACAGATAGTCTCCCTTTATCCCCTCCTGAAAAAAGCGTTTCAGATATACATTCGGATCGAATACGTAATTGTAATCACAGACAATATTGTCCGCCCAGGTTGCCACATCCAGACTCATCTCAAACGGGCACACCTGATATTCTTTCGCCTGCGCTAAAACTTCCTCTCTGGTAAACAGGTTGGATTTCTGCAAGAGATCAAACACCGCATCGTTCACCCGGTCAAAATGTCCCTTTGCATATGGACAGTTTACCGGGTTGCAGTCCATTTCTTCACACAGGCAGAGTTTTTCTTTTGCTGTAATCTGGATCACTTTGGCACGATAGCCCTGTTCTTCCAGCAGTGCGAACGTTTCTTTTGCCACAGTTGCTGTGATGGTCTTTGCCGTGAGATAAAAGATCCGGTCTGCCAGCCCTTCTCCCACTGCTTTTACCGCCGGAAAGATTGTGGAAATTGTTTTGCCCACACCGGTCGGTGCTTCGATAAACAGATTCTTTCCCCGCAAAATTGTACGATAAACATCTGCAACCAGCTTCTTTTGCCCTTCCCGGTACGGAAATGGGAACTCCAGTCCATGAATGCTCTCCTGCCGCTGTTTTTTCCATGCAATCTGCCAGTCCGCCCATTTCCGATAATCTTCGATCAGATGGCCAAACCACACGGTCAGTGTCTCATAATCGAAAATTTCCCGGAAATACCGAATTTCTTCCGTATCCAGATTGCAGTAGGTCATCTGCACGCCGATCCGCTCCAGACGGTTCTGTTTCGCATAGATATACGCATAGCACATTGCCTGGGCTTTATGCACGTAGACCGGCTGTTCCATTGCCGCAACGTTTCTATATACACCCTTGATCTCATCGATGAAGCTGATTTCTTCTTCCGGAGGGATTTCCGTCGCAAACTCCATCTCCGGTTGCAGCACAGACTCCGTCGCAGCCGGCAGATCTGGCTGAAATTTTCCATAGGCGATTCCGTCTGCACGTCCTTCCACGACCAGTACGTAATCGTTGGCTTTCCATTCAATTTTCAGCGGTACTTCCGCCTGGTAGGAAGTGTCCATGCTTTTTTGAATTTTCCGGTGGATACGGCTGCCTTCCATCATGGCCTCTGCACTCGCCAGCTTTCCGGCACGATTATCGATATCTCCTGCCCGGAAAATAAACTCTACCAGATTTCTCACAGAGATATGTAATTCCTGCATGTACACCTCCTTTCTCCCGCGGGTATTTTCCTGTTGTATGAAGCGGGTTTTTATTTGTTCCATTATTTTACAATAAAAAGCCCCGCTCCGGAATACGGAGCGGGACTTAAAGTTCCATAGTCACGATATTATAATTGTATTATGCCACTGCAAATTTAGCAACTACGTTTTCGAAATTTTCATTCTTTCCACCGTAGCAAACCTGAAGATTCTTTTTTACACCAAGTCCAATCATACCAAGCAATGACTTTGCATCAATGAATGTTCTGTCACATTTTACATCAATATCAAAATCACAACCACCCGCTGCACGTACAAAATCCTTAACTTCATCCATATCTGATAACCGAATTACTTTAACAGTTTCATACATAATCCAACACCTCTTTCTACCTTTAAACAACATACTTTTATTATCATCCCCAAGTTTAGAAAAGATTATGCCACTTTTTTTCTCATCTGTCAAAGTTGTGCAAACTTCGCATTTCTCCGGTTTTTCCTGCATAATGACGGTAATCGCGCAACCGTTTCCATCAGATTCTTACCGTTTTTTTTCGTGTATTTATATTTATACCTGCTATCTTATGCAATTTCTCCAAAAAATTGCCTTTCCAATCACCAAAACAAGCATTTTTTGATGAAAACTATTTTTATCAAAGTGGTTTCCCACTTTTTTTCAGAATATCCACATATAATTCTCCGATCGGACTGACCTTTATCCCCTTGTGCCGGATATAGCCGATCCGCATCTTTTCGCTCTCTGCCAGCGGTACTGCCGCATAATCATTTCCGTTTAATTCTTCACAGATAATCCCGGAACAGAGCGTATAACCATTCAGCCCAACCATCAGATTCAGCATGGTCGCCCGGTCATCCGCATGGATCATCTTCTTATATTCATAGGTACTTTTCATCTCTTCGGCAAAATAAAAGGAATTATTTTTCCCCTGTTCGAACACCAGACATGGATATTCCTGCAGTTCTTTCATGGAAATTACATCCCTTTGTGCCAGCGGATGTCCTTTCCACAGATATACATAGGTGTCACAGGTAAACAGTTCTTCAAAAATCACATCATTTTCCCTGAAAAGTTTCTGGAGTACTGCTTCATTAAATTTGCTCAGGAAAAGAATCCCCAGCTCACTTTTCATGTTACGCACATTTTCGATTACCTGATTCGTCTGTGTCTCATGCACGGCAAATTCATATTCTTCCATTCCGACAGCCTTGACCACTTCCACAAATGCCTTGACCGCAAAGGTATAATGCTGCATGGACACAGAAAATTTCTTTTTGGATGCAGACGAAATATAACGGGATTCCAGCAAATGATACTGCTCCACGACCTGCTTGGCATATCCGATAAATTCCTCTCCCTCCGGTGTAAGCACGATTCCGCGGTTTGACCGGATAAAAATGGTGATTCCTGTTTCTTCTTCCAGTTCGCGCACAACCGCAGACAGATTGGGCTGTGAGACAAACAGTTTTCGGGATGCTTCGTTCATGGAGCGGCTTTCTGCAATCGTAATTACCTGATGTAACTGCTGTAGGGTCATAGGTCTTACCTCTTTTCCTTAAGCAAATGATCTGTTATATACCGGACAAGGATCTGAAGTATCCATGCAATCACAATGGAACTGCATACCAACACCAGTTCGTAACGTAGACGGCATGTATAAAATGCTGCTCCCTTCATAAATTTTCGTATGGTAACATGTACCAGATACAATTCCAGCGAATGAGCACCAAACCATTCCAGTATTCTTATAACCGGGCGCATAGATAACTTGGAAAAGATCCAGGCAATTCCCGCACAACATGAGATATTAAAAATTCCAGTCACATACCTTGCAAAAATAGGAGATCCACTTGGAAGCATGGTGAGCAAATAGCCGGATAACGCAAAAAGAATCAACCATTTCCAATAACTTTCCCTTTTTTCATAGCTGGATCTGCCATAAAAACAGCCCGCTATAAAAACAGGCAGACGAAGCAAAGCAATATTTACATTTCCAAACACCTCTTTCTCATATAATGCAATTACAAGTGCCAATACGGTAACAGCACTTACCATGGAAATCAGCCGGATCTCTCCATCTATTGCGTCCCGTGCGCTATCCACAATCTGAAAGATATAGGGATAAATCAGATAGCATAACAGCATAAGTCCAATATACCAGTAAAGCCTGTCTCCATCACTGAAAAATGTGATAAATGTGAAGTCTTTTATGGCTTCTCCCCATCCTGTTTTATCTACACAGACATCCAGTAAAATATAAGAGGGTACGGCTACGATGCAATAAGGAATCAGGATTCTTTTTAATCTTCTTATGTAAAAACTTCTAACATCTGATCTTTTTTTCATGGAATAGTATAACCCCAGACCAGAAAAGAATAAAAATGCATCCACACTTGATGATGAAATATATCTCCAAAAGAAGGAAATCCAGCCACTAAAATGATAGGAATAATAATGACAGTCATCCGTAAAATGAAAAACTATAATCAATATGATGGATATTCCCATTAACGCACCCCGATATTGCGAAAGCACGCTGTTATTTGTTTTTTTCATATAATTCTCCTTTATAAAAGTTCAATTTTCGATAATCACTAAGACGTTTGGTCGTTTGTCCATTGACACCAAACTAACTTTCTGAAAACAAAAGACAAAAAAACACCTAAACAGGTGTTTTTAAAGAATGGTGTTTAAATCAATAATACCATTCACAATAGCATAATTCAACATTTCTTTTTTTATAGCTTTACTATTTTATCTTCTCCAATATTTTCTTTTATCCTATTCCTCCATTTCCACTTTCTTCCTATTTATATAGGAAACATTTCCTATCATTTAATTTTAAAATCTTACTTATACCAGCTCTGGCATAATTTTATTTTATAAAGGATTACGGATAATGGAAATAGAATAGCATTAGGGATTCATGTAAAAACCCCGAATGGTATTCGAGGTTTTGTAAATAAAATTATGCAGCTATTGTTTTGGATCATTTTTTTGTCGTAATGCCACTAACACTAAATCCCCCATTTTTAATAGACCATGTTCCCTTTTTCGATGAACCAATATGTTCCACCAAACCGTCTTTCTTCATTTTGTTTACATGATAACGAACTCCACCAACGGATAAATTCAACTGTTCCGCAATTTTCTTTACTGTAATAGCAGGGTGTTTTCTCATAATTGCTATTATTCTCTCTGCTGTTTCTGTATCTGTGTAGAGCATTTCTGTGTTAGTTTTAATGTTAGTTTCTGTGTTAGTATTAGTTTTTCTGTCAGTTTCTATGTTAGTATCTCTTTTTCGATACATATTTACCCTGAAATCACCATCAAAATCAATTAACTCCGGCTTTGGCAATCCATATTCCTCACAATTGCTAAACAATCTTGGTATTCCAGTTCCCCATTTTTCAATGACTTTCATATAAGCAAAAGCTCGCGCAATCGCAGGATTTCTTGGTTTTGAATATCCTTCCATCATTTTAGAAATTGTAACATTATTCAAAAGCATTCCCGGGGAAGTTATTTCTAGCCGATCACCAAACAATGCAACCTGTATATTTCCGGGTTCCAGATAACTGCGATGTGCTACCGCATTTGCAATCAGCTCACGAATACTATCCGTAGGAAGTTCATATACATCCTGTCTGTACATTCCCCTTATCGTCATTCCCATATTGATTTTTTCAAGAACATACTGATACGCTGCTTCCATCTGTTCTTGAATAGGGCCTTCAAATTCACGTCGGTCTACAAAATGTGCTCTATTTGTTCCCTTGAAGATTCCGCATTGAATCACAGGTTGCTGCGGCATCTTTCCTGTCAGCAGTGCATATGCATTGGTCGGGTATACTTTTCCTTCCTCTTCTTTTAAAATTCCCCACGAAATCAAAATATTTTTTGTCACATCTTTAATCTTTGCTTTTTCACTCTCCTGCCATGTATTTTTTATGGCAGTTTCTTTCAATCTTTTACAAAATTTCTCAATATCACTATCACTTACTTGCATATCCCGACATATCTCACAGTCAAAATAACGATTTTGACCTTCCAGAATCAGTTCCTTTAACATATATCCCTCGACATGTCTGGTAGTACCGGATACACGTACATAAGTACCCTCGACCATTCCCTGTGACTTAATATAATACGGGCGCTGTGCACCTGGAAAAATTTCTACGACAATAACAATCTTATCATTGACTGTCTGCAATGCTACATCTGGTCTGATCGTCGGCTCACAGGCATCGGAAATTGCATTAGTAATTGCATCCATCGTTTTATAAACAATATCTGTATCTATTCCCACAATATTTAATGTTTTATCATCTATTCCGAATACGATCCTGCCACCTCTGCCATTGGCAAAAGCTACCACCGTTTTCATATATTTTTCGCTTTTATCCGGTACAGTTACTTTATACTCTATATTTTTTGATTCGCCGGAAAACAATTGATCTTTCGTCATAGCATTACCTCCTGTCAATCATTTTTATAGCCAATATCTTTTAACATAAGTATATTTCTTTATTAAAATAGTTTCAAGCTAAAATACAACCGATAGGTACATTGGTAAAATACTATACATTCATCCCAATATTTACATTTCGCACAATTACCGGAAAATAACTTTCTAAAAACATAAGACAAAAAAACACCTAAACAGGTGTTTTTAAAGAGCAGGGGATGAGAGAATCGAACTCCCACCAAAGGTTTTGGAGACCCCTATCATACCATTTGACCAATCCCCTATATGAGAAAACAACGTAGACAAGTACGCTGCTAACTTCTTATTCATGAAATGTTTGTACTTTCAAAACTTCATACAGATTTAACCGCTTTTTTAATCAAGCCCTCGACCTATTAGTAACAGTCAGCTCC
>UMIQ01002446.1_pt1 | contig 18097 bp, 12 predicted proteins | sample 1965851 | NCBI WGS metagenome assembly UMIQ01 (sample SAMEA4836129, study PRJEB28245) | human gut metagenome | biome: gut microbiome; material: fecal sample | place: Denmark | collected 2008 | reverse complement strand
CAATCTGAAAACACAGCACGACCCGCAGGCGGAGATGCGGATTGCAGCCTTGCGCGACCAGTTTCCCGAGCTTGATCAAAGCGGAACTATACCTTCTTTATATACCGGTGATCTGGAAGCGGAAAATGCTTTCTTGCAGCCGATTATAAAACAGGCGGATACGGTGAAGCGGTATGCGGATTTTCTCAAAGAGGTCGAACAGAAGGCAAAAACGATATCCGCTATTTCCATATTTGCAAAGGAAGACAGCTTCTCCATCCGCAATATAGAGAAAAGCAAAGAGGATTATGCGGCAATGCATACAGTATCTATTGATTTTCAGCTGCAGGATGCCTTGCTGAAGGCGTTATCATATCCCATAACCGCTGTACTTGTCATGCTTGCAATTTTTCTATTTGCGACCATGGTATTTCAGCAGGAGAGTCAAAGAAAGCTGCAGCCGATGCTGTATGGGACTTTACGCGGCCGGCATACCTATATGAATACGAAGACAGCTTCCATTGCAGTATCCTCCGCTGTGATTGTTGGCCTGTTTTACGGCAGTAATCTTCTGCTTATGGAGCTTGCGTATGGCGGCATTCACCTGTCTGCTTCCCTGCAATCGCTTGCGGCTTTTCAGCAATCCACGCTGCCGATCAGCATTTTCCAGTTTCTTCTGCTGTTTTTCTTTCTGAAGATATGCATCTGTTTTATTTTCGCTCAGGCAATGCTGCTTCTCTGCACGGTTTTTAAGCATAGGGTAATCAGCTGCCTCAGTATGATTGCCTGTGTTCTGTTATCCTTGTTCATGCATATATTCCTATCTCCGACCGGGACCTTCCGTGTACTGTATTATCTGAATCCGATTCGCCTGTTTCAGGTGATTGAGCTGTTACAGGGCTATGTGAATTTCAATGTGTTTCAACAGCCTGTATCCCTAACATTGCTTTACGGCAGCCTGCTTTTCATTACGGCTGTACTATTGTTCGTGCTGCTGCATATCATGGTGGAGCGCTCTGGTCGCAGCTGTCAGCTTCCGGCATGGATACAGCGTATACATATGCCCGTCACCTGCAGTTTATGGGTACAGGAGTGCTATAAGCTTGTCTGGGTACAGAAAATAGCGCTCGTCCTGCTGGCTTTTGCCGGATTTCAGCTGTACAGCTATTCGCATACGCAGTTGTATACAAGTGAAAAGGAACGGTTGTGGTCCTCTTATATGCAAGCGCTGCAGGGGGAGCTGACCAAAGAAAAGGAGCAGTTTCTTCAGAAGGAAAAGACCTATTATGAGGATTTGCACAAACAGGAGGCACGTCTGCAACAGCGTCTTGATCAAAAAGAAATCAGTATGGCGCAGTATCGCCGTCAGGTGGAGCCGATTTCCAACATGCTGTTAAAGGAGGAAACCTTTCAGGAGGTGCTGCAGGAATATGAATATGTAAAGCAGGATTCCTCACGTCAGTTTGTAGCTCCCTTTGGCTATCGGCGACAGTTTTTTGTATCTGATCGCTGGAGTACACTGATCTTTCTCTTCCTGTTTCTGCTGAGTATAGCGAATCTTCAATGCATTGAATATCGCAATAAACGGCAGATTTTGTTACAGACATGCGTGCATGCAAAAAAGGCGCTGGTAAACAGAAAGCTGATACTTGCATTACTATGCGGTACTGCCCTGTTTATCATGGCGCGTCTTCCACAGCTGCTCCTTCATGCAAAAACCTATGGATTTCCATGCATTACAGCGTCGATTACGTCCCTGCAGGAGTTTGCACAGCTGCCAGCCGGTATCCATATTGCAGGCTTTATGATAATGGCGGCAATCCTTCGAATGTGTGCCCTGCTTCCGATTATCATGTTCTGCTTTATGGTTTCTGTCCGTGTCCGTCAGCAGCTGTTTACGCTGTTATCGGCATTGTTGATTTTTTTGTTTCCACTGCTACTGTCTGCCGCCGGTATTCATGTTCTGGATGCGGTGAGTCTGTATCCGCTGCTGTATAATGAAAGCTGTATGACATCTGTTTCCGGAATGTGGAATCTATTGTTTTCCATCCTTGGTTATTTTCTGTTTTCCATTGCATGCTACCGCCTTGCCCGTTCCTTTGAAAAGCATGTATAAGAAAAAACACTTCCCGTTCATAGCTGCATGTAAGCAGAAGGGAGGTGTTTTTCTTTAAGACAGTGCTGCTAGTTTGCCAAAGCATCATCCAGACGCTTCACACTCAGTGTGACGGTAACGCCTGTACTCAGGGTCAGCGTTAAGGCGATAGCCGCACTGACTGCCATATCGATTATATCACCGGCTGATAAGGTTTCAATCACACTGCCGGAATAGATGGACTCTGTTGCGATTGCCAGCAGATGGCGTTCTTCCGTACTCGGTATGGCTGCACCGTTGCGTCGTACAGCAAGGGTAACGGCAGCACCCAGTGAAGCGGAAGCGTTGAACATATAGTTGATTTCATAGACACCGCTGGTAACTATGGTTAATGCATTCACAGGAGCAAGGTCAACATTGGAAGCAGGCATATCCACAGGAAGAGGCAGCTGCTGCTCAGCACCGATTAACAAATTCAGTGTCTGGGCGGAATCATTATACTTACCACCATAGGCAAGTAGACCTCCTCCGCCACCGCCTGGTCCAGTATCCCCGCGCGGGATGATGAAATTCAGCTCGATGCCGTCCGGTGTTTCAACGTAGGACACATCGGCAGGAGTACCCGGTTCGGAGGTTGTCGTACTTCCAACTCTTACGATCGGTGTAGCTCCTGTTTCACCCTGCGGTCCTTGTTCACCCTGTGGTCCGGGTTCTCCCTGCGGCCCTGGTTCCCCCTGTGGGCCTGGATCGCCAATAGGACCTGTCGGTCCGATGGCACCATCGGCCCCTGTAACACCAGTGGTACCTGTAGCACCTGTATTTCCGGGAGCCCCAGTTGGTCCCGTGGCTCCCGTCGGTCCTGTCGGCCCAATATCTCCGGTAGCACCAGTTACACCGGTTGCCCCGGCAGCGCCTGTACTACCGGTAGCTCCCGTCGGCCCTGTCGGTCCGATATCTCCGGTAGGACCAGTTACACCGGTTGCTCCGGCAGCGCCTGTACTTCCGGTAGCCCCTGTCGGTCCGGCAGGTCCGGTAGGCCCAGTTGCTCCATTTTCACCCGTAGCGCCAATGGCACCCGTCGGTCCGGTATTTCCGTTTGCCCCAGTTGGTCCTGTAGCTCCGATAGGGCCTGTTGCCCCTGTATTTCCAGTAGCACCAGTTGCGCCTGTCGGCCCGGTAGCTCCAACGCCGGGTCCTGTCGGTCCCGTAGCCCCTGTAATTCCGGTATCACCGCGGGGAATAACGAAATCCAGTACATGATTTGGCCCCCCGCTGTCATGTACCTGTGCCGGTGTTCCCGGGTCAGCTGTTGTTGTGGAACGAATGGTTATCGTCTCAGATAATCCGGTAGCGCCCGTAGCGCCGGTGAGACCTGTATTTCCGGTAGCTCCTGTAGCTCCAGTGGCACCTGCTTCTCCTGCCGGACCTCTGAATCCCCGCGGCCCCCGCGGTCCAGGACAGCAGCATACATCATAGTCACCCTGGTCACAGGATGAAGAACTGCATTCATTGCAGCAGTTTTTGTCATCAAAATCATAGTCATCATAATGCATATCGTTCACCTCATTTATGTTAATTCATTTTAGTATATGGCTGAGCTTAAAAATGGGGAATGGTATTGTCCCGGTTCTGATGAAAAGATATGATTTTTTTAAGTATCCGGCAATCAGCTGTTAACTGGTTGTCCGGTTTTATGAAAGAAAAACGATGCGGATGTGCAGTTGTCTATCAGGATATAGCGATTCCTGCGCTGGCATAGCCGGCAACTGTGTTGACAAGGCTCAATCCGGCAGCTGTAGCAGTGAATACAAGCAGCAGTCTGGTCTGGTTTGTAACTGCAATCGATAGACCTGTTGTTGTACCGGAGGATATTGTTCCGATAGCGATTACTCCGGTTATTGCCGGAGCAAGTGTCACAACTGCTCCTGGGACAGCTGTGAAGGAATTGTTTGGTGCTGTAGACTGATAAAGTGTTGCTGTGATTGTTACAGTGGAGCCAACCAGCGACAAAGCGGCAGTGGTTGAGAAAAAAGCAGAAATGGAAGTTATGGTACCTGCTCTTGGCATGGAAAATGCAAAGTTTGTCAGCGTTCCGGCTGCATTGGTCAGGTCAATAACACCACCTACAATGCTGACACCTGGCGCAGAGCTGCCGAAGCCGACAAAGCCCGGTGTACCAACAAGTCCGCCAGCAATCGTTGTTAGTGATAGCGGAATACCGGAGCTGTAAGGAATGATTGCAGAGCTTCCTGCCAGACCGGTAGCTCCGGTTGCTCCAGTGACACCGATTGCGCCATCAGCTCCCGTAGCACCAGTGGCTCCGGTCGGTCCTGTGGCACCATCAGCCCCGGTGTTTCCGGTTGCTCCTGTCGGTCCCGTTGCTCCGGTCAAACCGGTACTTCCCGTAGCGCCTGTCGGTCCGGTAGGCCCGGCAGCACCATCCGGTCCCGTAGCACCTGTTAAACCGGTATTTCCTGTAGCACCAGTCGGTCCGGTAGGCCCGGCAGCACCATCGGCTCCGGTATTTCCCGTTGCTCCGGTCGGTCCTGTTACGCCGTCAGCTCCAGTGTTTCCGGTAGCCCCGGTCGGTCCTGTTACCCCTGTGCTTCCGGTTGGTCCAATTCCTCCGGTAGCTCCGGTACTGCCTGTTGACCCGGTCGGTCCGATAGGACCGATTCCACCAGCTGCTCCGGTAATACCGGTAGCCCCGGCAGGTCCCGTTGGTCCGGTAGGCCCCGTGCTTCCCGTCGCACCGGTCGGTCCTGTCGCCCCGGTATTGCCTGTTGGTCCGCTAACGCCGTTGGCTCCGGTGTTACCCATAGGTCCTGTTGGTCCGGTTACACCGTTCGCTCCGGTATTTCCAGTAGCTCCTGTTATGCCGCTGGCACCAGTCGCCCCCGTAGCGCCTGCTGGCCCGATGGGTCCGGTATTTCCCGTAGCTCCGGTTGAGCCTGTGCTTCCGGTCGGACCCGTTGGTCCTGCCGGTATAGTGAACAGCAATGAAGCGCCGGAAGGTGTAAATGTCTCAGTGACACTGGCCTGTGTTCCCGGATCTCCGGTAATGGTTCCCGCAACGGTAATCACAGGTGTCATGCCCGTAGCTCCCGTGTTTCCGGTAGCTCCTGTGCTTCCTGTCGGTCCGGTATTTCCGCGTAATCCTGCCGGTCCTGTATTTCCGGTCGCCCCGGTAGCTCCAGTAGGCCCGGTAGCGCCTACACCCGGTCCAGTCGCCCCGGTAGCCCCTGTTGAACCCGTCGGTCCGGTTGCTCCACGAAATCCGCGTGGTCCCCGCGGTCCCTGGCAACAGCTGTTACAGTCACAGCTGCAGGGTGAAGCATCCTCGCCATAGCAGTCATCATGGTAATTATAATCATCGTAATGCATATTGCTCACCTCACTTTCTAAAACAGTACAGTATATGTAAGATAAAAATTCGTGTCGTGTTAAAGTCCCGGATTTTATATAAATACATATCCCAAAGCAAAAAAAGCACTCCTTTTTCTAATCTGTCTGAAGTACATCCTACATAGAACGAAAGGATAGCGTCTTCAGACTTTTCATCGGATACTCCTTTGGGGTATCCCCTCGTAAAAACAATACCAGTCACATGATGTGAATGGTATTGCAGGACCAGAGGATATCAGTTAATAGAATGCAAATATTCAGGTATTGTGATAAAAATGTCAGAATCTTGTTTCTATACATCAGGCTATTCTAACAATATTTAATGATGCTCCGGTGCCGGATTGCAGGGTAACCGTACCATTTACTCCGTAAATTTGTAATGATAAAACATCCCCTGCTGTTAAAGACTGCATAAATGATACACTATATTCATTTGAGGATGTTGAGGACGTACTGATAGAATTTAATATCGGCGTATCATTCCGTGTTACTCTTGATGACATTGGCAATCCGGATGTCATTTTGATAACATAGGATATGAAATAGGTACCTGTTTGATTAACTGTGAACTGCGTATTCGAAGCATTTGCCGTAAATCCGTTTATATAGGGCTGAACAGGCAGAGGAATATTCGTCCCATCGGATGTTACCGAAACGGTAGCAGCGGAAATATTCAGTGCTGAGAGTGCATTCGTGATAACAGAAGTCCCGGTTGGACCTGTGGCACCTGTATTTCCTGTCGGCCCCGTATTTCCAATAGGTCCTGTTGCCCCGGTCGGACCTTGAAAACCGCGTGGACCGCGCGGCCCCGGACAGCAGCACGGGGTACAGTCATATGGATGACAGGAGGGCATACTGCATGGATCACAGCAGCTGTCATCGTATTCATCATAGTGCATAGCTTTCACCTCATTTTCTAATACGTTCCAGTATATGGGGAACATACAAATCCTGTATTTACATTCTCCCATATCCGTTGCAATTTCTTTACATAACACAGGGAAGATTCACCTGCTTCCAGGCATCTTTATGGCAATACCTCCGCCGGCTTGCTATGGAGGCAGAAAAAAGCGGAGATGTCCTAACCTCCGCGCATCCCTTTACAGGATAAATAAATCTATACTGCAGCTTGAAACAAAGGTGATATTCCTGTTTGTCTGATTGGCAAGAACAATCATACCATATTCATTTCTTATAACCGTTCCAATGGAAGGCGTCTGTGTGTTGGTAGTGATATAGACATTTTCTCTTCCTACCGGGAGTAGAGAACGGATAACAGCATCACAATCAGCACAGCAATCCGTCAAGGCAGGCACCGGCTCTGGTAAATATACAATGGCGTCATTGTACACGGCATCATTGATCTGAATCGTATCAATACTGCAGATTGATAGATACTGGGAAGTATTTTGAGAGTTTATAACCTCGAATACGCCGGTACGTCCATTCGGTCCCAATAGCAGTGCGCCTGCACGTCCGACAGCGGCATCTCCGCTTTCCAGCGTAATAAATAAATCCTGATTCGGATAAAGCGTAATGATCTGCTGGAGGATATTTCTTATCTGCTCCTTACAGTCACAGCAAACGGTTTCCGAAGACCCGGCAGGTCCTGTGGGACCGGTAGCGCCTGTTGCTCCACTTGATCCTGTGGCACCCGTTGGTCCGGTAGCTCCACGATATCCTCGCGGACCCTGTGGTCCCTCACAACAGCAGCTTTCAGCACTGCTGCAGGATGGCGCCTGCTCTGCACAGCAATTGTCCATGCAGGCATAATCATCATAATAATACTGCTCACCTCACTTTCTGATACAGTATAAGCTATGCTGTCTGCATAAATATGTATTGACGATATCCCAGAGAGACTTGTATTTCTGTAAGCTATATACATATATATATAGCCATAACGGTTAATAGATGAAGTCCTAGATAGTGACAGGCATATTCAGTTTCATGCAGGGTGTCTGTATGCTGTTGTGAATTTCCATGGCGGATGAAACAGGTGTTGATGTGTTCCCATTGAACATCCGTAAGGGTATTAAAACAGGGAAAGCTGTCAGAGATGACCATAGCCATAACGAAGCCCTGCTGTCAGGAATGCTCTTTCTTCTTTCTGATTTGTCTAACCTTTGTTACATCATATTGCGGACTTTTTGTCGTGCGTATGCTATACTGTTAACATAAATGAGGTGATTGTATGCTGTCTACAGAGCGTAAATTATATCTGCTGCAGAAGGTGGAAAGAGAAGGAACCATCCATGTACGGGATGTCGCAAAGCAGCTTAACATCAGTGAGACCACGATTCGACGCGATCTGATGGAGCTGGAGCAGGAAGGAAAGGTGCGAAGAGTGCACGGCGGTGCTGTCAGAGAAAGCCTGAATCAGATTCTGACGGAATCCAGAGAGCTGCTGATGCAGGATCGTATGCTGATCAATTTTGACAGAAAATCCAGAATCTGCCGCAGTGCCAGTGAGCTTGTTGAGGATGGTGAATGTGTCTTTCTGGATGGAGGAACCAGTATCGTTGCCATGATTGACTATCTGCAAAGCCGTCCCATCAAAATCGTGACGCATAACCAGCTGATTGTACAGCGGCTGCACGATCCGGTTGCACAAATCATCATCATCGGTGGAGATTTCAATGCGAAATATCACATGAGTGAGGGACCGATGGCGCAGAATATGCTTGGTCTATATAATTTCGACAGAGCCTTTATCGGCTGTGCAGGCATGGACCCTATCAGCGGGCAATGCTATACTGCGGAAATGGGAACCAGGGAACTGAAGGAAATTGCGATGAAAAACAGCAATCACAGCTATCTGCTGATCGATGACAGCAAGCTGTTTGTAAAGGGCTTCTGCAAATTCACAAATGCGGATGCCTTTGAACAGATATTCTGCAATAGGCTGGATGAGACTGTGGAAAACCTGCCAGAGAATATGAAATTTGTGGAATAAGCAATATATGGATATTGTATAAAAAAACCGGAAGCATTTTCGCAAATAGTGAAAGGCACTGGTTTTTTTTTGCTTTTTTCCTTAAGGAGAAATGCTGACAATTTGATCAGTATGACCTGTAGCTTCTTATATCACGGTAAAGGTGATGAATGTGTCCCACTACTATTCTATATGCGATTGCTTGCATAAAATACGGGAGCAGTAAATAGAATTGCAACAATATTGTTGCAGAAAAAAGGCATTTTCGAGGGTGTGAATGCGTGATACTATTTTCCTGTAAAGGAGGATTTGATATGGAATTATCGAAAGTGACGATGATTTTAAGAGGGTATACCTATGAGCAGGTACGCTGTGTTGCTGAAGTTCTGATTAACAGCAGCTATGTGAAAAACATGGAGATTACTTTAAATACCAGCAATGCATATGAAATCATCAAAAAGATTGCTGATGAGTTTCAAGGGAGATTGCATATTGGCGCTGGAACCGTTCAGACATATGATGAGCTGGTTCAGGCGATTGCAGCAGGGGCAGTCTTTGTTTTATCTCCGAGAAAAATGAATCAGAAGATGCTCGATTATTGCAAGCAGCACAATGTGATTGCAGTTCCCGGGGCTTTTACACCATCCGAAATCGCAGAATCTTTGGAAATGGGAGCTGATATCGTAAAGGTATTTCCAGCGAATGAAGTAGGCTTTGATTATGCAAAAAAGCTCTGTGAACCAATGGGAGAGCTTCCTCTCATGGCGGTCGGAGGTATTCAGGCAGGAAATGTGAAAAAAGCTTTACAATCAGGTTATACTTATGTAGGAACAGCAGGCGGTCTTTTTGAGAAGGAAGATATTCAGAAAATGCGAAAGGATCATATGTTGAAATCTTTAGAAGTATTCGAAAAAGAATTATTATAGATAGGAGAGATTCACTTGAAGGCTGCGCAAAGACAAAAAAAGCTACTGGAAATATTAACATACAGCGAAAATTATATGACTGTTCAAAGTCTTGCTGATACTTTTACTGTATCAAAGCGAACAATACATAATGATATTGCGCAGCTGGAAAATCAGGGAATAGAATTTGAAAAAAAGCCTAGTGCCGGATTAAAGCTGAAAAACAGAAAAGAGGCCCGCTTTGTAGAGCATATGGATAAATATCGGCCGGAGCAGCGTAGAAAGCAGCTTATGAAAGAACTACTGTTTTATGAAAATAGAATCACCTTTCAATCAGCCTCTGCGTGTTATATGGTGGGGGTAAGCTCGATTATTGCAGATATCCATTACATAAAAGAGCATATTTTAAATGATGCGACAGTGTCACTGATCGGAGATGAAAACGGTACCAGGCTGACGGGGACAGAAATAGAATGGCAAAAGGCGTTAATCTCATTTAATGAATATCTGATAGCATCGGAAAATCTGACATTCACGGATGATGCAATGCTGGCATTGTTTAAGGAATTCTATGATACAGATATTATAACAGCATGCTACACAACAATTCAGGCGCTGGATGATTTCAACATATATATTGCTGCACAGCATTATTTAATCAATCTGTTCAATGTCATGATTGTATTATGTCATCGCTTGAGAAAAGGATACCATCACAAAATTATCCATAATGCATTTTACAGCGATCAGATAATGGCGATGATGTATTATCTGATTGGTGATGATTTACTTCGTATTCTGAAGAAGGATTTAAACATCACTTATGAGGATGGCGATATATATTTCCTTTCTATGTATTTGAGTGCAAATCGGATTATGCTCAACAGCTCTTTACATAGACGGGGAAATCCATTTAAGCATATAGTTGAGAATTTAATTGAAAGAATGTCAAACTGCGTCGATGTTGATTTAACGCAGGATCAGGATTTGTTTTACAATCTCTGTCTGCATCTGGAACCGATGATATATCGGTTGAAAAATCGAATTTATATCACTAACCCGATGTTATTTGAAATTAAGCAGCAATATCATTTGATGTTTGATTTGACCTGGATGATTATGGACTCTATAAGGACAACGCTTGGGGTCACGCTTACTGAGGATGAGGTTGGCTTTCTTATGCTTCATTTCCAGAATGCATTGGAGAAGAAAAAAAAGAGTAAGCGTATTTTGGTTGTGTGTCCAAACGGGATAACAACTTCGGAATTGATTGCCAACAGGATACGAAGTGTCCTGCCGCCTTTAGACATAATTGAAGCGGCATCGATTGATACGATCAACTCATTTGAATTAAGGAGTATCGATTTTATAGTGTCAACCATACCTTTGAAAAGCCTTGATAAACCGGTTGTAGTTGTTTCAATGCTGATCAATGATTCTGATATACAGAGGATTGAAGAGCTATATAAGAAAAAGTTATCAATACCCAAGGAAGCGGATGTACGCTTTATTGAAATCCCACAGTATTTGCATGAGAAAAATATTTATATTAATGATGGGAAAATAACAAAGGATGAAATTATTCATCAGGTCTGTATGGGCCTGAATAAAGAAGGCTGTGTAGATGCGCATTTTGAAACCAGTGTATGGGAAAGAGAGCAGAAAGGAGGAACGGATATCGCGGTTGGAGGTGCAATACCTCATGGCGCAGTTTCCACTGTACGAAAAACACAATTGGCTTTATGGATCAATAAGGAGCCGGTGAAATGGTCTAAATACCGTGTGAAGGTGATTGTATTTTTCGCATTGAACAGCGAGGATACAGCAAAAACAAAGGTTATTTTGGAAGAAGCCTTTTCACTTATCAAAACAAAGGAAATGATAGAAAAGCTGTCTTCCATGAAGAATAAGAAGGCTGTTATAAAATATATATTTGGAGGAAGCCGATTTGATTAGAGAAAATCTTTTATATTTAAACAAAGATATCCGTGATCGTGAAACAGTTATCACATATATTGCAGATATGGCAGATACTGTTGGATTATTAAGCGATAAAAACCTGTTTTTAAAAAGTGTTCAGGAAAGAGAACACATATTACCCACATCTGTAGGCTTTAAAGTAGCTATACCGCATGGCCGGAGCAGCAGCGTCAGAGAACCATTTGTATCCTTCATGAAAACAAAGCATGAATTTATCTGGGATACGAGAAACAATAATGAGGTGGATTTGATATTTCTGATTGCCGTGCCTGAAAAAAATGAGAATAACCTGCATCTCCGGTTTCTTTCGGAAATCAGTAAAAAATTGATGGATAGCAGCTTCAGGGAACGATTGCGGAATGCGGATAATGAACACGAGGTATTCGTTATGTTACATGAAATTAATGAGAAAGTGATGGAGGAAAACACATGAAAATTATAGGAATAACAGCATGCCCAACAGGGATTGCACATACATATATGGCACAGGAGTGTCTGGAAAAGGAATGCAGAAAAAGAGGCTTTGATGTGAAAATCGAAACACAGGGCGGTTTGGGGATAGAAAATGAACTAAGTGAAGAGGATGTAGCTCAAGCTGATGTTGTAATTCTGGCAGTCAGTGTCGTTATTGAGGGGGAGGAACGATTTGAGAATAAGCGTGTATTACATACTGATGTGGATGAAGCAATTTCGCATGTGGAAAAGCTGGTAGATAGAGCGGTTGCACTCGTAGAAGGAAATTGATAATTATGAAAACGATTTGGAAAGATATTCAAAAGCATTTGTTAAGTGGCGTATCCTTTATGATGCCGGTTGTCGTTGCCGGTGGTGTGATCCTGGCAGTTTCCTTATTGGGTGCAACGCAGACGGAAACAGGACTTGTTCCTAATGGGCCGTTGCTGACCTATTTGAATCAGCTGGGAAAAGCAGGAATGGCGATGATGATTCCTGTATTCGCTGCCTATATTTCATATTCTGTAGCCGGGAAACCGGGTCTTACACCGGGATTCATTTTAGGTTATATTGCAAACAATGCTATCATGATCAATGGTGTTGAGGTTAAGGCAGGATTTCTGGGAGCACTTATCTTAGGTCTGCTTGCGGGCTATATGGCGAAATGGATGAAGGGATTAAAGGTAGGGAAAACGATTCGCTCCATCATGCCTATTTTGGTCATTCCAATCTCAACTGTCCTTGTACTAGGCCTTGCTTATTATTTTATAATAGGATATCCGATTTCCTTTCTGATGCAGGCGCTGTCAGATTTGATGGTGACTTTGAACGGCAGTGGAAAAGCTGTGCTGGCAGTGTTTATGGGGTTCTTTAGTGAAATTGATTTTGGAGGACCTGTGACAAAAGCTGTCTCCATGTTTACACTTTCTATGATCAATGAAGGGATCATGGAGCCTAATGGAATATTCAGAATTCTGGTAGCTGTTCCTCCGATTGGAATCTTTTTATCCACGATTATTGCTAAGAAAAAATATAGTGAGGAAGAACGTGATAATGCGAAAGCTGTAGGTATTATGGGATGTCTGGGGATAACAGAGGGAGCAATTCCGTATGCTATCAAAGATCCGAAGGCTGTGTATCCTGCATGTATTATCGGAAATATCGTCGGGGCATTGATCGGGGCCTTTGGAAATGTGGCATGCCCGGTACCGCATGGCGGATTCATTGTACTTCCGGTCGTAGAAAATCAACTTTGGTTTGTTGTTGCAATACTTGTCGGCTCTATCATCACAGCACTGCTGCTGAAGGTATTGAAAAAGGATGTTCTTGAGGAGCGCTAAAAAGTTTGCTCTTAAATTCTTAAACAGCTATTCGAGCAGAATTACTGAAATCTATACAGCATTAAAAGAAAGTAATAGGCTCTTTCTCGATTACAGGTAAACTTAACATAGGGAGACTTCCATACGATTGTAGTTATCAATAGAAGTTGAAGTCTCCCTTTTGCAAACACCCTAAAGTAAGAAAGAAACGAAGCTATCATATGCTGTCAACATACGGGCAGTCTGCTGCTTTTGTAAAAATGCGGTAAACTTATACAGTGAATCAGATATATGAAATTATATAGTTCTATTTTGATGGTGATAAGGCAAACCTGTCTCTTTTGAATAAGGAGATAGGTTTGCTTTATCTTAGCTGATTGTCACTGGATTCCGCATCAAATGCACTTATAGAAGCTATCGAGAAAAAGTGCAGTATGAGATATTGGATAGTGTTTTTACGTATTGGAAGACATCTGTTTTAAATTCACCACAGCGTATAGGATATGTAAATGCGTAATTTTTATGAATACCAAGACGAAATAGTAAGAAAACGCTTTCCTGTTAGCCTTTCCTGATTTATCATAAGAGTATAAAGAAAAGAGGGGTTTTATGATAAGGACGATACCTGAAGATTTTTTAATCGGAACAAGCAGCAGTGCATGGCAGATCGAAGGGGTGGCAGGAAAAAGCAAAGAGCAGAAAAGCTGGGCAGAGCTGTTCTATGCATCAGCACCGGAAAAATGGCATAATGGAATCGGACCGGAAAAGGCGGCTGATTTCTATCACCGCTACAAAGAGGATATTCATACCATGGCATCTCTTCATATGAAAGCCTTCCGCTTTACCATACAATGGGCGCGGTTTATGAAGGATCCGATAGCCGGCATCGTGGATGAGGAGGCAGCTGCATATTATCTTGATGTGATCAAGACCATTCGGAAGGAGGGAATGGAGCCGCTGATTTCCCTTGAGCACTGGGACCTTCCGGCAGTGCTCATCGAACGCTTTAACGGCTGGGCAGGCAGAGAAACGCTGGACTGCTACATCATCTATGTGAAAGAGGTGCTGCGGCGTTTTGCGGATCAGGTAACCTGGTGGTTCGCCTTTACAGAACCAAACATACCAATAGACAACGGATATATGGATGCCATATGGTATCCGTTCACTCATGATCCGAAAACCGCTTATCAGGCACATTTTCATAAGATACTGGCAACCTCGTATGCAGTCGCATGCATAGAGCAGTATCGCTCCTATGGATGCCGCATGGGGGCTATGGTGCACATGACGCCGGTCTATGCGAAAAGCGGAGAGATTCAGGATGTAACAGCCGCATGGTATGCCGACTTGTTTCATGTGCGTCTGTATCTGGACCCGTACCTGAAGGGAGAGTTTCCAGCGGAGCTGCTGCATCAGCTTAAGCTGCATGACTGTATGTTCACCTATAAGGAAGAGGATTTGCAGCATATCCGAGCACATCGTATTGCTATGCTCGGTATTGATTATTATTTTCCGATACGCGTGCAGTCGCGCAGTCATCCGTATTCCGGCCCCTTTCATCCAAAGCAGTTTTACGAGCCATGGATCAAGGAGGATCGCAAATTCAATGCGGACCGCGGCTGGGAGGTTTACGAACAGGCTGTCTATGATATTGGAATGCGCCTGAAAAATGAATATGGCAATCCGGACTGGCTGATCAGTGAAAACGGTATCGGTATTGCACATGAGGAGCGCTACCGAAACGAGCAGGGTAGCATTGACGATGATTATCGAATCGACTTCCTTTCTGAACATCTGCGGTATGCGCTGAAAGCAAGGGAAGCAGGCTGTCACTGTCATGGGTATCTCGTCTGGTCCTATATTGATAATGTGTCCGCCATCAATGCGTTTAAAAACCGATACGGTCTGCTGGAGCTGGATATAGAAACAGGAAAGCGGATTCCGAAGAAATCGGCTTACTGGTTTCAGGACATATTGGCTAAAAAGCAGCTTGATGATTGAAAATGTATGATAATGCACGATTAAACACACAAAAATATGCATAAACAAAATAATATGAGCGCAAATGGCTTGCGTCCCGGGTGGAATCCCATTATAATATGCATAGAAAGAATCAAAGCACAGCTGGATTCTTTGACGCAGCCTGCATGAATTTATGGATGGACGGTTTGCGGGTGTCATGATGCTGCAATCAGCAGGCACACGCAGACGATCCATACCAGAAGCAGGCGCATCGCTATGAGGAGGGCGCTTATGAAAGATTTTCTATTTTATACACCTGCAGCATCCGGCGTTGACTGGAAGCGCATCGATTCTCTTCGCCATGTGATGGAGAAACGCACTGCCAGTATATGCTCGCAGCGTGCTCTTCTGTATACACAATCCTTTCAGGAAAGTGAAGGAGAACCGTATATCATTCGCAAGGCAAAGGCCTTCGCCCACACCCTTGCCCATATGGATATCTATATCCAGCCCCATTCCCTGATATTCGGTAATCAGGCGTCCGCAAACTTCGCGGCTCCGATATTTCCGGAATATTCCATACAGTGGGTCATTGACGAGCTGGAAGCCTTCGATCAGCGAAGTGGTGATGTGTTTCAGATCAGCGAGGAAGTAAAACAGGATTTGAAACGCATAGCACCATACTGGCTACAGCATACCCATGAGGATGAGGTCAATGCACATCTCAGTGAGAATATCCGTCTTGCAGAGAAGCAGGGAGTTTTACACCGCGGTGGCATCTCCATGTCCGGAGACGGTCATATTGTTCCGGATCATGAAATGCTGTTGCAAAGAGGGTTTCGTTCGATCATCGATGAGGCGAAGCATGCCCTGACAAATACTGACTTGCAGGATGCACAGCGTAATTACTATCAGGCGGTTATCATTTCACTGGAAGGGGCTCTGCTGTTCTTTCAGCGCTTTGCCAAGCTGGCGGAGGAAATGGCGGAGCATGAGCAGGATGAAAAGAGAAGACAGGAGCTGCGAGTTATAGCACATATGGCCGGGACCATGATGGAACAGGGGGCCAGAAGCTTTTATGAAGGAGTAGAGGTGTGCTATATGGTGCATGTTCTGCAGATGATCGAAAGCAACGGGCATTCCTTCTGTTACGGCCGTTTTGACCAGTACATGCGAAAGCTGTATGAACAGGATGTAGAGCGGGGTGTGCTGACAAAGGATCAGGCACTGGAAATCATCACGCATATGTTCATTATGAATTCCTCCTGTAACAAGGTGCGTCCCTACGGTCATACAAAATACTCACAGGGCTATCCGCTTTATTCCAATCTGGTCGTCGGCGGGAAAACACCGCAGGGAAGCGACGGCACCAATGAGCTTTCCTATCTATGTATTGAGGCGATGCATCTGACATCCTTAGCGGAACCGAATTTCTCTGTCCGTTATCATTTGGAAACACCGAGGCAGTTTCTGAAGGCGGCTGCCTTGCTGATTCGCACCGGATGCGGCATGCCGAGCATGTTCAATGACGAGGTTGCCGCAAAGGGAATCGAGGATTTGGCAATACCGAAGAAGGATGCGCTGGATTATTGTCCGATCGGCTGTGTGGAAACCGGAGTTCCGGGGAAATACGGACATCGGGCTACCGGGATGACCTATGTAAACTGGGGCAAGGTTTTGGAGATTCTGCTGCATAACGGTGTGGATCCTGCAAGCGGCATCCAAATGCTGTCGGTCAATGGACAAGGCGGGGATGCTGTTACGTTTGAAAGCTATGAGGAATTGTGGCAGGGTTGGGAAAAGCTGCTGAAATTCTATTCTGATATATCGGTGGAATGCGATGCAATCTGTGATGATTCTCTGGTAAAATATGATGCTGATCCATTCGCAAGCTGTTTTATACAGGACTCCATGAAGCTGGGGAAAACCCTGAAGGAGGGTGGCTGCCGCTACGATGTGATTTCACAGTCCAATATCGGACCGTGCGTTGTCGGAAACGCATTATACGCAATAAAGAAGCTGGTGTTTGAAGAGCAGTCGGTAACCTGGGAAGAGCTGATGACTGCTATGCAGGATAACTGGCAGTCTCTGGAATCTGCTAGAATCCATAAAAAAATACGTCATGTAGCCAAGTTTGGAAATGATGATGATGCGGTGGATGAAATTGTTAAGGATGTTTTTGATTCCTACCTGAAGCTGCTTCCGCAGTATCGTACACAGCGTTATCAGCAGGGACCTGCAGTAAGCTGCTATACGATGTCGACCAGCAACATCACCTCCTATGTACCAAACGGCTTTGTCGTCGGCGCAACACCGGACGGGCGGTTTGCGGGAACACCGTTAAACGAGGGCTGTTCTCCAACACAGGGGACAGATACAAACGGTCCTACTGCGGTTATCAATTCGGTTGCCAAGCTGCCAAATGAGCAGGTGGCGGCAGGACAGCTGCTGAATATGCGTTTCTCCAGCGGTGCGCTGGCAGGAGAGGAAAATCTCGATAAGTTTGTCGACTTTCTGATGGCATCTGCGAAAAAGCACATCTACCATAATCAGTTCAATGTCATAGACAGTGCAACGCTGCGTCTGGCGCAGGAGCATCCGCAGGATTATACGGATCTGATTGTGCGTGTTGCCGGTTACTGTGCTCAGTTTGTTTCCCTGATGCCGGAAGCACAGGAAGCCATTATCGCACGTACGGAGAATACATGGTAGCCATTCACCTGTCGACCATACAGCGCTATTCCACAAAGGACGGCCCTGGAATACGGTCCACCGTGTTTCTGATTGGCTGCAATCTGCGCTGTGCATGGTGCTCCAATCCGGAGCTGATGCTGCCGTACAATAAGCTGCTCCATTTTTCATCTCTGTGCCGCGGCTGTCAAAGCTGTGTGCATGCGTATCCAGCAGCTGTATACATGGAGGACGGTGCTATTCACATGCATCCCTGTGCACAGCATATGGCAGGGGAGCTGGAGGAGGTATGTCCCTTTGATGCCCTTGAACAGGTTGGTATGCAGGTGGAGTGCCAACAGCTTGTAAAGCAGCTGGAAAAGGATTTCACATA
>UMIQ01018335.1_pt1 | contig 19228 bp, 21 predicted proteins | sample 1965851 | NCBI WGS metagenome assembly UMIQ01 (sample SAMEA4836129, study PRJEB28245) | human gut metagenome | biome: gut microbiome; material: fecal sample | place: Denmark | collected 2008 | reverse complement strand
TTCTGTCAGGAGCATGGGATGGAAAAATTCATGAAATTCCCTATGTACAAGAAAGAGACAACGGATGAGAAGTATCATGAAGATCCGTTCCGGGCAGTCAATTTTGAAACAGATTCAGAGGGGGATCTAATCTGTCCAAACGGAAGGAAATTTCACTTGGCATATCGGAAACCAGTGAAGGGGAATCAATACGGCAGGCAGGAAGAATACTATACCTGTGAAGACTGCAGCGAATGCCCTTATGCAGAAAGATGTAAGAAGACAGAAAAAAACAGGACGGTCCGTATGAATGAGGAATTAAGTTCCATGCACCAGGAAGTATTAGAAAATCTGCAGAGCATTCATGGAGCGCTGCTGCGAATGAACCGCTCCATACAAGCGGAAGGAACCTTTGGAATCATCAAGTATGACCGTTGGTATAAACGGATCGTAAGAAGAGGACTGGAATCGGTAAGATTAGAGTTATTTCTAGTATCAATCGGCCATAATCTCTATAAATTTCATAATAAACAGAAGAGGCTAAGGGAAGCAGCTTAAAGAAGAAAAAGCATACTTTTGTTGGGGTAAGGGGAAGTCTGCTTTTTTATGGGGGTTCTCCTGCATGTTTATAAAAATGGAAGGGCTGTGGAAAAATGGAATTAGATCAACTCCATTTTTTTCACAGCCCCATTTTTGTGACAGAAGGAATAAATCAGGCGATGCTAAACTAGTCAGAGTCACAGGGGAGATCCACCAGGGTATAGGAATGACCGATATAAGGAAGAAAAATATTTACGATGTCTGAGGTCCGGATTTTTAAACTGGAGGTGTTGATACAGGGATGGCAGCCAAGAAATTCCTGCTCAAGAATATCTCTGTCAATCAGCAGCCGGACGCGGTTTTCTTTATCATTCATCAGTCCCAGAACTGATACTGAACCGGGGGTGATATTTAAATACTGTTCCATAAATTCAGGTTCTGCAAAAGAGAGCCTGGCCGAGCCGATCTGTTTTGACAGAACTGCCGTCCGGAATTTTTTGCAGCCGGGAATCATGAGAAGATAAAAGCTGTTTTTCTGGGCATTGCGCAGAAATAAATTTTTACAGATCTCTGTTTCCAGGAGTGCATCGATATCGTGACAGGCCTCTATTGTAGCGGTCGGATCATGATCCAGGCGCTGATAGGCGATACCAAGTTTATCCAAAAGATCGTAAGTGACCTTCTCTTTTTCAGGACGCCCGGTGAGATCTGCGGGCCGTCCGGTATATAAAGTCCGGTCTATGTGAAAAACATGGGCGGGAGTGATACTTTCTGCTGCTGTGTTTGCCATATGAAATGCCTCTTTCTGTTTGGATTCGGTCAAACTGGTAATAGGAATATGAGTGTTATTATACAAGAGAATGGAATAATTGCAAGAGAAAAGCAAAAATGGTTGACGGAAGAAGGTAAAATGAGACCGGCTGTATGATGGAAAATGGGGTATGCTGTTATCAATACGGGAAAACCAGGTAAGAACAATTCTTTTTTCAATGGCTTTATGCGGTGTCTTGTATTATAATGATTTTTACAGGAGTAACCGGTTATGAACGGGGCTTAAGATTGTGTAATCATTTGCTGGATTATTTCCGACAAGGCTGACAGATGGAATCAGCAGAATGGGTGCATTTAAAACATATAGTAAATGAAAATAAAAGAAGAAAAGGAAGGTCAACTCAAATGATTGAAAACCGACTGAAAAATGAAAGATCGAGAGTATTGACAGAAAAGACGATGAGTTCGAAGCGTGATGATAAATCTGCAAGGTACGGAGAGGGGAAGAGACGAGAAGATAAAGCAGTAAATACGGCAGGAGGCGTTTCCGGTAAGCGTGGAAACAATACAGCCGGGAAAGCAGGGCAGAAGCCGGAGATGGGGAAAAGGCCGCTGCAGAAGGGAAGTAATCAAAAAACAGGAAATAACAGAGATTTAAGAAGCGGTACATCTGCTTTCAAGCGTGGAATAAGCGCGAAGGAAGAGGGGCATCCGGTTAGGAAAAATACTACGCCATGTTCTGTATTTTTGCGCTGCGGCGGCTGTCAGCTTCTGGATATGCCATATGATAAACAGTTGAGCCTGAAGCAGAAAAAGTTGGAGGAATTACTGAAACCGTACTGCAGGGTACAGCCAATTATCGGGATGAAGGATCCGTTCCATTACAGGAATAAGGTACATGCTGTGTTTGACCATGATAAAAAAGGAAATCCTGTTTCCGGCGTCTATGAGGCAAATACACATCGTGTCGTTCCGATTGAAAGCTGTCTCATTGAGGATCAGAAGGCGGATGAGATCATTGGTACCATCAGAGGAATGTTAAAATCATTTAAGATCAAAACGTTTGATGAGGATACAGGGTATGGCCTTCTGCGCCATGTGCTGATCAGACGCGGTTTTGCAACGGGTGATATCATGGTCGTTCTGGTTACGGCATCTCCTGTATTTCCTTCCAAAAATAATTTTGTCCGCGCATTGAGAGAAAAGCATCCGGAAATCACAACCATTGTTCAGAATATTAACGGCAGGGATACCAGCATGGTGCTTGGAGACAGGGAGAACGTGCTGTACGGAAAAGGCTATATTGAGGATATTTTATGTGGATTTCGTTTCAGGATCTCTTCTAAATCGTTTTATCAGGTGAATCCGGTACAGACAGAGGTGCTTTATCGGAAAGCGATAGAACTGGCCGGCCTTACCGGGAAGGAAACGGTGATTGATGCATACTGTGGTATCGGAACGATTGGGATCGTGGCGAGCCAGGAGGCGGACCGGGTCATCGGCGTGGAATTAAACCGCGATGCGGTACGGGATGCAGCCCAAAATGCTAAGATTAACGGGATTAAGAATGCGCAGTTCTATTGTAATGACGCAGGGGCATTTATGAGTAAAATGGCTGATAACGGCGAACATGTTGATGTTGTCTTTATGGACCCGCCGAGGAGCGGAAGTACGGAGGAGTTTATACAGTCGGTTGCGAAGATAAAACCGGAGAAAGTGGTGTACGTATCCTGTGGCCCGGAGACACTGGCCAGAGATTTGGGAGTGTTCAGGAAGATGGGGTATGAGGCGAAAGTGGCGTGGGGGGTGGATATGTTTCCGCAGGCTGCACATACGGAAACCGCCGTGCTTCTGATGCGGAAAGGGTAGAAGATAAAAAGGTTTCGAGTATTTTTGGGGAGCTGGAGATGTGCTTTTGTGACTTGGTGAGGTGCGATATGTTTCCGGTTACCGTGGTGTGATAAAGAAAATGAACATTTTGACAAAAGAGTATAGGCTTGAGGAGATTGCATACATGTTAGGTTTTTATGAAATAATATGCTTAATTAAATTAAAGCGGTTTAAAATACTTAAGGTCTGATACTGTTGCAGACAGTACAAGATGAAAGGGGTTATTTGATGGTAATATTTCAGACTGAGTATCAAAAGTTATATAATTATATCATACACAATTTTCTATTGATTGAAGTGCTGAATGAGGACACTGACTTAGGTGATATAATTGAAGAGTTACTTCCAAAGTATTTGTACAGAGAACAATATCGTAAATGCGTTAAGGTTTTTGAAGAATTATTTCTTTGGACTGCAGACAGCTTTTATCATGAAATGAGTGCTTTTCATGAAATTATATTATTTGAATTTATCAATTATATGTCTGAATTACAAAAAGATATACCCGATTTTAATAAGGTTTATTTTGATGAAGAGTGTCATAAGTTGATTTCAGAAGCTGCACAGAGAGATTATGAAGAGGATGATAACGAGCAAACTCTTGAGGAGTGCAAAGAGTTTTATTATGATGTGTTTTTTTATACTGACTCACTATTTATAGACACAGATTTTACCATTCTTGATTTAATATATAATAATCGTAAACTCGGTAATAACTTTATCGAGGAGGCATTAGGAATCAATATTGATTATTATTTTGAAATTTTACCGTTAGATATACAGGAGCAATTCAAAACGGAGCATATTACACTTTCTGGTGAAGTCTCAGCTTTGCTAAGATATATTGAACACAGAATAGTTGATGGAAATTTATATAAATTATTTTGGGAACATGGCGAGCCTATTAAAGAGGAGCGTATACATTTGATTTTAGAAAATATTATGGATGCTTACTTCTATAATCAAGATATAGAGATTACCAGAGAAGCAATTTTAGGGGATGGAAAGATTGATTTTAAAATATACAAGAATAATCAAGAAGATGAAAAAGTTTTAGTTGAAGTTAAAAGAGCGAGTAGTTCATGTTTGAAAAAGGGGTATGAAAAACAATTAACCAGCTATATGCGAACTTCTAATTATAAAAACGCATTCTATTTAGTTGCATGTTTTACAGAGGATGACTATGAAAAAACGGTACGATTCATTCGTGAAAATGTGTATACAGATATGATTCAGTTATATATTAATATCTCAATCTTGGATTTAAGAAAGCGAAAAGTGCCCTCGTTGCTATGAAAGAAGACTTGGACCTTTATTCGTAAAGGTAGTCTCATCAATATTTGCTTGAATTGGTGTTAGTATATAAGTATGGACACGAAAAGTTGAACAGCCTATAATAGCAAATGAAAGAGCAAAGGAGATGTTCAACATGGCGAAGAACCAAAAATCGTATACTTCGGAATTCAAGCAGCAGATCGTGGATCTGTACAATGCCGGAGGAACCTCGTATCCGAAACTGGAACGTGAATATGGCATAAATCGGAGTACACTCAGCAACTGGGTAAAGCAGCTATCCCCTATCAAAGTATCGGAGGAAGAAACGGTTACCCTTAAGGAATTCAAGGCGCTGCAAAAGGAGATACAGCGTCTGAAGATCGAGAACGAAATATTAAAAAAAGCGACCGCCATATTCGCAAAAGATCAATAACCGAGATTGTGACTTTTATCCAGAACAACCTGAAATCCTATACTGTATCCCAGCTTTGCAGTGCTTTGAAGTTTCCCAGGTGTACATACTATAAAGCTCTGGTTCGTGTACCTTCAAAACGCCAGCAGGAATACACCGAGTTCAACCAGAAGGTAAAACAGGCATTTGAAGAATCGAAGCACCGGTATGGAGCTTTGAAAATCTATCGCGCCCTGAACGATCATGGGACTGCCTGCAGTCTGAAACGTGTACAGCGTCATATGGCGGCCCAGAGGCTTCGTTCTGTAGTGGTAAAAAAGTACAACCACCATGCGAATAACAGCAAGGTGCCAGATGATAAGGAAAACATCCTGAAGCGGAATTTTGAAGCGGCCTCCATCAACCAGAAATGGTGCACGGACATCACTTATATTTATGTGTTAAAAGAAGGGTGGACATATCTGGCTGCTGTAATGGATCTGTGCAGCCGTAAGATCATCGGCTATGCCCATGGTACTTCCATGACTGCGGACCTGGCTGTAGAAGCAGTAAAAAATGCCTGTCTGAATGTAAAAGAAACCAAAGGGATCATCCTTCACAGCGATCTTGGCAGTCAATACACGAGCCAGGCCTTTGAGAATTACCTGTCCATCAAAGGAATACTTCACTCCTTCAGCCGTAAAGGGAATCCCTATGATAATGCAAGTATAGAATCCTTCCATGCGGTATTGAAGAAAGAAGAAATCTATCTGCATACTTACCAAAATTTCAAAGAAGCCCGAAGGGCAGTCTTTGAATACATAGAATCCTGGTATAACAGAAAAAGATTCATAGCGCTATCAATTACATAACGCCTCAGCAGAAGGAAGATGAGGAACTAAAAAAGGTGGCGTAATCTTTCGACTTTTTTTGTCCAAAGTATTGACATAGGTCCAATCCCTCCGTCTTATGATTGATGAAAAATCCAGCCGTGAAAAAGCACTGCAGGAACAGGCAGACTATCTTACCCAAAAACTTTTCGGCTCGTCCAGCGAAAGAAGATCCGATGACATTCCAGGAAAACAGAATCTTTTTGATGAAGCAGAAATAGAACAGGATCCGTCCCTGTTGGAAGAAGAGACTGTGATCCGGGAGCATACCCGTAAAAAGAAAGCAGCCCATGATGATCTCTTCAAAGGTCTGAGTGTGGAAAAAGTAGTCATCCCTCTTCCAGAAGAAGAACAGGTCTGTCCAGTCTGCGGCATGCAGATGGTACTGATCGGCGAGGAGTATGTCCGTCGGGAACTGGAATTTGTTCCGGCCACATGCAAAGTCATTGAATACTACAGCCAGAGTTGTGGATGCCCCTCCTGTAAAGAAGGCCTTGGAGATACAGAAAAACCTGTGATCATAAAGTCCCAAGTTCCGGCGGCCCTGGTTGGGAAAGGCCCTGCCTCGGCATCCGCTGTTGCGTGGACGATGTATCAGAAGTACGCCAATGGGCTCCCCCTTTACCGCCAGGAAAAGGACTGGAAACAGTATGGCGCCCAGATCAGCCGGACCCCCTTGCCAACTGGATCATCTACTGTTCACAGAACTATTTCCAGCCAATGTATGATTACTTCCACCGGAAACTGTTGAAACGCGGTTTTGCGATGGCAGATGAGACAAGAGTCCAGGTGATGAATGAGGAAGGACGTAAAGCCCAGTCCCAGTCATTTATGTGGCTGTTCCGAAGCGGTGAGGATGGGCTTCCAGTACTCATCCTGTATGGCTATTCCCCGACCAGGAGCGGAAGCCAGGCAAAGGAATTTCTGGACGGCTACAGCGGGTATCTGGAAACCGACGGTTATCAGGGGTACAACAGCATGCCAGGGATCAAACGGTGTTCCTGCTGGGCTCATATCCGCCGGTATTTTATCGATGCCGTTCCGAAAGGAAAGCAGTATGGTTACAGCCAGCCTGCAGTACAGGGTGTCCAGTACTGCAACCGTTTGTTTGCCATAGAGGACTCCATTAACAAAAAGTACTCTGGTGATTATGAAAAGCGCAGGCAGCTACGCCTCGAGAAGGAAAAGCCCGTTCTGGAGGCTTTCTGGTCATGGCTCAACCAACAGAAGCCTGTCCTGAATACCCGGATGGACAAAGCAGTCAACTATGTTCTCAACCGGAGGGGGACAGCAGAGACCTATCTGGAAGATGGACGGTGCAGCTTCACCAATAATCTCAGCGAGAATGCGATCCGCCCATTTGCTGTAGGTCGAAAGAACTGGCTGTTCAGCAATTCCGTAGAGGGAGCTAATGCCAGTGCAGTTGTATACACAATGGTCGAGATGGCCAAAGCACACAATCTGAATATTTATGGATACCTCAAATTTTTGCTGGAGCACCGACCGAACCAGAACATGACCGACGAACAGTTGGCTGAACTGGCACCTTGGAGTGAGAAACTCCAAGCTATCAAAAATCGCATGTGAATTATAGTGAATTACTCCAACTCACAAAGGGCTGGGGTAATTTTAAATTTTACCGCGTTATTATTTGGCGCTTACCCTAGAAGAAGGTCTGCCCAAGTGGGTGTCTTATGGTATGTGTCATGATGGTATATGAAGAGAACATTCCAAGACGAAGAAGGTAGTAATGCAGAGAAAAGGATAAAGGTGCATACATGATTGAACGAATTTAATAACTCGTGGATAGTTATGTTGAAAATACTATAAATCTTCAGTATAATCTAATAAGTTCTCGGAATTAGATAAATCTAATTCCAATGCAGATTGAAAATTGAATATTGGCAGTTTTGAAGAAAAGAAGATATTTTTGTGTATGAGAAATAGACATAGCGGCAGCTATGCGTTAAAATAGGTATTGCATATCTAACTTAATAGGTGTTAGACAGCGTTTTGAAAGTCCTCAACAGAGGGCATGTTCCAGACATCAAGGTGCTGGCACATCATGATGCCATAGTGGCGGCAATACCACATCTTCGTAGAGCGGTGTTTGCCGTCTCCTAATTTATAGTCCTGTTTCTCACGCTTGTTAGAGCGTTCCACAGAAGTTCTTCTGTCATATTCCTTATCCCATTCCTGACTGTCTCTTGGTGGTATGTTAAAAATGCGGGGATTATCCTTTAATTGTGTATGTACAGTCCGCCCATATTTAGCAGGTGAGCAGGGTGTATCATAGAAACAGCCTTTTTGGCGGTTTGCTTTTGGATACCGGTATTTACACCGGTTTTTCTTAGGCTCATATCCATCGTGATGCATACGTAAGCCCAGCTTACAGCGGGGAACCCCATCAGAGTCAATGATAAAAGTATCTTTGTACTTGTAGTTCCCATTGTTCGTTTTCTTTAGATCAATAAAAGGCTGAATTCCTTCGGCCTTACAATACTCATAGACAGGGATAGCATCCATGGCAGAGTCAAGAAGCAGTTTTTCCAGATGGAAATCAGGGAGGTAGGATTTCATGCTGAAAAAGGTGTGCAGAAAAGACAACATATCGTGTCTGGAAGCACGCTCCAGTAAAGGGAACACAGGAAGATCACTATAGGAATCGGAAGCCACGAACATGAAAAGGTGGTATCCGTTAAAGTAGCATTCTCTCGAAGAGTCCCAGCCGGAGTTGGTATCCGGCTGAGAAAACAGACGCTTGCAGCTGCAGTCAGAAATACCGTTTTCCCTACAGCTGCAGATACGCTTTTTTCGAAGAAGGGAGGAGGTCTTTACCGGAGTGCCATCGCCGGCAAGAGAAAGCATTGCGGGGTTAATGAGACCATTTTTAACCGAATGATCAAGGAACTGCATTCGGTAGAGCTGGAAAATAGAAGAAAACGCATGGGAAGGCTTAACGGGATGCCGTTGAAAAAACGGAAGCAGTCTGGAAGAAATGGATACCGTATCAACAGGAGTTTTATCCCCTTTCTTTTTTCCTTTTTTTGGTTTGGCCTTCAGATAGCGTTCCTTAAGGGAAAGGTTATTAGAATCAGAATCCCATAGACGGGAGAAAAAATCATAAAAGGTACCAATACCGGGAACATCCCCAAAGGAGAAGCCACTAAGAATAGCATACAAAGGATTTTCCTTAAGGAGAGCAACCCAGCGTGTAACGGAAGTAATCTTAAATTTAATAGATAACAGATAGGATCGAAGCATACAGGAAGGGAGCCTGGGCTTAGGCCTCCGTTTAGAATAGCGATCCATCATAAGAGAATCAGTTAAGGATAAATCAAGATGCCAAAATTCAATAATGGTATCCCAGGTATCCTTAGAAAGAGAAAAAGGATCAGGGTAGAAATAAAAAATTTCAGTCAGGAGAAAATCCTGATAGGCGGCATGGCCGCCGATATTACAAGGTAACATAAAAATCGCCTCCAGTCGATGAAAATAAATATATACAATCGGCTTCGCCGCAAATTTTGGACGATTTGTCAAGCCATTTGGCGAAAAAAGTGGGTGCTTTTAATAATAAAGGGATAAAAAGCCTTGAAAAATAAGGGCTTAGAATTCCGAGAACTTATTGTGGTAAAAGGGAGGAAGTAACAGAGTATGGAAAAATCATTTGAACAGGAAAGTCAGCAGCTTCTCTTTCGGAAAATTGACGCTCTTAGGTTTTATGAAGGAGATATTCGGGAACGGGGCAGTAATGGTTATATGTGCAGGGGATCTCAAGATGCTATGTATGGAGATAAAAATGCCTATAGGACGTTAAATGCTCTTCTTTTTGAAGGTGCCAAGAATGAACAAGAACGTATTTGGACAGAAGGCCATATCTTGAATACGGAATTCATCAGAAGGATAGATGAGACAGTTCAGATTTATATAGATATCTTTACTCTTATGAAGGAAAAAAGTATAGATTTTGATAGCGGTGTAGTTGGAAGGAGGATAGAACGTGCTTCTTCGATTACATACTATGAAAACGGCTTTACCCAATCATTTTTTTCCTGTTCAAAGAGCGGATTTGATACGACATTTGCTCGGAAAAGGGATATTGTCCTGATAGAAATGGAACTTTCCCGAAATGTTCCTTTCATTGACTATGAAAAGATATTATTAAAAAGGGAATATGAACATTTGGATGAAAGAGAAATACTTTTGCCACCATTTCTTAACATTGAGATGAAAGAGATACCTCTTACTGTTTCTGAAACGAGAAGAATAAAGGATTTAAATAAAAGGCCTCCTCTAGGAAAATATCGACTGAAGGCGGTAGAATTTCCGGATTACCGTAAGAGTATTTTAGATTCCGAAAAAATAATGTGGCAGCAGATAAGTGATGGAAAAGAGTCTGCAGCTCATTTGTTAGAAATGATGAATAAAAAAGATAAAGAACAGGATTATGAGGAATATACAAGTTGGAAAGGAAAATTACATCAATATTTAAAAATACAGTTTTCAAATATTTGGTATGGAGGCGATGAATTTTGACAGATATCAAGGAACAGTGGGAAAATTATATAGAGTTGGGAGAGAAGGTGGTTAAAGAAAAGGGATTAAAGGAAGAATTCGAAAAAGAAATTAAAGCTTATTCATCTTTTCTCAGTGAAACAAATCAGGATTATTATTATAATTCCACTTATTTACCACATTACAGTATGGAATTTTTGCATTTTTTGGAATGCTTTTATAAAAAATATGAATTAGTAAAACGAATATTTGAGTTATCGTCCTCCTACTCAGGTGTATCATTAATCATAGATCGTTATTGGCAGCAGGAGAGTAAATGGGATGATGAGGAGGAAAAGATAGTTGTAATCAATAAAGTATATTCCTTTTCTGATAAAAACACGGTATGCGATGAAAAACTGTTGATTGAATGCAGTGCTCTCTGCGAGACAAAGCGTTTTATATACCACAGTAAAGCAGGAATTAATGAAAGCGAAGAACAAAAAGAATTGAAAAATTTAAAAGAATTTCTCGATTTTAGGACATATTCGAAAAATAGAAAGAACGGGGAATAAAAATAGAATGGAAAAGACACAAAAGAGGAAAGTGAAATACGATGGGAGATACAGAACGTTTTTGCTGTCAGACCAGAATATTTATCATGCCATTTATTCATTGCGATCATATATATTTGATTTTGAACTTTTGACAGAAAATGATAAGGAACTGTATTATCAATTGCAGGATAAGTATGATGAAATATATATTAAGAAAATAATTAGCGATGTCAGGGGGAAGATTACAAATTTAATTGATAAAGATGATTATTATATAGAAGCTTCCGTTTATTTTCGCCCTAAAAAGCTGGATGATAAAGAGAAGGTTTCATATAGACCTCTTCATACGACGGATATTATTAGTCAGATTGCAATAGTGGCAATGCTTCATTTATTGGTATATGAGATAGCGGATATTGAAAAAAAACTTTATCTTTCAAATGTAAGTCGGCTACTGCCGGGAAATTTTTATGGAAACAGAGTATCCTTAAATCCGGAGTTTTTGTTTAAACCTTGGAAGCTGCAATATCAGGCATATACACAAAATGCAAATGAAGCATTGAAAAAATATAATGCTTCTTTAGAATATAAATATGAGGTATCGCTTGACCTGGAAAATTTCTTCCCGACGATTGATCCAATGTTGGTTTATCAATTAATCGTGGAAAGACTCCCTGTACATACGGAAACTCCGGATAAAGAATTATTGAAAAGAATCTTAATAAAGCTCTTATTTTGTAGACTGAAAACGAAGCTTTCTGATAAAATGAAGAAAGAGTATTATAAGGTAAAGAAGAAAACATGCGAGCCTGTATTTGAGGAAAATTTTGTGCGTGGAATCCCTCAGGGCCTTCCACAATCCTATTTTTTCGGTAATATCTGTATGATACCAATATCGGAAATCTTTCAGGAAAAGTTTAAGGGGGTCAGCTATTTTTACGTAGACGATTCTGTGATTTTTACAAATGATATTCTTGAAGACAGCTTTGGGAAGCAGCTTGAGAATATAAATGCTGAGATAGAAAAACTGGAAAAAGAGCTTCTGGAGAAAGATAACAGGGTTTTGTTGCCAGAGGCCGTGTTTGTCATGAGGAACGCAGGGCTTTATGGTATTCATGTTCACGGTGTAGGTAAGGATATGGCTGTGAGTAAGAGCAGCTTTTTACGGTTAGATCAACTCGATGAAAGTGAGATTTATTTGAAATGCATAAGCCGGGAGGCGTCTCAGGCCGGAAACGAGATATTTAAAATGTATTCGGATGAGGAAGATGTTATACTGGAAGAGAGACTGAAGGCGCTTTCAAATGAAATCCAGAAGAAAATTGAAGATCTGGATAAAAGGCTGGATCAGACGATGGGAGAGATTAGAAATTTGCAGGAAGCACCTGAGGAGGAGCAAAATCCAGAGGAATTCAGGGAATATAGAAAGCGTATACAGAACTGGAGTAAATTCCGTGAGCGTTGGATCCGTTATTATCGCTTCTTTGAATATCGAAAACATCGTCTTAATTTAAGACACATGTGTGAAACAGATAAAAGTAATAAAAAAGAATTGAAGGAGATTATATATACAGTCAATAAATATGATACGAAAAAGGAAAAGCTAGAAGCTTTTATGCAGTCCTATAATGAAAATATATGGGACGCTGCGGTTTCCATGTACTGCGAGGACATCAGCGATACAGAGAAAAAAGACCTTGGAAAGTATATTGGAGAACTCAACAAATTGTGTTTCGAAGAAGAAAATAAGGCGAGCTCTTTTCTTTATAAAGTGTATAAAGAATTGATTGAATGTGGGGAAAAGGAAGATAACGATAAAAATATATGTAAAAAATCCGGTATGGAATTTATTGATCCGTATAAAACATTAAAATATTTTGCAGCATGCAAAATGAAATCATTTTCTCATAAGCATTATAATGTAGCGGAACATTGGGTAGAGCAGATCCAGAATAAAAACTGGAAAAGTGAGATTTTGGCGAGGCTGCTGTCTAAAGATATGGTGGAAATGGCAGAGATAGTAAGTGAAAATACATCACAGTTTATACGAATGGTCGCAAATGCTGTGTACTCACAGCTTTTTGACGTAGAAATAGAAGATTGTTTTGTGATTAGAAAGTTTAACAGGAAGCCTCTGAGTTGTGGCGAGTTTCGGATTTTACTGTTTTTGAGAAACCGGATGTTTACAGAAGAGATGTTCCTAGATCAAAAAATCTTATTGAACGATGCGGGAAATAAAGCAGATTTGGATTATGCGGTAATGGAAGTGGTCGATATTTTTCAAACTTTTGTGGCGGATCCAATCCGAATCGATAAGTTGATTTTGACTCATCAATATACCTGCGAGGTCTGGAAAAACGGATCGAAACACCTGTATTTTTATACGCTTCACAATCAGGAGCATGCGATTGCGTTAATTCGAAATATAGTAAAACTGATTCATGGAATTGGCTTTTTAAAGATATCTACGCTCGATTTCTATATTTTATTTTTGGCATGTTATCTTCACGACATATCCATGGTAAAAATCCCCGCGTTAGACGCATTTTTAACAGATAAAGAAAGCGGGGACAGTATTGCCTGGGAGCATTTATCAGAAGTCCATCAGGAGATTACATCAAAGACGCAGCTTGCGGAAGGGGAAAAAATAGAATACAGAGAGTCGGATATGGAAGATATTTCGCAGGTGAAAAAGTGGATGACCCAGAGTTACAGAAAGTTAGATGCATATTATGAAAAGAAAATCAGGGAAAAACACGCGTCAGACAGTGCGGCAGAAATACGAACCAGGGAAGACCTGAATTTTCTGGATGAAACTCTTAGGGAATTTGTTGCGGATATTTCAGAAGCCCATCAAGCAGATGAAAGAGATATTTACTTTACAAAATCATCAGCTGCTGAAAAAATGGTTAGCCTTAAGTTTGATAAAATCTTGCTTCGGCTTGCTGATTTACTGGATATGAGTAATTGCAGAATATCCAGGCCCATCCTGTATCATAATTTGGATCAGATGTCGGAAGAATCCGCTTTTCATTGGATTTCTCATCTTTTAACACAGGGTTATGAACTGAAAACAGATTATAGTATAGTAGCAGGCAAAAAGTGCCTGACGCCAGGATCAATTGTCGAAAAGTTGATTTTAATAGTTACTGTAGATATGTCTCAGATGTCAAAATGTCAGTGTGAGAAGCCATGTAAAGCTATGAAAATTGAAAATATTGATGATAACGGCTTTGAACTAAAAATAGGAAACGGTTGTGAGAATGGGAAGGAGGTCTGTAATTTCCTGTGTAAATGGTTTTCCAAAAAAAATCGATATCTTATGCAGGAGCTTTATGCATTAAGGGAATATTTAAACCGTGTTCCTGAGAACTATTTTGGCGCAGAAGTTGCAGTCCGTGTAAAAATTGCCAATAAAACATGCCTGGACGAAAAACAGTTTGGGGTATTGGAGCAGTATCTAAGAAAAAAAGATATAATAGATTCAGAAAAACTAAATGGAATTCAGGAGAAAATTTAAAATTTATATTTTTCAGATGTTTCGTCAAAAGAAAAATCGGCTTTTATAGCATTATTATTATCCATTCAACTGAACAGGAGGATTGTGCCAGGAATCTTTAATATCCCCTATAGTAGACGATTAAAAGCATTTATGAATCAAGGGCAGGACTTATGCTTCTTCGTCAAAGGAAATACTTCACTTTCATAGTGAAAAACAACAGCTTTACAGAAGCTGCGGAGGAGTGTTATATCTTGCAGTCTGCCATCTCACAGCAGATACAGGCATTAGAAGCTGATTTGGGTATCACGTTGCTTGCGGTGGGAAAACCGGAAATTTCATCTCACTCTGGCAGGAGAATACTTTTACAGGCAGGCGGCAATCCTTCTGGAGGAAGCGGAGCGGATAAGGCAGGATACTATCCGCATTGCAAGGCAAAAGGTACAGAAGCTTCGGGGTGGTTATTTAAAGTCCTATGGCGGCTATGAACTGCAGCATGCGGCAGCAGCATTTTCAGAGCTGTTTCCAGATATAGAACTTCATATTGTGAACGGCATCTATGAGGAACTGTATGATGCACTGCGGTTCGGAGAAGCCTATTTAGTATTTAAAGATCACAGGTGCGCCTTTTCAGACTTGTATGAGAACTTTTTTGGTTTTTACGGCATATACCTGCATCAAGGTGGGCAAAGTCCCTTAAGCCAATTGAAGAGTGTAACCATAGAGGAACTTCGCCGGATTATGGCGGCAATTTTCTATTTATGGTAAATCTGGGGTATGGACGTGTGATGGTGGCGGCTAACCGCGGATTTTTGCCGATAGAAGGCCAGACGGATCTGCTTCAGGCAGGTTCCACGATTCACCGAATTACGCTGATTCACAATGAGAGTCAACTTACACGCAATTACAGCGCTTCCTGGAACAAGGAGAAAACAAATGAATATCTGCAGAACTTCGCTGAATTGCTGAAAGAAGTGTTTGCAGAAACGTAATAGATATCAGGCTGCTTCTTTATGAAATGAAAGGGGCAGTTTTTTTGTCTTTCGACCAAATGACTAAATCAATTTCGGATAAACTTAACTTATTAAAAGGCCATGAAAATCAGATTGTTTCCGGCCTTCATACTTTTTATCATAACAAGAAAAGGAAAGGAACAGGTGATTTCCGCAGCTTCATGCCGCAGTAAAAAGCGCAGGCCGCTGCGAAGATTATGAATGAAGCCGGATTGGATGCGCTTACTTTTACGATGGGTCTCTCTTCCCGCAGCTCAATCTGCAGTTTAATCGCGGAGGCGCAAACATACGGTGAGATAGCCATGCTGGTGATGACATCCACCAAAGAACTTCTGTCACTGGACATCCTGGAACGGGGAACCTCCGGGATACGCTGTACGCCTATCAGCTTGCAAAATGCTGTAATTAGAAACGTGTCATGACTGAGGCTGTAAAGTGGAGTGCGTGTGAAGCGCGCATGAATGATATTGCACCGGGCATCGTCGTCATGCCATTGGCGGTTGATGAGTTTAACGGACCCCACGGCAATTTTTAAAAAACATGTTATTACGGCCCCCCTAGGCCCCAGGAAGAAAGCTCAAATCAAAGTGTCTGAGTTTTTTCCTTTGCAGCTGCAAATTCGGAGGGAACGGCCTCGTCAGGCAGGGAGTCATGGATTTTACAGGTTCCTGCCTCCCTGGCAGTCTCATAGTACCAGCACTTATAATCCAGAATTGCGAGGGTATCCTGCATTTGGGCAATTTGCTTCTTAACAATATCCCGCTGCTCTTGCATCAGTGCCAGACGTTTATCGATAGTACTGTCGCCCTCCATGCACCAATCCATGAAGGTTTTAATTTCTTTGATTGGCAGACCGGCTTTTTTTAGACATTCAATGATGGACAGCCACTGAAAGTCTGCATCTTTAAACATCCGGATTCCCCCGCCGGATCGCTCCACAAAGGGCAGAAGTCCTTCCTTGTCGTAATAGCGTAAAGTAGAGGGCGCCACTCCCAGTTTTTTTGCCATTTCACCTACCGTATAAAACATGATGATCTCCATTCCTGAAAAGTTGAATACTTAAAAACTGAAAAAATATCTTGACTTAAACCTGACTTTAAGTTGTATAGTTTGATTGAACTTATAAGCAAAGAGTAACATGCAGAAATAATAAAGTCAAGATGGAGGTAAAGAAAATGAACTTTAATGGGTACATTCCAACCCGTGTCTTGTTTGGCGCTGGATGTCTGAATGATCTGCATACCCAGATCATGCCGGGAAAGAAAGCAATGCTTGAATGCGACCGCATTCCGCTTACGGATGAAGAATGTACGGCAATTTACGAAAAATCGTATCGTTAAACAAGGAGGCATTTATGAAAATCTTATTGTTATATTACTCTTATGGTGGAAATACGCACCGTGCCGCGCGGCATATTCAAAAGATATTGGGCTGTGATGTACAGGAAATTTTGACTGTGACACCCTATTCAGGAGATTACAATTCGGTTGTCAGTCAGGGAAAACGGGAAGTGGAGGAAGGATACGAGCCGCCGGTCCGCCCCTTTGATAAGGATCTAGACCATTATGATACGGTGATTCTGGGAACCCCTGTCTGGTGGTATGCCTTTGCTCCGGCTGTAAAGACGGTTCTTTCCGCCGCTGACTGGAATGGAAAAACGGTTTATCCGTTTGCCACAAACGGAGGATGGATTGGCCATACATTTCGTGATATGAAGACGGCCTGTGCCGGAGCTGACGTAAAACAGGGATTGAATATCCATTTCGATGGAGATCAGATGCAGACCTCAATTGCAGAAATCGACCGTTGGACGGCAGAGATTAAGGAGGAATAAAGAATGGAAAGACCCTATGTTTTCTGTCATATGATGACGTCGCTGGACGGTAAGATCATGGGAAACTATATGGAAGCGCCGGAGGCCGGTCCTGCCGGTGACGCTTTTTATCAAATCGCTTTCGGTAAAAAACCAAAATACCTGCATCAGGGATGGTTGTCCGGACGTGTGACCACCGATGATAATTTTACCATGTACCGCAGACCGGCGCTGGATGAGAAAGCGCCCGAAGTGCCGGAGGGTGACTTTGTTGCGGAGAAAGTACCCATGTATTATGTTTCCATTGACCCGTCCGGCAGACTCGGATGGGAAGAAAATACACTTACCTATATTGATACCACCGCTCATGTACTGGAGGTGCTGACGGAACAGGCCTCCAATGCATACAAAGCCTTTCTTCGCAAACTGGGCATTTCCTACATCATTGCAGGAAAGAAAACCCTGGATTACAGTGAAACTCTGACGAAATTAAAGCGTTTGTTTGGAATTGAGACTCTGATGTTAGGAGGAGGCGGTGTGCTGAACTGGTCCTTTATCCAGGCGGGGATGTGCGATGAGATCAGTGTGGTGATAGCGCCCTGTGCAGATGGCTCTGCAGAGACACAGACCCTGTTCCAGGCCAGGGCAGGATTAAGCACAGAGGAACCGGTTGGCTTTACTCTGAAAAGTGCTGACGTACTGGAGGGAGATGCCGTATGGCTCCGCTATCTTGTAAAGGAAAGGATCAAATGAACCAGATAAAAGATGGATTCCCGGGAATTAGGACATATTACTTCGGATCTCTCTGCGTATGACACCATGGGAAATCCGGAAATCATGCAGATTTCGCTGATAAACGAAAAGATACGCCGCCAGGAGAGAAATCAAAATGCCTGGCGGCGTATCTTCTTATATTTCATACAATATTTCATACAATTTCCTGACTGCCTCAATGAACTTTTTCATTGAGCAGTGGCTCATTGGCATTAATCAGGCCATATGGAATGCCCCATACCCCATGCTTTCCAGTTGCAAAATATAGAATTATAAAGTATAATATGGATTAGGTACCAAGAATTTTTATAAAATATTCATAAGAACCCAGCTTAATATTTAAATTATGGTTTCATATTCAGAAAATAAGCGAAAGAAGTTGTAATCGATATGGACAGAATACATAATCTGACAGAACACGTGTTCTGTATAACGGGCATCAGTCACTTCGTATCATCTAAAAAAGCCATCCAGACGATGGAATGGGGCAGGGATCCTTTTTCAGCATCTGGATGGCTTTTTGTGCCTTTGCATCGTACACGGAGTTATTTCCGTATTGCCCGTCTATCATGACCAGTCCTTGAAAGCTTTTCGGTAAACTGATAGATTAATGAGGAGGAAACGAGATGAAGCGCAACGGAAACAGGGGAATGGCAGGTATGCTGGGTGCGGTCCTGATACTTTTGGTATTGACTGGCTGCGGCAGACAGATATCGGTACCTGAAGAAAAAATTGTGATCAAAATTCTTTATAATGGAAATTTTAATCAGGTAAAGGAATTGGTAGAGACTGCCTGCGGCGATATCGAGCTTCAGACGGAACTGTCGCTTTATACCAGCGAGCAGCTTCGCCGTTTGGACAGAGGCGTTGGGCCGGACCTGGTGATCACGGCGCAGCCCGATTCAAACATGGTGAGGAAGCATTTACTGGATATCAGCGACACAAAGGCCAGCGCCGCCTATGACGGCACCATTATGAATGCCTGGAAGACAGATGGAAAGACGTATATGATCCCGCTGCCCGGTGTGTACAGTGGCTATGTAGTCAATGAAACGTTGTTTCAGCAGGCAGGAATCGCTTTGCCCACAAATAATGATGAACTGGTAACCGCTCTTACCGAACTAAAAGAGAGAGGGCTTGGCACTGGAGAGGATGGCGTGAGTTTTTCCATCATGAGCGACTATAATACGGCGGTAGGCCTGTTCTATGTCGGAAATATGGTGCCTGATTTCCTGGGGACCGTTGAGGGAGTCAAATGGCTGGCGGATTTTAGAGATAAACAGGCGACCTTTACCGGTGTTTGGGAACAGAGCTTTACTCTGTCAGATGCCCTTGTAGC
>UMIQ01019151.1_pt1 | contig 22291 bp, 10 predicted proteins | sample 1965851 | NCBI WGS metagenome assembly UMIQ01 (sample SAMEA4836129, study PRJEB28245) | human gut metagenome | biome: gut microbiome; material: fecal sample | place: Denmark | collected 2008 | reverse complement strand
GTCGCGGTTGCGCTGGAGATGATGGAACGGGAAGCAGAGGAGGAGGAAGCAGAAGAGGAAGCAGCAGATGCTCTGGCTGGCGGAGCAGCGGACCGAATGGGGCGCAAGACAGATGTGGCCTCACGTACAGTGCCCGGCAGCGCGGGCGCCAATCCATCGGTGGCTGCTTCCAAGATTAGGCAGCCGCCGACGGATACCGCGGTTAAAAAACTGATTTTTTCCAGCACCATGCGGGAAAATGCCCACTACTTTCAGCCCAATTTAAATGGAAATATCAGGCTGGTTCCTGCTCTGCACCGCAATGCGGAGGGCTGGACGGTTGAGTTTAAAATCGGTTCAGACCATCTGTACGTATTAAAGGATATTACCGCAATGGTAAATGCTCTAAAGGAAGAAAAGTATGTATACTATGGACAGAAACTGGCTTTTTACCATGTAAAGAGCGCATTTACCCAGGAAAGCCGCAGACTGGCGGACTTTTTGGAAGACTGTGTGAATCAGGAGCAGGACTTTATTACGGAACTGTATATGGTTCGCCGCAGTTATCTGCCCACAGCGGCCACCGGACGGAATCTGGTTCTGTCCGGTGACAAGATGGTGCGCTTTTTGCAGGCAGTGGGGCCGGGAGTGATCGCTCTGGAATCCAGATTCTCAGACCTGGCCCGGATCAGGATTGTGGAAAAGGATCCGGTTCTTGGCTTTTTCATAGCGGAACGGAGCGGAGGGGGATGCCTCCTTTCAGTTCCCAAAGGGGAAGCGTTTGCAGGCAAGAGCGGGCTGTGTGTCCTGGAGGGAGACACCATCTACCTGTGCAGTCAGGAATTTAAAGAGCGTATGGGCGGTATATGCAGTCTGATGGAGCCCTATAAGAAGCAGGAATATCATATCAATGAGGAAGATCTGCCGGTTCTCTGTGCTTCGGTACTGCCGTCACTGGAGGAGTTTGCCATCCTTAAAAAGCCGGATTCGCTGGAGCGCTATCTGCCGAAGCCGTGTGAGATACTCGTGTATCTGGATTATGTGGACCGGACTCTGACTGCATCTATTTACAGTCAATATGGAGACGCGCGCTATAATCTGATTGAGGGACTGGAAGTCAAGGATTTATACCGTGATATGGAAAAGGAGCAGTATACGGCTAAGCTGGCGGCCGGGTATTTCAACTGTGTGGATGAGAAGAAACAGCTGCTGTACATTCCGGAGGAGGACGAGGAGGCACAGTACCGTCTGCTCAGTACTGGAATTGCGCAGTTTCAGCAGATTGGTGAGGTATATATTTCCGACTCCTTAAAACGGCTGAGAGTTTTAAAGGCGCCTAAAATTACAATGGGGATTGCCCGTAACAGCGGATTGCTGGATATTACGCTTCAGACGGAGCGGTTAGAGGCGGGAGAACTGGAGGAACTGTTGTCCAGCTACCGGAGGCGGCGGAAATATTATCGCTTAAAAAACGGAGATTTTCTGGAGCTGGAGGACAACGGGCTGTCAGCGGTTGCAGAGCTGGCCGAGGGGCTGGAACTGAGTGCCGGGGAGCTGGAGGCGGGCCATATCCGGGTTCCGGAATACCGGTCCTTCTATTTAGACCAGGTTCTTCGGGAGCATGAAGGGATGCTGGAGGTAAAGCGCAGTTCCTCTTATAAGGCATTTCTGCGGTCCATGAAGAATGTGGAGGACAGCGACTATGAGGTTCCTGCCGGTCTGAACGCGGAGTTGAGGCCGTACCAGAAGTTTGGCTTCCGGTGGCTCATGACGCTGGGCGCCATGGGATTCGGCGGAATTCTGGCCGACGATATGGGGCTGGGGAAGACGGTACAGGCGATCGCATATCTGGCGGCGGTGAAGGAGATGCGGGAGGCGGAGGGAAGTGACGGGGAGAGAAGTGATGCGAAAGCAGGCGATGCAGAAATAAGCGGCGGGGCGGCAAGCAGCGCGGTGGTAGGTGAGGCAGAAACAGGTACAGCGAAAGCAATTGCCGGAGAGGGCCGGAAACAGGACGTTTCCAGGCCGAGCCTCATCATCTGTCCTGCATCCCTTGTCTATAACTGGGAGAGTGAAATACACCGGTTTGCCCCCGGACTGACGGTGGATACGGTTGTGGGAAGTGCCGGGATCAGAAAGGAAAAGATAAAGGAGAGCAGAGCGGATATTCTGCTCACATCCTATGATTTATTGAAACGGGACGTGGAGGCGTATCAGGAAACGCTGTTTGATACTGTCTTCATAGACGAGGCGCAGAATATTAAGAATCATGGAACGCAGGCGGCAAAGGCAGTGAAGGCGGTCAGCTGTGCCAGACGTTTCGCCCTGACCGGAACACCCATTGAGAATGCACTGAGTGAGCTGTGGAGTATTTTCGATTTCCTGATGCCCGGATTCTTAGGTGGATATAAGCATTTTAAGGAGAAGTATGAGCAGCCGGTGACGGCAAGACAGGATGAGGTGGCGGCGGAACGGCTGCGGCGGATGATCCGGCCGTTTATCCTGAGACGGTTGAAGAAGGAGGTCTTAAGGGAGCTTCCGGATAAGCTGGAAGAGGTGGTGTATTCCCGTATGGAGGACGCGCAGAGGGAGATTTATGAAGCCAGGGTGCAGAAACTGCTGGATTCGCTTTCGAAGCAGAGTCAGGAGGAGTTCCGGGTAGGTAAACTGCAGATTCTTGCGGAGCTGACCCATTTACGCCAGCTGTGCTGCGATCCGTCTTTGGTCTATGAGAACTATAACGGCGGGGCGGCCAAGGTGGATACCTGCGTGGAGTTGGTGAAAAATGCGGTGGAAGCGGGAAATAAGATCCTGCTGTTTTCGCAGTTTACGTCCATGCTGGATATTATCAGGAAGCGGCTCGACGAGGAAGAGATCGGATATTACATACTGACAGGGGCAGTGTCCAAGGAAAAGAGGAGTGAACTGGTGCGGGCGTTTAATGAAGATGATACGCCGGTATTCCTTATTTCCTTAAAAGCGGGAGGAACCGGGCTCAACCTGACGGCGGCCAGTATCGTGATCCACTTCGATCCGTGGTGGAATCAGGCGGCTCAGAACCAGGCCACCGACCGGGCCCACAGAATCGGCCAGCAGCAGGTGGTCACAGTGTACAAACTCATTATGAAAGACACGCTGGAGGAGAAGATCCTGGAGATGCAGGAGAAGAAGGCGGGGCTGTCTGAGGAGATTATCACGGAGGGAAGTATCAGTGAGGTGATCGGCAGCAGGGATGAGTTCCTGGAGATTCTGCGCGGGGCGGCGAAGGAATCGGCGGGGGAATAGCGGATAGAATTACTGCTGAAATGGCTGAAGACCTTTAAAATAGAAAAAATGTGGCGGCATTAGATGTACGACAAGGAAGAAGTGAAGAAAAATGGCTGAACTTACTTTTAAGAACAAAAAAGGAGTAACTTCTGATATTGAGTTTCAGGGAAATGCAATAACGGGTGATGGGAATTATTTATATTCTCGTTTGAAGCCGTGTTTTTATAAAGCTCAGAGAATTGATATTATAGTTTCTTTTTTAATGGAATCAGGTGTTAAGCTGCTGGTAAATGACATAAAAGCCGCTGTGGAACGCGGAGCCAGGGTACGGATACTGACAGGTAATTACTTAAATATCACCCAGCCAGCTGCTTTATATATGCTGAGAAGAGAATTGGGAGATGCCATATCGGTACGGTTTTATAATGTACCGAACAAATCATTTCATCCAAAAGCATACATATTCCATTATGATGATAAGGGTGAAATATATATCGGTTCATCCAATGTTTCATTCAGTGCATTGACAACAGGGATTGAATGGAATTATTGTTTTGACAGTAAAATGCATCCGGAGGATTTTGAACATTTTTATAACACATTTGAAGATCTGTATGAGAATTACGCTTATGAAATAACTGATGAAACATTAAAGGAGTATTCCAGAAAGTGGAAAAAGCCAAACGTACAAAAGGATCTGGAGGCATATGATACAGAAGGAGGCAGAGAAGAACCGGAGACGGTTCAGCCCAGAGGGGCCCAGATTGAAGCATTGTATCATTTGGAGAAGAGCCGTAAAGAGGGCTGGGATAAAGGGATTACGGTAATACCAACAGGTGTGGGTAAGACCATTCTTGCAGCGTTTGATTCAAAGAATTATAAAAGAGTGTTGTTTGTGGCACACAGAGAAGAGATCCTGATTCAGGCGGAAGAGGCGTTTCGGAAAGTAAGAGGCGACGGCAAGTACGGTTTTTTCTATGGGGATAAGAAAGACGACGACTGCGAGGTTTTATTTGCAACGGTGCAGACTTTGGGAAAATCAGAGTATTTATGTGATAAATGGTTTCCAAGAGACTACTTTGATTATATTGTTGTGGATGAGTTTCACCATGCTGCAGCAGATACTTATAAGCGGATTATCAGATATTTCACACCGGACTTTCTTTTGGGACTTACGGCAACACCGGATCGTCTGGATGATAAAAATATTTATGAGATCTGCGATTATAATGTGGTTTACGATGTTCGTTTAAAGGAGGCTGTGAATAAAGGATGGCTGGTGCCGTTCCGTTATTACGGGATTTATGACGGTACGGTAAATTATGATGGCATTTCGTACGCACACGGTAAGTATGACGAAGAAGAATTGGAAAAAGAACTGATGATTCCTCAAAGGGGGGATCTGGTTTACCATAACTACTCAAAGTATAATTGTAAGCGTGCCCTTGCATTCTGTTCTACGAAAAAACACGCGGAATATATGGCGGAGTTTTTTCAAAATAGAGGGGTAAGGGCGGCCGCTGTGTACAGTGGAACTGACGGAGAGTATAATCTGGACAGAAAGGAGGCGTTGGAAGAACTCAAGGATGGCAGGCTGCAGATTATTTTCTCGGTCGATATGTTTAATGAAGGACTTGATGTAAAAAACATTGATATGGTGCTGTTTTTACGGCCGACACAGTCGCCTGCCGTATTTTTGCAGCAGTTGGGACGCGGTCTTAGAACTGCGGAAGGTAAAAGTTATTTAACAGTCCTGGATTTTATTGGTAATTATAGAAAAGCAAACCTTCTGCCGTTTTTGCTGAGCGGACAGAAGTATCAGAAAGAGATGGCAAGAAGCAATTCAATGTCAGATTATGAGATGCCGGATGACTGCATGATCGATCTCGATTTTCAGATTGTTGACCTGTTTAAGAGACAGGCCGAACAGGAAATGTCAATAAAAGACAAGGTGAACGAACAGTTTGAAAAGGTTCGTCAGCTTGTATCCTATGAATTCCAGCGGCCTGTACCGACCAGAGTCGATTTATTTACCTATATGGACGCCGATGTTCAGGATGCGCTGAAACGAAATATGAGATATTCTCCAGTTCCGAATTACCTGAAGTTCCTTGCTGAGAAAAACTTGCTTAATGAGGATGAAAAGAAGCTTCTGAATGGAAAAGGAGCGGAATTTATCAATATGGTAGAGACAACGAGGATGCAGAAATCGTATAAGATGCCGTTGCTTCTGGCGTTTTGCCGAGATGGAAAGTTTAAGACGGTTGTGAATGAAAATGATATTTATTACAGCTTTCAGACGTATTATGAACGGGGCGGGTATAAGGTGGACATGATCAAAGATCAGTCATCAGCCGGGTTTATGACGTGGGGGAAGAAGGAGTGGGTGAAACTGGCAGTCATGAATCCTGTGAAGTTTATGCTAAATAGTCATCCAGACTGCTTTAAGAAGGTGGATCATGGGGTGATTGGACTTGTGGAAGGAATGGAAGAGATTGTGGAGAATGAGGCGTTTGTGAGACATGTGATGGATGCTGTGGAGTGGCGGTCGGTAAGGTATTTTGCGGAAGAGAAGTAAGACTGGATTATAGGAAAGTCATTTGTAGAGCTATGGAAACTAGGTTTAACATGAAGGGTAGGAGTAAAAAATATGAAGTTTAATCCTGGATTTGTTATTGGAGATGTTGTGTCAAATAGGGATATTTCGAAAGCATTTGGTTGTGGTATTATGGGAGGAATTCGCCCTTCCATAAAGACAGGCACGTTAGTATTGATATCTGATATGACAAAGCCTTTTTATAAAGATGAATGGAAAAACTGTATACTCCATTATACCGGAATGGGTAAATATGGCGATCAGACATTATATGGTAATCATAATAAAAAACTGTTTGAGTCCGATGTTAATGGCATTGAACTTCATCTTTTTGAGGTATATGAGAAAACAAAATATACTTATAAAGGGATTGTAAAATTAGCTAACAAGCCATATCAAACCATTCAGCAGGATGAAGACAAAAATAATAGAAAAGTCTGGGTATTTCCTTTGAAACTGGTGGAGGAAAAAGTTATTTACAAGAAAGATCCTGAAATAGAGAAAGCTAATATCATAAAAGATGAAGAACTGATCGATTCGTTAAAGGATGTCAGACAGATCGACCAATCTGATTTTGCTTATAAAGGAGTGCCGAAAAGTAAGTCTGAGCCTTCTGTTATAAATAAAATTGAAGTGCAGAAACGAAGTAGAAGTACTGCAATGAATGCTTTGAAGCATGCAAAATTTATGTGTGAAATTGATGAGACACATCCTTCCTTTATTCGTAGAAATATGAATATTAATTATGTAGAGCCTCATCATTTGGTGCCATTAGAGTATTCTGATCAGTTTGATATATCTTTAGATGTAGAAGAAAATATAGTATCTTTATGTAGTAATTGTCATAATTTACTTCATTACGGAAAAGATTTTGAGCCTTTATTATTGAAATTATATGAGAATAGAAAAGAGTTGTTGAGCCGTGTCGGGATCGCTATTGGCTATGAAGAGTTGGTAGAAATGTATTTGTGAGGCGAATGTGACAGTATGAAGACTATTGAAGTAGTAGCAGCCCTAATTGTGGAAAAAGATAAAGTATTAGCTACTCAACGTGGATATGGTGAATTTAAAGACGGTTGGGAATTTCCTGGTGGTAAAGTTGAGCTTGGTGAAACACCAGAAAGAGCTTTACAACGTGAAATTAAAGAAGAATTAGATGTAGAAATAGAGATAGTTACATATATTGATACGGTTGAGTATGATTATCCCCAATTTCATCTTATTATGCATTGCTATGAATGTAGAATATTAAATGGACAGCTAATGTTAAAAGAGCATGAGGCTTCGAAATGGGTTAGTCAAAATGAGTTAAATGAGATTGAATGGCTGGCAGCTGATAAGATAGTGGTTGAGAGAATGAGGAAAAGAACAAAATAGTAGTAGGTCTAATCGGATTTTTATTTATAGTGGATTCTTAATAAGGTGTGTCAAATGGAACTATATAGTAAAGGGTTCCATTTGATACACCTTGTTTTATGAATATAAGTTTTGTAATAAGCACTTTACTATATTGGCAAACATAAACCAACTTAACACTGTTGAAATAGCTATAATTTACAATCTGTTCTTTCAACATAATATCTCGATTTTTAGTGGAGGTTAAAAATATAAAATTTTTATTTTCATATCGTATCACAAAAAGCCTATGAGCTTTTTCTTTTTGCAAAATATAGGTCTGGTATGAAATAAACCTACTTTTTGCATCTTTTACCATATAAATATGCTCGGGTATCTGGATAATAAATAGCCAATCGTTTTTTCCAACGATAGTAAGTATCACTGGAAATTTTTAATTTGCGGATTATATCGTTATAGCAAAGATCTGTGTTATAGATCAAATGGCCAAAATAGATGTATTTATTAAAATCAGTGGGAACACCCACCCCTTCCTTGAATGTTACATTACAGTCCTTGCATCTATAACGAGTTTTTGAGGTAGCAATTGATATTAACTTGCTTGGGGGGATACAGGTTGGACAGAATTTTAGTCCAGTTGAATCGGGGAAAGTTTTGAAACATTCGGGACAATATAACGACGACTTCGGCTTTTCGTGGACTGCTGTATAGGCTGAAAGACAATTTGGACAGGTAGGCAGCGGGGGCGGGGACTTTGATACAGGTTCTTTGTCAATGTATTTAATACAGAGATTCAGTGCGTTGCTTAAACTTTGTGCTATTGTAAGGAGGGTCTTGCTACTCAGTGGCAATGGAGCGGTTGCTATGTGTTTTGACACATTTTTCAGGTGGATTACGTCGGATGATTTTATTTCCATACTATACACCCCTTCATTTTAATATTCACATTATATCGTGAAAATTACTCAAAAATCAATAGGAAGTTTGGAATATATAGAAAAATGTGATATTATGTCAATGAATGACGAATATAATTTTTGTGAAAATATATCAAATATGACAAGAGGATTGGTATGAAGGAAAAACCCACTATAAAGTCACTGGGAAATATTTCTGAATTAAAATATATAAATGCTGATAACGTCACGCGCTATCGGGCGATTATGCGTTATCTATATTTGCAGTATGAGCGATTGAGTTATTGGCTCAGCCCTGAGCAGATATATTCTGGAGTTATGGAATGGAATATTTTGAAAAATTATACGCTGGAGCAGTGCCAGTTGGATTTGGATCAGTTGGTTTCGTGGAAAAACCTTACTTATCGACATGATGGTACTAGAGCGAGAACCGTTGAGGAGTATCTGCGAAAAAAATATCAGTATCTGATTACTCCCTATTCTATTGAACTTGAGCGCTTCCTCGAACGTCTTGAAGGGGTGAAGGGATATGGGGGCTCACTAGAGCCGACTTTGTTTGACAAGATTGCAGACACTATTTTGGATATTTATGAGCATAAAGGAGATTATGAACCTAAAGCTGCTCTGGAAGTCTGGAATTCATTATATGACTCATTTCAAAAGTTGAATCAAACATCAATGGATTACATTGCCAGCCTGCATACCGGGACAGCCGAAGATTTGATGATGACATCTTCTTTTTTAATGTATAAAGATTCGATCACCTTGTATCTTCAGGATTTTGTTCAGGCATTGCAGCGCAGATCTTACCGAATAGAAGGAAATTTAAAGTTAATTAATCGTGACATGCAAACTCGATTTTTTAAGTGTGTATTGGAAGGCGAATGGTTAATTCCAAAAGTGGAGGAATTCTTTACGAGAGAGGAATACCAACAAAACCTGGAGCGCAGATGGCGTCAATTATGCCGATGGTTCTGCGGAGACGATCATACACAAAGTGAGATGTTCCTTTTGGAGCAAGCTTCAAAAGATGCGATTAAAAAAATCGTAAGGAGTACACTTCGAATACAGGAAAAGCAACGGTCAATTGTGAGCCGACGTCAGGACCTGGATTTTCTGGGAAAATGGTTCTACCATCTGGAGGATGTGAAGGAGGCTCATAAATTAGCAGCCTATGCGTTTGGAATATTTCCGACTCGCCATTTACAGGGGGAGGACAACCGCAGCTCCGATAGTCAGGATATTTCTATGTGGGATGAGGCTGCTATTGAGCGCGTAATTAGGAGCAGAAGTCGAAAACGCGGTGGAAAGGGAAGTGGAGAGAGTGAGACGATTGCAGATAATCATTTAAAGAAGGAAGCGTTGAGGCAAGAACTTGTTGCATACCAGAAGCAGGAACTGGCTTTCTTGATTGAGATGACAAAAAAAGGAAGCGTTAAAGTCTCAGAACTCCAATGTATTTCAGCAGTTGCAAGGATTCAACTTTTAAATTGGATTGGGAGGTGTATCTCATCGGAGGGACAAGCCTTTTATACGTCCGAGGGGATTAAGGTAACACTTTATATGCCGGAAGAGAAGCATTATGTTACGTTAGATTGCGATGACGGAACATTAGGCCTTTTAGATTACTCCTTTGTGTTTGAAATTGAGAATCAAGAAACGTGGCAAAATTTACTGAGAGGGATGGCAGGTGATTTGGATGGCTGATGGAATAGAGCAACGCGGCTTTGAAGATCATACCGATATGGAAGAACGGCGCAAGATCTGTATGAATGCGTTATTGAACCGTCCTTGGATAGAACGTGATAAGGATCCGCAGCTCTATCACTGGGCCAGGGAGCAGTATCTGGAAATACGGAATTGGTTTGCCAACTATCCGGGATATTCCGTTATTATGAATAGAAAGCTGATCAAACTGGAAAAAGTTCCGGTTGAGGCGAAGAGTTGGATGGGGTTTGAAGGGTTCAAGGAACCCATCGATTATGCGCTTTTTACCTATGGTCTATGGTACCTGGAAGATAAATCAGCTGGGGATCAATTCATATTGACTACTATGGTCAAGGAAATAAAGGAATTTATGAATGAGCAGGGCCTAAATGTCGATTGGAAGAATTATTTCCATCGGTTATCCATGGCCAGGGCTCTAAAAAAGCTGAAAAGTTTGAATGTTTTGCGTAGCATTGACGGTCAGGAGTCCGATTGGGCGTCTGATGCAGAAAATCATGATGTGCTGTATGAATGCGCCCCTTGTGCCAGCTATGTTTTGAGGACATTTCGTAGAGAACTGTCATCTTATCAGTCTATGGAGGAATTGAGCGATTTGCCGGAGGAAGAGGATAAAAAGAAACGACAGCTAATGTACCGGAGGTATTTGCTCGAATCATTCGTGGGGCTGGATTTATGGGAACAAGACTTATTTTATTTTCATGGACAAAAAAATCATTTAATTGGACAGCTCGATAAGATGTTTGGTTGGGGTGGAACCAAATATAAAGAAGGTCTCCTGTTTTTCTATCCGGAATTGGTGAGTGATATGGAGCTTTTCCCCACACTATCGGCTATATCAGATCTTGTCCTGCTATTTTGTGGAAAGATCAGAACCATGTATGAGTTGGGTGAAGTGAAAACAGAGTCGGTGTCATTGGGTAAAATTCGACTGACTAGAGGTAGGATTGAACAGATTCTGCTTGAATTACAGTATGAAAATGGATATCGCTGGACGAAAGAATACCGGAGTATGAAATCGTCACAGTTGGCAGACGCAGTGTGCGAACATATGGAACAGTGGGAATTCGGTAGTTGGCAGGATGACATGTTCTTTTTGTTGAATCCGGTTGGAGGAAGGTATTACACTCAATATGGAGAAGTGGAGATCGAGGAGTAGAATATGAAACGATGGCGGATGAATCGTATGGGGATTCTGAATTTCTGGCTTTATGATGAAGAGGTTTTTGAACTGGAACAGGGTAGATTGCTGTTCAGAGGAGCAAATGGGTCGGGAAAATCTGTTACAATGCAAAGCTTTATCCCGCTGGTTCTGGATGGAGACAAGCGCCCGGAGCGCCTGGATTCGTTTGGTTCAAGGGATCGCCGCATGGAATATTATCTTTTGGGCGACAGCGAGACTGGCCATATGGATCGAACTGGATATCTCTGGATTGAATTTTATAATGAAGATAAACAGAGCTATAAAACCATCGGAATTGCCCTACGCGCCAGAAGAGGGGCGGCGCAAATGGTTTTTTGGGGATTTTTGCTGGAAGATGGACGACGGATCAATCAAGATCTCCATTTATATGATTATCCGAATTGGCTGGAAACGAAGAAAAAGGTGCCACTCACAAGAAAAGCCTTGACGGAGGCCATAGGGGCTGGAGGAATTGTAGTTCAGGAACAGGCAACGTATCGTGAACTTGTGAAAAAACACATATTTGGGTTTAAAGACAACAATGATTCTTACAAAGATTTATTAAAGCTTCTTCTGGAGATCAGGAGCCCAAAGCTTTCAAAAGAGTTTCGCCCATCATCAATTTACAGTATTCTGACAAATTCGCTTCCAGCGTTGACGGAAGACGAGTTGGGTGACCTTTCGGATGTCCTGGAAGATATGGATCAAATTTCAGAGCGGCTGGAAGAACTGCAAATTCAGATACAGGAACTTGAAGGCCTGGAGAAGCAGTACGATAATTACAATAAAGTTTTGCTGTATCATGTGTCCTTGGATTTGAAGGTGTTAAATCACAGTTTTAATGAACGCAAGAAAGAATTGGATGATTGCAAAAAAAAATTAGACATTACGATTGCTTGTGGTATCGCGCTTAAGACTCAGATATTGAAAGCAGAACTTGAAATTGAGAAAATGCAGTCGGAATTAGATTATCTCCAGCAAAGCGAGGGATTGGAAAAACCTATAGAACTGGAACGTTTACATACGGATTATAAGAAATTGAATGAACGATATGTGGCAGTCAAAAAGCGGATGGCCGATAATGAAAGGCGGGTGGAGGCATGGCAAAACGAAATAGCGGAAAAGAAAGTACTAAGGGATGAGTTATTCCAGAATCAAGACAGTTTACTGGAAGAATTAGAGAGCTATGCGAGAGTTATGGAGTTTTATGAACATGATATATACCATCGGCAGTGGCAGCAGGTGGGCGATGATTACGCACGCTGTGCGGACAATTGGAATCAGGACTTGCTGGCACATCAAGTAAAATTAAAGACTGCAGTTTTGATTGGAGAAAGAGAACGGGAAGCTAGTTTGGATATGGCAAAGGAAAAGGAGCGATGGGGGGAATTCTATAAAAAGAAAAGCCTAGCGGAAGAAGAATATTTGTCTGCGGAAGAAAAATTTAGTGCTGGAAAAATGCAGCTGAAGGAGTGTGTCATTGGCTGGCGTCAGGGCCTTTCGCAATTAGAAGTCAGTAATGAGAATGTAGGTAATATTCTAGCAGCGCTATCTGAACTGGGCAAGGATAACCGCAATTATGAAACTGTAAGAACGTCTGTGTACAATTTGTTTCTAGATCAATATCAGCAGTTGACAAACAAGGTACTCGTTTTAGAACAACAGTTTAGAGAATTTGAAGAAAAAAGGGAGCTTTTGCAAGCAGAACTAAATTCGTGGAGAAGCCATAAAGAGCCTGAGCCGTTGCGGTCACTTTCGAGAAACAAGTGCCGTGGTGAGAGGGCGGAGCGGATGGGCGCACCTCTTTATACGGTCTGTGATTTTTCCGATGAATTGACGGAAGCAGAGAAGGCACAGCTTGAGACTACTCTGGAGCAGGCGGGTATACTGGATGCCTGGATTTTGCCAGGAGGGCGAATGGGCTATTTTGCTCATGAAAAAGATGAGGAAATTTGGATTGAACCCTGTGAAAATCCTGGAGTGGTGACCCTAAGTGATGTGTTAGCGCCGTGTCCTTCTGATGAAAGTGGTTTGACAAAAGAAGATATTGCCTTAGTATTGTCCAGTTTTACCTGGAGTGGTGAGATGGATAATATGCAGGGCTCTATGACATCGGCGGCATTCAATCAGATCGGGAGAGAGGGGTTCCGGCTGGGAGCTTTGGCTGGACGGAATTCTACCAAAGAGCAGGCGGAATATATCGGAAGTGAGAATCGACAAAAGGCAAAAAGACGGATGATTGACCAACTGGAACAACAGGTTTTGGAACTGGAAAATAAACAGGATGCTATTCAGGAAAAAATATACCAGGAGCACGAAAAGCAGGATATTCTAACAGCGGAAAAAGAAAGTTTCCCAGATGATGGGGAAATTCAATTATGTCTGGATCATTTGACAAGTAAGTGGCATCTTTTCCAGGCGGCGATTAAACAGGAAAAGGAAGCAGAGATTATATACCATAAAAAAGAGGCAGACTGGAAGGAACGAAAAGTTGAATTGACCGAGATAACATCTGCCTGGACAAGGCTTAAAACTTTAAGTACGCTTTCGGAGGCGATGAATTGTGCGAATGATTACAAGACCAGTCTGTCACAGCTGAAGACCGAGTATGTGCATTACAGGAGTCTGCAGAATGATTGTGAGAACTATCAGGGGTATATCGATGAGGTGAATGAGCAAATTAGCGATAATCAACTGGAGTTAAGCGGAGTACGAAAATCACAAGTGCTGCTGGAAAACCAGATAAGCCAGCTTGAAGAACTGATAGAGGCTAAAGGGCTAAGAGATATATTTAATAAAATTGATAAATGCAAGCAAACGAAAAATGATTTAGCAAAAGAGGTCTCAAAACTGCATGAGGAATTGAGGGAAAATGACAAATCGCAAGGTTCCTTAGGTGCTCAACTGGACGCGAGACAAGAACATTTGTCAGAGATAACTGAGAATCTGGAGGCTGCTATTGTACAGTGGCAGGCAGAATTGAATCTGGGACTTATAGAAAATATGGATACCTATAATCTGACTGAGCGTCGGGACATTATGCGTTTGGCGGATCAGCTTGTGACGGAATATAAAGTAGTCTGGGGGAACATGGTAAAGGAGACTGTGATAAGCGACCTGATTACAGAATTCAACAAGGCTAATGTGAATCTGCGAGAGTATGCGTTGGAGCGGGAATCCTTGGAGAATGGACGGGCCATTATCCGTTCCAATCGAGATCGAATGAATCCTATGACTCCCAGAGAATTGTTAAAGGAACTGCGGGAAAAGGAAGCGGAACAAAAACTTCTTCTGACAGAACAGGATAAAAAACTGTATTCAGAGATTATTATTGGTAGTGTGGGTAAATCAATTCAGTTAAAAATACATCAGGCGTTTGATTGGATTGATAAAATGGATGGGCTGATGAAACAGCGAAACACCTCCAGCGGTCTGAGATTATCTTTAAAATGGGTTCCGTTGCCATCGCGAAGTGAATCAGAATTGGATACAGAAACACTTGTCAAACTGCTTTTAAGTGATACAGAACGACTGGATGACAGCGAGATTAACCAAATGATTGAACATTTCAGAAAGCGGATTCTATTAGCAAAGGAGTCGGCAAAAGAGGAACAGGGTTCTCTGCGAAAATATATCAATGAAATGCTAGACTATCGGACCTGGTTTACCTTCCGATTAGATTTTCGCAAGGGAGATCAGTCGAATTACCGGGAACTGACCAACAGTAGATTTAATGTGCTGAGTGGTGGAGAGAAAGCAATGGCAATGTATATACCGTTGTTTGCGGCAGCAAATTCTCGATATAGTAAGGCTGAGGATGATGCCCCGAAGATTTTGGCGTTGGATGAGGCATTTGCCGGTGTGGATGATTCTAATATGCGTGATATGTTTGATCTTTTGACAGATATGGATTTTGACTACATAATGACATCGCAGGTTCTGTGGGGATGTTACGATACCGTGCCAAGTCTGGCAATTTATGAAATCCATCGGCCTAAAGACATTGATATAATAACGTTACTCCACTATCGGTGGAATGGTAAACAAAAATTATATGTGGAGAATTAGCAGCAGATATGGAGCACAAGAGGAAGATAACGGCAGAGGAGTATTACAGCGATCCAAATTTAAAACGTATGCTGAACGCGGTTTTTAACAAGTATAGAAGTTATGGCAGTGGCAGAGGAAAAATTAAACTTGTCATCTCCAGTCAGGCCGAGGCTCAACGATTACAGACGTTTTTTGGACCGAGGGTCAGGGGCCTGCTGGGGGTAGGCGATCAGCTAAGCATGGAGATGAGCGTGATAGAGGAGGAACTTGGGAAACGTTTTATGTTGACCGTCCCATCCTTATACGAAATACTATTTCACGAACCATTGTTGACCAAAAAGGAAAGTTTAGCAAAGGCAGATACAGAGTGGGAAACCTTGTTTACCAATGTGGTTGAGAAGCTTCAGAATGAGGAGAATATCAATATCGTGGACAAAGCGTTCTGTGAGTTGACGTATGATTGGTTATATCGTCTCTGGAAAAAGGAACCTGGTTCGGGATATCGGATTTTACAGGCGGGGATGAAAGACTATAATGCTGCACTCACCTCTCTTAAAATCTGTTTGGAAGCTCTTTGGTATCTGCTAATGGATTTGGAACGCCTGGAGCAGGAGAATGTGAAAAAGTCTGATAAAATATATATATCCATGTTAGCAACTTTTGTCGCGGGTAAACACTCATTAGATGAGAAAAAAACGTTGGCAGGCAGGCTTTTTTTCCGAGCTTTGGAAAATGTTTACTCCCAAAGATATCGTGAAAATGGAGCGTCAGACCCGCTGGAACATGTTCCGGCTTTTATGCGAAAGCGGATGATGTATCGTTTGTATCATTTAAGTGATGATACAACCAGTTCACTTTTTCACAGATTTACTTTAGATATTTATGAATCTATGAAGAAAGAGACAGTTAATCTCGGCAATGTTGAGGATATGGGAGACTTTGAGATTAAGTCTAACCTTTTTTTGATTGAAAATCCATCGGTTTTTCATTATTTAGTTGATTGCCTGATAGAATATGTGAAGGTTAACAATATTCCAAAGCAGCTAATAAGAGACAGATTTCCGATTATTATATGTACTTCAGGCTGTTTCCGAGCTGCAGTGCTGGAGTATGTTCGGATATGCATTGAAAGAAACTCAAAATGCCGAGTCTATTTTTCAGGTGATTTTGATCGAGCAGGAATTGAGATGATGGAAAAGTTAAAAGAATATTTTCCTAAAAATGTATCTCCGTTTCAAATGAACGCAAAAACATATCTTGCAGGATTGAATGGAAAATGTAGGGAGCTTTCAGAAAAGGATAGAGAGATATTGGCTGGGAAAAACAGCGAATTAGCAAGGTTAATAGCGTTACATGGAAAAAAGGTATATCAGGAAAGCATTGCTTATGACCTATGGGAAGTCCTTTTGAGAGAAATTCAATGTGTTGAGACAGTTATGTATCAAACATATGAGGAAGGGAAGCGCACGATGGAAAAACGCAAAGTAGAGATGTTTTTATCATATTGTTGGCAAGATGATAAAATAGCTGCGGATATTTTTGCCTATTTGAACAATGTCACGAATATTCATATTCATAGGGATACAATAGATATAAAGAAATGGGATAGTATTAGAGATTATATGAATAATATAGAAAATATGGACTATATTATTTTGCTAATTTCAGACGCCTACTTGAGGTCAAGAAATTGTATGTACGAAGTTTTAGAGGTTATGCGAGATCGCAAATATAAGAATAAAATATTTCCCGTAGTGGTTTCAAAAGAAATCTATAACCCAACTGTAGTTGCAAATTATGTGAAATATTGGCAGGATCAACAGCAGCAGCTGGAGGATACTCTGAGCAGTCTGAGGATTCAGAATTTGGGAAATTTGAATCAGGATTTGAAAATTATTCAAGATATAGCAGCAAATACCGCCGATTTTTTGTATTTGGTGAGCGATATGAACAATCCTGAAATTGCTGAAATAAATGTTGAAATTACTAAAAAATTAGAGGAGTGGGGAGTAATTTAACTTATTGAGCTTTTGGGTTACTTAATGTGTAGCGGGTACTTCAGGCTTGCAAGATAATGACATTGATCTTAGCGAAAACGTAATAAGTTGTAATAATTCTAAAGAAATTGCCATGAAAAAAGAGGATAGACAGATGAAAAGGACAGACCGTTCTATAAAACAAAAGACTGCAGAATCCATCTTGGATTACTGGTATACACTTGAGTTTTTAAGTCAGGATGCTTTGCCGGCGCTCACGTATGAAGAAAAAAAGAAGAATAAAGAAGCGTTGGAAGCGGCAGAAAAACCACGAGTATATTCAAATGCGGAAAACGAAAAAGAATGTCCTAAGGTACTGAAATTGCTTATGTCAATCGGGGGAGAATGCGACTTATTAGAACAGGTAAGCGCGGAAGCAAAGCGTCATGGTATGGCCTGCTGGGGGAACATAACGATCTATGTAGGAAAGAGCAGGCGTGAATATTGTATCCAAAAAATAGCACAGGTTTTGCAGGAGCATGATAATCGTCCTGAAATCAGTCAGGATGAAATAGCATGGTATGGACTGCAGTTGGATCCTTCAGGTAACTATGTAGAAAAATCTTTTGCCCTGTCTACCATTATCTGGGCGATGAACCGTATTAAGAAACAGGCAGATAAATCGATGGCGTATTCTTTATCCGATGAGGATTTTAGAGTCGATGAGGCGGTTTTTGAGAATTATTTTAAAAATATATCAGGTGTGATTCAAACGAGTACAGCAGTAAATAATGTAGATTTTTCTGATGAGGTAGAGCCAGGCGTTACTGATTTGCAGGAAACGGGAAGCTTTAGCAAACAGAACAATGGTGACCAGCAAAGCCCGAATCCCCTAATGTCAAAACATATTCTCTCTATATATCAGGAAATTTATAAAAAATATTTGAAAGGTAGCATTGACGATGACCAGGGATACTCTTGCCTTCTATGTTTTCAGGCTTATATAGACGAGGAAACCAGAGATAAATATGAGGAGGAAGATTATTCAGGGCTTGGAAGGACGTATTTTGCAAATGATCTGAAATTGATATTATCGAAACTGAAGTCGGGAGAAATTGATTCGGGAGATCCGATGCAGGAGGCGCTAATCGATTATATTGTATGTGCCTGTGCTGAGGCTTATCCAGAGAAAAAGCTTATAGCATTAAAAAAACGCATTGACATGGAACATCCTGAGCCAGGAGATGAGGACGGCAGAAAAATGCTTGGAATTTTTGCCGATATTCTTGATGTCAAAAATGCACCAACTGGGAAATGGCCTTCCAGATTTATGCCTGCCCTGATGCAACAGACTGCAGTAAATTTGGCAGTAAGCGAAAATGGAAAAAACGGACCGGTATTTTCTGTAAATGGTCCTCCTGGAACAGGTAAAACAACGCTTTTAAAAGAAATTATTGTTCACAACGTTATCCAGAAGGCTCTTCTTCTCTCAGAATACCAAAATCCGGATGATGCATTTGAAGAATGTTCATTTTCGTATGGAGAAAAGAAGAATCATGGGTACTCAGATTACTATTCCAAGTATTACAAGCTTAAGAATGATAAAATTAATGATTACAGTATTCTTGTTACATCCTGTAATAATACGGCGGTAGAAAATATTACAAAGGAGCTTCCACTGGAAGCGGGAATTACAGGCGCTCTGTTTTCTGAGGAAAAAGATAGTGCTTTGTTTACAGAAAAGCTGCAGGAGGTTTCGCGTCTATTTACGGTAAAGGAAAGCGAAGTCAGTGAAACTCTTTATCGAAGAGATGCAATAAAGAATGGAGAATACAAAGACATTTATTTTTCGGAGTATGCAAGCAGTCTGCTTGAGCATGGGGGTGCGTGGGGCCTGATTTCGGCGGCTTTGGGAAAGAAGTCTAACATACATCAGTTCTATCAAAAAGTAATGTATAACTTGGATATGGATTTCTACGGTTCCACACAGAGCTCTCATAGGAAGGAATCCTATCAACAGGCTAGGCAGATGTTTTTGAAACAAAAGGAAAAGGTAGATGAGCTGCAAAAGGAACTGGTTCAAAATTGTAAAGAGGAAAAACAAACCAGAGTTTTCTGTGCAGAAGGGGAAGAATGTATTCAAAAACTCCGTCAGGAAAATATAAATAAGGAAGTGTTATTAAAAGATTACAATCAAAGACTAGAACAGTCCGAAACGCAAATAAAGAGACAGCAACGTGAACTCTCAGACAAGGAACAGGAGTTTCAGGTTGCCAGTACCAAACTGGAGGAAGCACAGAATGATTTTAAAGAGGCTGATTGTCGATATGAAGAGAAGCTAAAACGTTCAATTGAGGTTAGAGGGAGCATTTCGCTGGGGGAAAAATTGTTTTTCAGGCGCAATGCAAAGGTAAAGGAAGCATTGGCTGATAAATATGCTACAGAAGCTCAAAATACGAAACATGAATTAGAAACTCTTAAGGCAGTGTATGAGGAACGGATACGGATTTTTGAGAATATCAGGTTGGAAAAAGAATCGGTGTGTGACGATCTGGAAAAAACCAAATTCATAAAAGCAAACCTTCTGCAGAGTATAAACAGTATTCAATCTCAGATAAAAGATAATGAGACGAGTATTGAAATTTTGGGTGATTCTGTAAAAAAAGCTAGGAAAGACTATAAAGAGGCGTTGGAACAGCGTCTTAAAGCTACCGCTGATGTTGACAAGTTTACTGCATTGGATGAGCTATTTATGAAGGAGCTACTAAGCGAGGATGAGCAGAAGAGTACTGATGCACAAACCTCCAATCCCTGGTTTACGGCTCATTATAATCGGGAGAGGGAAAAATTGTTTTACCATGCACTTCAGTTAACTAAGGCGTTTATACTCCAATCCAAATACTGTTTGCGGAATTACAGAAATTTGGCTTTGCTCTGGCAGGAGAGTAAGGTGGATAAGGAAAAAGTATCATTTCACCCATTAGACCGAGAGGCTTGTTTTGCCCCGTTATTACAGTCTCTGTTTTTGCTGGTGCCGGTTATCTCTACTACATTTGCTTCGGTAGGCAATTTTCTACGGGATATCAAAATACCTGGAGCCATAGGGACGCTAATTGTGGATGAGGCAGGTCAGGCGCCACCTCAAATGGCTGTTGGGGCATTGTACAGGAGCCGGCAGGCGATTATTGTGGGAGATCCAAAGCAGGTAGAACCAGTAGTTTTGGATGATTTGCAGTTGCTGAAAAAGGCCTACCAGGACGATGTATATAAACCGTATAAATCGAAACGGCTCTCTGTCCAACAGTTTGCAGACAGCATGAACCTGTATGGTACCTACATGGACAATGAGGAAAATGAGCCGGAATGGTTAGGCTGCCCTTTGGTAGTCCACAGGCGTTGTATTTCACCTATGTATGAAATATCCAATTACATTTCTTATCATAATACCATGAAACAGAAGACTAAGGCGCCGTCAGAGAAAAAAGAAGCCACATTCTGTTACACTGGATCTAAGTGGATTAATGTGACAGGGAAGGAAAAGGGAAAGAAAAACCACTTTGTAGAAGCGCAAGGAAAAAGGGTATTGGAAATTTTGGAGATTGCATTTTCTAAATCAGATAGTCCCAGCCTGTTTATTATCACGCCTTTCACCACAGTTAAAACCGGAATGATCAAATGTATTGAAAATAGTCTTTATCATAATCATACCACTGTTATATATCAGAAACGTACCTGTGTTAAAAAATGGATGTACCAATGTATCGGGACGGTTCATACGTTTCAGGGTAAAGAGGCAAATGAAGTTATCTTTCTATTAGGTTGTGACAGTGGGAAAGAGTCGGAAGGTGCAATTAACTGGGTTAATTCTAATATTGTAAATGTTGCAGTTACGCGTGCAAAATACCGATTATATATGATTGGAGATGAAAGAGCTTGGAATAAATCTGTGTACATTAGTCAGGCAAAAAGCCAGATCGATCTTTATGCACTGCGGGAATTGGGGAGTGCTGTTTATGGAGCAGAGGGAGAGAACGGACAAGAACGGCGTGATAGAGTGTTTCAGTTTTATGATCAGTTGCCATCAGCCGAGTCAGTTCCTATCGATTTGGAAGAAAATGGGGATGGAGAGACCGAGTATTTATTTAGCCCGGAAGTATATTTGAGCGAATTAAGAGGCGGCGGCCTTCCATTAAGTGAGCTTACAGATGAGCAATTGAATGGCTATGGTTTCACACGTGAGTCCTTTCAGAGCCTTAACCCGCAGGTCCGGGAATACATTGAGTGGGGAATTAAGTTATATTCTATGTTTAAGAAATTGATGGTTCAATATAAACTTGTGGATATAGACACCTCATGCTGTGCAATTCTGTTTTGTAAGGCAGTAGAATTACAAGTAAAGGAATGCTTTTATGAAGGGGTGAAAAAACATTTTCCCAATGAACCTGTCAGGGGATTTGGCAGCAGTAAAGGTCTGCTTAAAAATGCGGTAAAAAAGGAAATGACTTTGGGAACTTTTCAGATGATTCTTCATGACGATAGACACAAGAAGAGCCTGTCAGAGTACATGAAAAAGTTAAGCGAGTTTCGATATGATAAGGCATGGTGGGATCAGTACGACAACCGTCTGCATCAATGTAAAAATTTGCGTAATAGCTGTTGTCACTGTGAAAAGTTTTTATGGGAACAAACAAATGATTTGCTGACCGTGTTGTTCCTGAGGGATAGGACAAAGCAGGAGCCGATTATGGACGGGGTGATCCGGGATAGTGAAATTGGAAGAAAACTATGAAATGAGATTATGACGGTAATACATTCACGGGATGACTGGGATGAAGGGGCCTCCGAGCGCGTTGCGGTGACTGCTGATAATATGCGGGTGATTTTTGACGAAAAGCGGCAGGGAATTGAGGAAACAAAGGCGCTTCATGATATTTTGCAGGTAAAAACACTTGGAGTGACGGAATCATTCGCAGAAGATATGACCAATACAATAGACGCCATGATACTCTTTGCAGAATTTTGTGATATTACTGCGCGCTCCATGTATTTGACCAGATATGCGGAAATGATGGGGAAAGATGAAGATATTACAGCCGCAGGAAATGTCCTGATCGAACTGGAACAGATGGCTGTCACTATAGAAAACTGGGAGGAAGGAACTTCGTATCCATACTACTTATATTCCAGGCTGCATCCACAGCGAATTCGCAGATATGCAAAAGATGTGGAACGGCGGCTTGAA
>UMIQ01011402.1_pt1 | contig 22568 bp, 16 predicted proteins | sample 1965851 | NCBI WGS metagenome assembly UMIQ01 (sample SAMEA4836129, study PRJEB28245) | human gut metagenome | biome: gut microbiome; material: fecal sample | place: Denmark | collected 2008 | reverse complement strand
GATCCGTTTATCCTGATCAGTTATCTGTCAGCAAAGTATGAGGAGTTTACTTTTGAACAGGTCAAGCCTGAACTGGATGCATTGTTTGCATAGCAGTATCATCTGACAACTGAAGCAGTCAATGAGACTGTGACAGAGACAGCAACAGTAAGAGTTGGAGAATCGTTGGGACAGGTTGTAACAAGCGGATATTGTAACTGTCCAATCTGTTGTGGTATTTGGAGCGGAGGCCCGACTGCCAGTGGAGTATACCCAACTGCTAATCATACCTTAGCGGTAGATGCTTCCAATCCGTTTGTACCAATGGGAACAAAGGTAGTTATGAATGGTGTCGAATATACTGTAGAAGATACCGGAGCTTTCGCAAGATACGGTGTACAGTTTGACGTTTACTATGATAATCATGCGGCGGCATCCGCACATGGGCATAAGACCTGGGAATGTTATCTGGCAGATGATAATGGAAGCCAGGAAGTGGAAGTGACCAGGACAAGAGATGTAGATGTGCTGAATGTCACCTTAAACAGTGGAAATCTGATGTTGATCTGTCAGGACAGGCTGAGATTTTTTCAGAAAGAACTGTTCAGTGCCTATAACGATACGAAAGGCAATTTACAGATGTTTGCGACACCGGTTGATTTTAACTGGTATTCCAGTGTGACAAGTTATTATGGATATCGGATTCATCCAATTTCAGGAGCAAATCAGCTTCATAATGGTATGGATATCGGAGCACCGGAGGGAACGAAAGTAATGGCAGGGCTGACCGGAACGGTTACAACTTCTGCTTATAACGATAGCTATGGCAATTATGTTGTGATTAAGGACAGTAAAGGCTATGAACTGCGGTATGCACATTTAAGCAGCCGGAGTGTATCTGCAGGTGCATCCGTCACGAAAGGTGATGAGATTGGTCTTGTAGGAAATACTGGAAATTCTACAGGAAGCCATCTTCATATTGAACTTCTGAAAAATGGAGAGCGCTTAAACCCGATCTTTTATCTGGAAACTGGAGAAGGGACAGGCTTTGGCGGCAATGAATACACCAGTGAAGCGGCACAGCGTTTGTTGAACGAAGCAGCGAGATATCTGGGAACACCGTATGTGTGGGGTGGATATTCTCCAAGTGGATTTGATTGTTCTGGATTTGTAAGTTACTGCCTGACAAACTCTGGTGTAAGAAATACAGGAAGATTGACTGCACAGGGACTGTACAACATTTGTACACCAGTATCCCAGTCGGAGGCACAGCCGGGAGATTTGATTTTCTTTACTGGAACTTACGACGCAGGGGAGCCGGTAACGCATATCGGAATCTATGTAGGCAATGGTCAGATGATCCATTGTGGACATCCGGTGCAGTATACGTCCATCAATTCTCCATACTGGCAGAGCCATTTCTATGGATTTGGACGATGGTAAGAAAAAAGGGCGGCTGCATCAGCCGTCCGGAAAGGAGAAGCGATGAAAAGTCTTGAAAAAGCAACGGCAGATTATGAGAAAGCCAAGGAAAAAATGGAAGCATCCAAAGCCAGATATGAAGCAGACTTAAAGCGTTTCAAGGCTGCGGAGATTGCAAAAACAGAAGCAGAAAATCTGGAAATTGTAAAAATTATCCGTGCAATGGATATGAGTATTCCGGAATTGGAAGCTTTCAAAAAGAGAATGAAAAATGAATTGCCCGGCAGGGTAGAAATACAGAAGGAGGAAACAAAAGCCGATGATGAATCTGGAAAAAATGAAACAGAAGAAGAGAACAATTACTAAAAGCAGGGTAAAAAAGAGCTTGCTTGCAGCAACGACATTTCTTTGCCTGACAACACCTTTGCTCCAGACACAGACTGCTTATGCAGCTGAGAATACCACACCTGCGATTACGATTGAGAAACCGGATGGCTGGAAACAGGGTGAAACAACCATTGCTGTTACGGTAGATGCCAGCCATATGCCGGAAGGTTTCTCAATAGCAAAGATTGAAGCAAAAGCAGGAAAAGATGGAAGCTGGCAGGATGTAACCGGAAGCGGAAGTATCACGATCACTGGAAACCAGACAGTGTATGTGCGTGTGACAGATGGTGAGGGGAAGGTCTATGAGCAGAATCGCTCTATTAAGTGTTATGACACGGAAAAGCCGACACTCTCTGCTTCCCTGACAGATGGTGTGCTGACGATTCAGGGGAATGATACAGTATCCGGGATTACTGCGGTAACCGTCAATGGCACCACTTATACAGACTTGAAGGATGGAATGCTGAGAGTGCAACTGACACAGAAAGATTTTACAACAAAACAGATTGAAATCACGGTAACGGATGGTGCTGGAAATACTTCTGAAAAGTATGTGTTGCAGAATCCTTACTATGAATGGGCAAAGAAGCAGGCAGAAAAACAGAAATCTTCCAGGGACAGCAATGGTGCAATGGCAACTACGACCAGTGCAGATGCAACGGGGACTGAGAAAACAACGACTTCTCCGCTTCCGCAGGATGCACAGGCTTCTGAGCCGACAGATGCAAAAGGAACCGTGGATGATCGGACAGTAACAGGTATTGAGGAACAGCTTAATAAAGAAGGCGAGACGGCAGAAGCCGTTACCAAAACAGCTACGGAAGGCACAAAAGAGTTTTATACCATTTCAACGAAGAGTGGTAAGATTTTCTATTTGATTATTGACAATTCAAAATCTCAGGATAATGTGTATTTCCTTACAGAAGTCAGTGAGAAAGATCTGATGAACTTCACACTTTCTGATTCAGTGACACTTCCGGAAGTGGATACGGTTTATGCAGAACCAGAGAAAAAAGCAGAGGAAGAAAAACCGGAAACGACAGAGACAGATGAGAAAGATAAGGTGGAGGATGAAATCCAGATGCCAGAAGATAAAAGCCCATTTGGAACGTATCTTCTGATTGCGCTGGTAGCAGTCGGAGCTGCGGCAGGAGGATATTACTTCAAAGTCTATAAACCAAAGCATGAATATGATGACGAGGATGAGATGGAAGAGGATGAAGATGAATCCGAAGATTCAGAGTCAGAAAAACGGGAAGTAGACGATGCAGATGAGCAGGAAGAAAGTGCAGAACCGGAAATCCTGAGAGATGAAGATTTCAATGATGATGTACTGGAAGATGAAGAAGAGGAGTAGGAGTAAATGAAATTAGTGATTGCAGAAAAGCCATCGGTTGCGATGGCACTGGCTTCGGTACTGGGAGCCAGAACAAGAAAAGATGGCTACGTGGAGGGAAACGGTTATATCGTTTCCTGGTGCGTAGGACATCTAGTTGGATTATGTGATGCATCGGAATACGATGAAAAATATAAAAAATGGAGATATGAAGATCTGCCGATTGTGCCGGAATGCTGGAGACACAAGGTTTTGGATGGAACAAAGAAGCAGTACGGAATCTTGAAAAAACTGATGAGAGATTCCAATGTAGATGAAGTGATCTGTGCTACTGATGCAGGACGTGAAGGAGAGTTAATCTTTCGTCTGGTGTATGAGCAGGCAGGATGCAAAAAGCCGATGAAGCGGCTCTGGATTTCTTCCATGGAAGAACAGGCAATTAAAGATGGATTTGCGTCATTAAAAGACGGTTCGTGTTATGACAGTCTCTATCAGTCAGCACTTTGCAGGGCAAAGGCAGACTGGCTGGTGGGAATCAATGCGAGCCGTCTTTTTTCCGTTCTGTATAACCAGAATCTGAAAGTCGGAAGAGTGCAGACACCAACACTTGCCATGATCGTGGATCGAAATCAGAAGATCAAGGAATTTACCAAAGAAAAATATTATATGGCTCATATCAAGTTTGATGATATGGATGCAGTTACAGAGCATTTTCAGAAAAAAGAGGATGCAGATAAAGTGGCTGCGGACTGCCTGGAGCGGATGTGCGAAGTGGAAAAGGATGATGTGAAAGAGAAAACAGTCCGCCCTCCGAAGCTTTATGATCTGACCACCCTTCAGAGGGAAGCTAACAGAATGTTTGGCTATACCGCACAGCAGACATTGGATGCTGTGCAGGAGATGTATGAGCAGAAGCTTGTCACTTATCCGAGAACAGACAGCCAGTATCTGACAGATGAGATGGGAGAAAGCACAGAAACTCTGATTCAGATGTTACTTGGGAAAATGCCTTATGCTGAAAGCCTGGAATATCAACCGGACGTGAGTAAGGTATTAAATTCAAAGAAAGTATCTGATCACCATGCAATTATCCCGACCATGGAAGTAGCAAAGGCAGATATAGGTAAACTGAAAGAGCGAAACCGCAAGATTTTGTATCTGATCAGTGCCAGGGTACTGACAGCAACTGCAGATCCTTATATTTATGAAAGCCATAAAAGCCAGATTACCTGTAATTATCATACGTTTTATCTCACGGCAAAGAAAACAAAGCAGGAAGGATTCAAGGCAATCGAAAATAAAATGAAACAGTTCTTTGGCGTAAAGAGTGAGAAAGAAGAGCCGGAGCTGGATATCTGGGCAGGTAAGCATTACGGTCCTTGTGATTCTTTTGTATCGGAGCATTTTACACAGCCACCGAAACAGTACACAGAAGATACCCTGCTTTCTGCGATGGAACGTGCTGGGAATGAAGAACTGACCGAAGATACGGAAAAGAAAGGACTTGGTACTCCGGCAACAAGGGCAGCAATCATTGAAAAACTGATTCAGTCTGGTTTTGTGAAAAGGGAAAAGAAAAATCTGGTGCCGACAGATGATGGCAATGTACTGATTACGGTTTTGCCGGATGAGATTAAATCTCCGAAGATGACAGCAGAGTGGGAAATGGCATTGAATCACATTGCCCAGAATACAGAGACAGCAGATGAATTCCTAAATGGGATTACAGAGCTGATGCAGGAACTGGTTGCCAGATATCAGGCTATTTCAGAAGAAAAGAAAGAGCAGTTTCAGGGAAAAGCAAAAGGGGAAGTCATTGGCAAATGTCCCCGATGTGGAGCTGATGTCAGGGAAGGAAAAGTAAACTTTTACTGTTCCGACCGGAACTGTGCTTTTACCTTATGGAAGAATGATAAATTCCTTGCAAGCCAGGGGAAAAAGATGGATAAGGCGGCAGCAAAGAAGTTCCTGTCTAAAGGAAAAATCCATTATAAGGATCTGGTATCCAGAAAAACAGGGAGACAGTATGAAGCAACTGTGGAAATGATTGATCCCGGCGAGGGAAATGTGCAGTTCAATCTGATTTTCCCACAACGATAAGTAATGTATTGCAGGCAGTCTAAGGACTGTCTGTTTTCATACAAATATTATGAAAGAGAGGACCTTAGCATGAAGAAAAAAGGTAATTTTAGGAAAGTAGTATCTGGATTGCTGGCAGGCATGACAATGCTTAGTACAGTGTTGTCTCCGATGACTGCATATGCAGCGGAGATCCAGCCAGAGGAAAAACCGCCACTTTATGAGGAAGTGAAAGACCTTCTGGATGAAGATGAGGTGGTGACTGCCAAAGATTATGAACTTGAAACAGGCAGTGTATTTGATGTGAAATCAGACTACACAGGACTGGAAATCAAGGATGATGAAAAGGTTAAAGTCACATTTGAGGAAGCAAAGAACGACAAGAATGAGGATTTTACGACAGATCATGTGGACACTTACAAAGCGGTCTATTATGTGGAACCGGTAAATCAGGAGCATCCGAAGTATCAGATCAGCCGAAAGCTGATTGTGCGTGAGAAAGAAACAGAAGTGCAGACAGAAACTGCAGGGAGTGAAGCAGTAACCGAATCTGAAACAGCTGGCAGTGAACAGCAGACAGAAGAAGCGGAGGATTCAGAATCAGACTCGGAAATTACCGATATTGATGCTGATGAATTTGATGATTTAGTAGAGCAGGCACAGAATCAGGATACCTATGATGAAGAATCAGGGTTAGAGCTTCATGATGTTTTGGAACAGGCAGGAGACGAAGGTGTGGATCTTGATTCTATGGAAGAGGGAGAGATTGCAACATTTGAAGCAGTTTCGGCTTATTCAGCAAGAAGTACACAGCAGGTAACAATCGAAAAAGGACCTCTGTATAGATATGCAGATTATAATCTTGGAACCTATCTGACAGAGCCGTACTATATCAGCTACGGAAGCGTCAGAGCAACTGCGTATTGTGTACAGCCGGCAAAACCAGGACCAGGATCTGGAAATTATACAATCACAAAGATCGGGGACAATCAGGCGTTAGCAAAAGTGTGTTATTACGGTACAGATGCCGCAGGAAGCGAAAGTTTTTTTGCGAATAAACACACGGATTTTTCAGAAGGAAAAAGATTCATCATTATTCACATGGCTGCATCTTATGCCAATGGAAGCAGTGATGCATTCTATGGAACAAATGCTACAGGCGAGGCTTTGGCAAAAGAACTCTATAATTATTGTGCAAATAAGCCGGAAATACCAGATGTAGCGATGTCATTTTCCAAACCGAATGTAAAAGCTTATGTAGATGGAAATGTTCAGAGAACGGAGAACATTAAGTTCAATGCATCTTCCCAGCAGAAAATCACAATGGACTTACCAAAGGGAGTGAAGCTTTATAATGTATCTACTGGAAATGTAAGTGCGGCAGGTGCAAGCGTAACAATTGGAGGCGGAACCACGTTTTATCTTTCAGCTCCTCTGACACAGACAAGAGATGTAAGTGCTACTTTTTCTGCAAAAATGAAGGGAAGTATTACAAAAGATTATTCAGCATATAAACTGACTACGAATGCAAGTGTTCAGGATCTGGCATTTGTGTTTGGAGAAGGTGTCGCTGATGAAAAATATGTAAGCTTAAAGGTGTCCTGGATTGAACAGGCTACGATCGAAATCGTAAAGAAAGACGATACAGCGGATGTTAATCTTGCAGGTGCAGTGTTCGGTGTATACAGCGATGAGGCTTGTACAAAGCTGATCATTCAGATGCCGGCAACAGATAAGAATGGAAAATCTTCTGTTACGATCATCAAGACACAGGATACTGTTTATCTGAAAGAGATCACCGCACCACAGGGATATGTGGTAAATGCAACGGCAACAAATGTAAAACTGGTAGCAAGTAAAACCTCATCGGTAACTGTGGAAAATAAGGAACAGCTGGCAGAGCTTACCATTTACAAAGAAGGACAGGTTCTTACCGGAGCAGATGTCAGTGAAAATGGAACGGTATTCCAGTATGAAAACCGCAGACAGAAAAATGCAGTGTATAACGTGTATGCCGGGGCAGATATCGTAACTGCTTATGGCACAAAAGTGTACAGCAAAGGTGACCTGGTAAAAGATAATCTGACTACGGGAGAGAATGGTTCTGTTACACTGAAGAACCTGCATCTTGGAAGCTATGTGGTGAAAGAAGCAAAAGCACCGGACAATTTCTATAACGGCAGCGAAGAAAAGCCAGTGACTCTGACTTATGCCGGACAGAATAAAGAAGTTGTATTTGCAGATGTGACTTTTAACAACGAAAGACAGAAAGCAGATGTTTCCGTAGTAAAACAGGATAAAGATACAAAGAAACCACTGAATGGCGGTATTTTTGCTCTGTATGCATCCGATGATATTAGAAATGCAGACGGAACCGTTGTTGTGAAAAAAGGAACACTGATTGAGAAAGCAACTACTGGAGCAGATGGAACTGCAAAATTCACAGCAGATCTTCCGATTGGATATTCCTATTCCGTAAAAGAAGATCAGGCGCCGGAAGGCTATGTAAGAAATACAGAAGATGTGTATACGTTCAAGTTTTCTTACACCAATGATAAAGAAGCAACCGTATTATTTGCCCATACCTTCAGCAATGACCGTGTGACAGCAAAGATCAATTTATTCAAAGTTGATAAAGAAACAGGAAAAGCAGTACCACAGGGAGATGCCACACTGAAAGGTGCAGTTTATGGTCTGTATGCCCGTGAAGATATCGTGCATCCGGACGGAGCAACTGGAACTATTTATAAAGCAGGAGAACAGGTAGCATCTCTTACAACAGATGACAAAGGACAGTCTTCTGTAAAAGGTTTATATCTTGGCAAATATTATGTCAAAGAGATCACACCGCCGACCGGATACCTGGCAGATACAGAAGAGCATGATCTTGTGTGCAGTTATGAAGGAGATATGACAGCAGAAGTAAAAAGAGAGTGCACTTCCAGTGAGCAGGTCATCAAACAGCCATTTCAGATCATCAAAGCAGCCAACAATGGAAAGACCGATGCAGATCTGTTATCCGGAGCCGGATTTACAGTTTATCTGAAATCTTCCCTTACAAAGAAAGCAGATGGAAGCTATGATTTTGATTCTGCCAAACCAGTAGTGAGTGGAGAAAATGGAGCAACTGAGATTTTCACAGATGAAAAAGGGTATGCCTGCAGTATTCCATTACCATTTGGAAGCTATATCGTGCGTGAAACTACAACACCGCACAATTACAAGCCAGTCGATGATTTTGAAGTGAATATCACAGAACATCATCCAAACGAGCCACAGATCTGGCGAGTGCTTCTGGATGAAGAGTTTAAGGCAAAACTGAAAATCGTGAAAAAAGACGATGAAACAAAGAAATCTGTATTGATTGCCGGAACAGAATTTAAGGTATATGACCTGGACAACAAGAAGTATGTGGAGCAGGTAACAACTTACCCAGTGACAACTACTCACAAGTCCTATTTTACGGACAGCCAGGGATATCTGATCATGCCGAAGAATCTGAAGATCGGACATTACCGGATTGAGGAAGTCAACGCACCGGAAGGGTACACAATCAATAAGAACTATGTAGAGATTGCGGTGGATGCAAATACAGCATACCAGATGGATTCTGAGAGCGGAGATGCCATTATTACGGTAGACTACGAGAACCATCCGGTAAAAGGAAAGCTGACGATCTATAAAAAAGGTGAGATGCTGACCGGATTTAAAAAGGATTTTGTTTATGAAGAAAGATACCTGAAGGGTGCATCATTTCATGTCTATGCAGCTGAAAATATCTATACACCGGATTATCAGAAAGATGAAAACGGAAACAGACAGCTGATCTATGCAAAAGATGCACTGGTAACAACGGTAACGACCGGGGAAGACGGAAAAGCAGTTGCTGATAACCTGCCGCTTGGTTCTTACTATGTGGTAGAAAAGACTGCACCGGAAGGATTCGTCCTGAACCATGACAGATCGGATGTCTCATTTGTCTATGCGGATCAGGATACACCTGTGATCGAACAGGAAGTGATGGTTGGCGATGACCGCCAGAAAGTTGCAATCCAGGTAGAAAAACAGGATGCAGAAAATGGTGCAACCGTAGCAGGAGCTGTCTTTGGCATCTATAACACAGAAGATCTGAAGAATGAGAAAGGTGAGATCATTGTAAAGGCAGATACACTTCTGCAGGAAATGACTTCTGATAACGATGGTCTTGCAGCATGTACGCTGGATCTGCCGCTTGGACAGTATTATGTGAAAGAGTTAAAAGCACCGGCGGGATTTGTATCCTCTGATGAAGTTCTGAATCTGGATGCTTCTTACCAAGGGCAGGATGTGAAGACAGTAAAACTGAAAACAGTGAAAAAGAACCAGCCGACAACAGTTGAAATCACAAAATCTGATGTAACAACAGGTGTGGAACTGGATGGGGCAAAACTCACCGTTCTTGATAAAGAAGGAAATGTTGTGGATCAGTGGACTTCTGTAAAAGATCAGCCACATGTGATCAAACGACTGACTGTGGGTAAAGAATACACCCTTCGAGAGGAAATGGCACCGTATGGATATCTGAAAGCGACGGATGTGAAGTTCACACTGGAAGATACTGCCGAGATTCAGAAAGTAGAGATGAAAGATGAAGTTCCAACAGGACTTCTGATCATCAACAAAAATGGAGAGTTTCTGGATAAGGTGACACTTTTGGATCATGTAAAAGGTACCGTGGAGCATCTTTTTGAGTATGTAACCGGAAGCCTTTCAGATGTGGCTTTCGATGTATTTGCTGCGGAAGATATCAAAGCGGCAGATGGTGTCAGTGAAGATTATTTCAAAGCAGATGAAAAAGTAGGAACCATTACCACAGATTCCAATGGTATTGCACAGATGGGAGATCTCCCGGCTGGAAAATACTATGTGAAGGAAGTAAAAACAGCTCACGGTTATGTGCTGGACAAAGAGCCGAGATATGTTGACCTTTCCTACCGTGATCAGGACACACCAGTCATCACTTATGATGAGAAATGGCAGAATGCCCGTCAGAAAGTAAAGGTTACGGTTCTGAAGAAAGAAAAAGATACAGAACGTGTTCTTGCAGGTGGTGTCTTTGGTCTTTATACCAGTGAAGATATCAAAAATGCAAAGGGCGAGGTACTCCTTGAGAAAGACAGTCTGATCGAGCAGCGGGTAACGGATGAAAAAGGACAGATTACTTTTACGGCAGATCTTCCGGTAGACGGAAAATACTATGTGAAAGAAATCTTTGCGCCGGACGGATTTGTTACAACAGAAGAAGTACAGGAATTTACCTTTGAATATGCCGGAGAAGACCAGGCAGAAGTAAGCTACGACTTTACTTTTGAAAATCAGCCAACCACAGTGGAGCTGTCCAAAACAGACCTGACAACAGGTAAAGAACTTCCAGGTGCACACCTGAAAGTAACGGATTCAGATGGCAATACAGTAGATGAATGGACTTCTACGGAAGAATCCCATGTGATCAAAGAACTGGTTGTTGGTAAGAAATACACCATGACAGAGACAAAACCGGCAGATGGATATGTCACTGCAGAAAGTATTACTTTCACAGTAGAGAATACAGCAGAGGTTCAGAAGCATGAGATGAAAGATGATGTGACAAAAGTAGAGATCAGTAAGACTGATATCACAGGAGAAACTGAGATTCCAGGTGCGAAACTGACGATTCTCGATGAGGATGATCAGGTAGTAGAGAGCTGGACTTCCACAGAGGAAGCACACTATATCGAAAAACTTCCAATCGGTAAATATACCTTACGTGAAGAGCAGGCACCGAAAGGATATCTTCTGACATCGGATGTTAGTTTTGAAGTAACGGATACTGGAGAGATCCAGAAAGTAGCTATGAAAGATGACACTGCCAAGGGAAAAGTGATTCTCAATAAGACAGATAAATCATCAGGAGAACCGCTGAAAGGGGTAGAATTTGAACTCCGTGACAGCAAAGGAAAGGTACTGGAAACCTTAAAGACAGACGCTGCCGGTCATGCAGAAAGTAAGCTGTATGAGATTGCCACATTTAAGAACGGCAAATATGATACAGCAAACGAAACAATTATGCTAGGATGGAAAGAAGTAACATTAAAAGAATTTAAGATAACTTCTTTTAGTGGAGGACATTTTTTTCCACATAGCTATACAAAATATTTGGAAGAATTAGAAAAGGAAATTATAAATTAGCTATTATAAAGGAGATAAGATGGATACGAATAAATTATTATATTGGTCGCCTGTTTTTCGATGGGAAATTGTGGACGGCTGCCTGAAAATTGAATTATTTAATTATGGTCAGCAGTTTTCTGGATTATTTCCAGAATTTTACTTTTATACACAGAAAGGGATTTTAGAAGAAGACTTAATTGAAAAAATGAGTTATAAAAATAATCCCTTAATTAAGAAATTTATAAGAGATTTAATTAAAAGACAGATTTTGATTTATAGCCCATTAGAGATACAACAACTGGTACATATACAGAATTATCTTTTTGATAATAAGTATGATGAAAAAATTAAATATGATGCGGAAACTCTGGAGAATTTTAAAGAAATACAGTTAACTAGAAATCCGGTCATGGAACAAAAAATAATGGATGAAATTAAGATACCCACAAACAATTTTTCTCATATGATTGAAAAGAGAAAAAGTGTTCGCGTTTTTGACAATGAAACACTGATGGATAAGGAAAAATTTTTCAAAATAATATCTATTTTAAGAGAAAGGGATGCTATTACGCATCGTTATTATTATGCAAGCGCAGGTGGATTATATCCTATTGATGTTTATGTCTATATTAAAGAGAACAGAATTAAAGAAATACCGGGTGGACTTTATTATTATTCACCTAAATTAAATTGTTTACAGAAAATAAAAAAAGAGAACGTTATAAACGAGGAATCTCAATATTTTATGAATAAGGATATTTTTTCACATTCAGCATTTAGTATATATTTTATTTACGATGCAGATGTTTCGATGCCTAAATATGGTGGAATGGCATATATTTATGCATGTATAGATACGGGGATAATGGTTTCGCTATTAACTTATATTGCTGAAGCAGAAGAAGTTGGAAGTTGCTCTATTGGAGAAATGGATTACAAGAAGATAAAGCCCCTTTTTCCATTAACTTCTAATATGTCGTTCCTTCATAGCATGGAATTTGGTATTAAAAAGTAATAAAGGAGAGAGGTACATTGTTATCAGAAATTCTAAAAAAGATTGTTGAGGAATCCACTAATGAAGGGATTAGATTTATAGAACATACAACGGAGGTTTTTGTAAGTTATAAGGAACTATATAATGACGCAATAGGATTAGGAGAGTGGCTAAAAGAGAAAGGGATGAAACCGGGGGAATCTTTGGTAATTTTGCTACAAAACCGCAAAAATTTCATTACAACTTTTTGGACTTGTTTGATATTTGGATATACAGCAATTCCGGTGGATTATATTTCAGCATGGAATAAATCATGGGGAATAAAAAATGTCGAAAATGTATTTCAAAATATAACTAACAATAAAGTAATTACTGACAAAAAACAATATGAAATTATATCTCAAAATAAATATATAAAAAGCAGCGATATATTTATTTTTCCAGAAATAGAAAATATTAAAAGAGATTGGAAGAAAAATTGGTTTAAAGTAATTGATACAGAATATCCAGCGGTAATTTTATTTACATCAGGCAGTGTATTTTTGCCCAAGGGAGTGGTTTTAACAACAGAGAATCTTCTCAATGGAATTGAACAAGTAATACAAAAAATTCACTACAATAAGTCAGATGTAATAATTAATTGGATGCCTTTAACTCACGTGGCAGGCTTACTTGTAGAAAATAATTTATTTGAGAGTGAACTTATAGAAAAACGAATTAAAGATACAATAAGTACAACAATTCATCAACCGGTTAAATATGTAATTCCAGTTAAAAAACTTAGTAGAAATAGAATTGGGAAAAAGCAACGAAAAGAAATGAAAGAACGATATGAAAAAGGTGAATTTGAAGATTACATTAAGAAAATAGAAGCTAGGAATTTTTAACCATTAGAGCAATTTAGCATCAAAGAATTAATTTTGAAAATTGATCAAAAGAAACAGAAGGAGGCTATTAAAAGATGACTAGAGAAATGGATAAAGAAACAATTACAAAAACCCTATTAGGATTTTGGAAAGAAGTACTTGGACAGGAAGTTTCAGCAGAGGATGAGTTTTTTAATATTGGTGGAAGTTCTTTAACAATGTTTCAATTACTAGGTAAAATTTCGGAGGTTTTTTCATTAGAGATAGAACCAGAGGAATTTATTGAAATGGCTTCAGTAAGAAATATAGCTTCATATATTGCACAAATATTAAATAAGAAAGAAAATGAAAAGCTAAAGGATAAAGGTAAAATAATTCCCCCATCCGTTGTTCAGGAAGCTTATTATATTGGGCGAAATCAAGAATATGATTTAGGCGGAATTTCAACACATGCATATTATGGGACAGTGCAGGGACATTTTAGTTGTTCAGATAGTTGCTCTCGGGGAGATATTGACTACTGTTTGATGAAATGTTTGAGTACTAAAATTGAAGATATGTCAAATTTGATAAGTTCAGATTGGATAAGACCGGAAGATTTATGCTATTACGAGAAATTATGTGAGGAAACCGATAATTTTAATTTGTCGATAAAATTGGTAGAGCGAACTAAATCAACAAAATTTCTAACAAGAGTTGTCGAAGCATATGCGAGGAGACAATATAAGGGGAATCTTTTGGATATATTGTTATGGCCAAAGTCGGATGATATGGTCGTAAAGACAGAGCCTACTGCTGAGGAAATGAAAACTATGGCAGAGCTATATAATATTTCTCAAATGTTTAATTATAGTAAGATATTTGATCTTCCAAATATTTATATTGATAATACTAAATTAGATGGATTCCTTAAAAAATTTGTAGATGATTATGCATGTAATCATAAAATATGTGTCTCAAAACAAAATATAGATGTAACAGATAGCAATTATTGTTCCTATTGTAGTTCTTGGGTACAGCGTGCAATTATTTATAACGGTGAACAGGTAGAAAAATGGATAGACAATTGTAGAGAATTTGAAAAAGCACTTGATAGAAGTGAAGTATTTAGAAGTGTATTATAAAAGTTGCAGAAAAATTAAATAAGCGATTAGAAAACTTAGTGGAAGTATAAAACAGCCATCATTCTTTTAGATGGCTGTTTTTATAAGAGAAATAAATTTATTTTATATTATGATTAGTTCGGTATTCCTTTGGCCCCATACCATAGGCATTTTTAAATAGCTTTGCAAAATGGCCTGAATTGTGATAGCCAACCTTTGCGGCAATCGTAGCAATCCCATAATCAGAGTTTTTCAACAGGAATAGCGCCTGATTCAGTCGCATTTCTTTTAGATACTCATAGGGAGTAGTGCCGTAATACTTCCGAAAAGCAAGCTGATACCGGGCAGGGCTCATTCCTGCGATTTGCGCAAGTTCTTCCCCGGACGGATAAGCAGACAAATCCTTTTTCATATAGGTAACTGTTTTTTTCAGATCACGGATGTCCTTATAATCTAACTTGACAGAAATATGATTTTCCTTTTGCTCCATGCCCTTAATGACAAGAGAGAGTAATTCCAGAACTTTGCTTTCCAGATATAAGTGCAGCGTTTGTCCTACCGCCTGACAATCCCTGATCTGCTGAAAGACAAAGTTAAGCTCCGGCAGATTTGGATTTTTCAAAAGGTATTCCTTTGCCACTTTTGATTGTTCATAATCTTTTCCATAATGCACCCGGAAATAAGTATCAAAATACTTTCTTGTCAAAATGATTTTTGTAAATCTTACCGGCTTTCCTTTTTCGCAATAGACATAGGTGGTCTTTTGGGTGTTCACATAGCAGTAAATCCCTTTACCGACGGGCTGTGTTTTCCGTCTCCCGATTTTGAAAGAACTGCTGTCTGTTTCAAACTGGCTGATTTCCATATATTCTTCAGAAATAGTTGCGATTTTTTCAAAGGTTTCCTTTGGCGTGTAGTCTGCAATCAGAATCATAAGCAGGTCATTCTCAAAGCGTATCAACTGAAATGAGCCGCTTCCGTAGTCGGAAAGCATACGATAGTAGAGTGAATCCTCTCCTGATAATTCCTGTACTTTTGCAAAGTTCATATTTTCTGGAAGCTGTAACAAGTAGTCTGCAATCGAAAGAGCCATTTTTTCATTCCTCCTTTAGAGCTTCAATAAAAAAGTCACAATCCAATTTTTATTAGTCACGATTTTATAAAAAAATAAATTAAAAAACTCCATAAAGCACCGAAAATACAGTACTTTGAGTTGCTTTTAAAAATTAAATTCCCAAATAGTATAGCTGTTGATTTTTTTATTCTAACCTGTAAAATGAATTGTGTCAAGGTTAGTAATTTCTAACCTCAAAAAAAGAGAAAGGAGGTTCGTTTCTTATGGAACAAAAACGAACCGGATTATCCTATGTTTTTACCCTTGCGAGAGGGGAACGTGGAAAGCTGGGCGTGGGAATGTTGTTGGCTGTTCTTTGCTCGGCCTTATCGCTGATTCCTTATCTGGTGGTGTATCAGATATTGCTTCTGATTATCCAAAATGAAGTGACGTTTGGCGCTATGGCTATGTGGGCCTGCATTGGAATTGCGGCAGCCATCGGGCAAGCCATCCTCATGTCTTTTGCGGGTATCTGCTCCCATGTGGCGGCGTTCAATACCATGCACAAAATCAAAGTAAAGGTGCTGGAACATATATCCAGATTCAACCTGGGCTTTTTTCAGGAACGCTCTCCCGGACAGATCAAGACAACGCTTTTTGACGATGTGGACAGAGTAGAACAATTTTTAGCGCACAGTACATTGGAACTGGCACAGGCGATTGTCGTTCCGCTTATGATGTTTATTTTCATGCTGCGCCTGCACTGGGTTATGGCCCTTGTTATGCTGATTCCTATGATTTTGGGAATTGCTGTTCCGATGATGATGGTTAAGAATTACCCGGATATGTCGGCGGAACTTGCAGAAGATACGGAAAAACTCAATGCTTCTGCCAATGAATTTATCACGGCCATGCCAGTCATCAAAATGTACCACTTGACAGCGGAAAAATTCGAGCAGTATCGGAACGCGCTTCACCTTTATACGACCTGTTGGAAAAAGATGTGCGTGTCCTCCTGCAATCCTCTGTCGATTGCCCTTGTAGTATTAGATTCCGCCATCCTCTTTACGCTGCCCTTTGGCGGCTGGCTATACTCAAAAGGCTCTCTGTCAGTAGCTTCTTACCTGTTGTTTATTTTGCTTACCATGTGCTTTTTCACTTCGTTCCTAAATCTGGTTACGATTGTTATGCAGTCGATGGAGCTTGGCAGTGGTTTGGACAATATCAAAAAGATTATGGATATGGACGAAATGAAAAGCGGAAGCAAGACCCTGAAAAAAGACGGCTGCTATGGAATTGATTTTGAGGATGTAACTTTCAATTATACCAGCGGAGGAAAAGACGCGCTCACTTCTGTAAACCTGCACTTGGAGCCGGGAACGGTCAACGCCTTTGTCGGCCCGTCCGGGGCTGGAAAGACAACGGCGGTTCAGCTTCTTGGGCGCTATTGGGACACCACAGGCGGAACCATCAAAGTAGGTGGAGTACCAATTACTGACCTAAAAACGGAAAATCTGATGGATTTGACGGCTTTCGTCTTTCAGGATGTTTTTCTTCTGGAAGATACATTACTGGAAAATATCCGTATGGGAACCAATGCCAGCGAAGAAGAAGTACGGCAAGCAGCAAGGTCAGCACAGATTGACGATTTCATTATGGGCCTGCCGAAAGGCTATCAGACGCGGATTGGCGACGAGGGTGTAAAACTCTCTGGCGGCCAGCAGCAGCGGATTTCGATTGCAAGAGCAATTTTGAAAGATGCTCCTATCGTCATTTTCGACGAGGCGACTTCCTACTCTGACATTGAGAATGAACATAAAATCCAGCTTGCCCTGCAAAATCTTCTGAAAGGAAAAACCACAATTATGATCGCCCACCGGCTCCATACTATCCGGGACGCAGATAAAATTGTTGTTTTTCAGGACGGTACTGTGGCCGAGCAGGGAACCCATCAGGAGTTGGTAAAAAAAGGCGGCGTATATGGCCGGATGTGGGAAATTTATACACAGGCCACTATCGGAAAGGAGGCGGTTTAAATGCTGCGTACCATTAGGAAGCTGCTTGGAGAAAAAAGCAACCAGATTAAGTTTCCGATTGCCTTAATGGGCGCGGACGCTGTTCTTAGTATCGTTTTATATGTTGTTCTCTATATGACAGTCATTCAGCTTTTAGGCAACACGCTTACGGCAGGTAAAATTGTTATCTACACGGCGATTTGCTTTATCAGTGTGATTGCCCGGTTGGTAATCTATCGGAGCGCCTATTATCTGTGCTTCGCAAGAGGCGCAGAAATGTGCGGGGAAATGCGGCTTGACCTTGCCAATCATTATCGCTCATTAAGTCTTGGCTATTTCAACCAGAACAGCAGCGGCTATCTTCTTGGAACACTGACAAAGGATTTAACCAATTTTGAACTTGTGATTACACATACACTCCCGTCCATTGTAAAGACCGTAGTAACGGCGGCTCTGGTGCTGATCGGAACATTCTTTATTAACTGGAAACTGGCACTTGCCGAATGTGTTGTGCTTCTAATTGCCATGCCGGTTCTCTCTTGGGGCAACCGTCTTGTGGAAAAATACGGGACACAGAAAAGGAATCTCACCGCAAAAATGATTTCGATTGTCTTAGAGTATGTCAAAGGAATGAAAGTTTTTAAATCCCATAACATGACAAGCTCCCACTTTTCCAGAATGACAGATACGCTGGACGCAATTCGCAAGACAAATGTAAAAGCAGAGGTAAAAATGGCGGCTCCCACCAGTATGTATTCGATTGTAGCCAATTTCCTGCTTCCTCTTGTTCTGTTGGTTGGCAGCTATCTGTTTCTTGGAGGTACGATTGCCCCCAATCAGCTTGTAGCTTTTATGTTGATGAGCCTTGCGCTGTCTGCTCTGCTGATTGCTTTTGAACACTCTTATAATCTGTTGAAAGACCTGAACTTGGCGGTACACAATCTGGAACAGGCGTATGACACGAAGCCGCTTTCTTACAAGGAAGAAGATGTAAAGCTGTCGCATTTTGATATTGCCTTTGAACACGTCGATTTTTCCTATAATAAGCAGGCTGATGTTTTGACGGATATTAGCTTTTTTGCAAAGGAAAATAGCGTTACCGCCCTGATCGGACCGTCTGGCTCCGGGAAATCCACAGTTGCAAATCTGATTGCCCGGTTTTGGGATGTGTCAAAAGGAACTATCCGCATTGGCGGCAAGGATATAAAAGATTTAAACCCGGACGGGCTTCTGCACTATATCAGCGAGGTGTTTCAGGAAAATACGCTTCTGTCGGACACGATTTATAATAATATCAAGGCTGGCCGGGAGAACGCAACAGAGGAAGAAATCATAGAGGCAGCAAAGGCGGCACGTTGCCATGAATTTATCGAAAAGTTGCCGGAGGGGTATCAGACCCGGCTTTCCGAGGGTGGCAATACGCTTTCTGGCGGCGAAAAACAAAGAATTGCTATCGCAAGGGCCATTCTGAAAAATGCGCCTATTCTGCTTTTGGATGAATCGACGGCTTCACTTGACGCGGATAACGAGGCAAAAATCAATCAGGCGTTAGACCGCTTGATGAAAGGAAAAACGGTATTTGTAATCGCCCACCGGCTGAATACCATTCAAAATGCAGACCAGATTATTTTGTTAAATCAGGGACGCATTGAAGAAATGGGAACCCATACGGAACTGCTTGCGAAAAAAGGCCATTACTATGAAATGGTTCAGGAGCAGGAAAAAGCAAAGAAATGGATTGTAAATGGGGCATAAAGAAAGGCCGGTAAAGGAGGGGATACCGATGGGACTGCTTGACCTATTACTGGTTGCTGTTGGGTTATCAATGGACGCTTTCGCTGTTTCGGTCTGTAAAGGCTTGAATACCAAAAAGCAGGAGTATATTTTGGCGGATTCCAGGCGCTTATGCCTACACTCGGATATATCTGAGGCGGAACAATTCGCCAGTATATTGAAGCGGTTTCTAAATATGTCGCATTGTTTCTTCTGTGCATAATCGGTATCAACATGATTCGTGAAAATCTAAAAGGTGAATGTAAAGGAACAAGCAGAGAATTAGGCTTTACCGTTATGATTCCGGCTGTGATTGCTACAAGCATTGACGCTTTCGCAGTCGGCATAACGCTGACGGCCTTAAATGTAAAAATTCTTCCCTCGGCCGCACTGATAGGAACCACGACATTCTTAATTGCGTTTGTCGGCGTATGGATTGGACATTTTTTCGGAGATCGGTTAGGAAACCGGGCCGGAATATTAGGCGGTGTAATTTTAGTTTTAATCAGGGTACGGATTTTTATTATGGGCTGACAAAAAAGATTGGAGGAATTGGAACGAATGAAAAAATTAAATGAATTGGATGATGGCTCCTGCGGAACGATTGTCGCAATCACCGGGGATAGCCATTTTCAAAGCCGGATAACTTCTATCGGGCTTACTATAGGAAGCAGGATTGAAGTTATACAGAATCCTAAAAAGCAGCCGGTTCTTCTGTATAACAGAGATACAATGGTTGCGCTGAATAAAAATGAAGCAGAAAAAATCATGGTGGAGGTGAGGTAATAATGGCTGAAAAAACGATTGCCCTGCTGGGGCAGCCTAATTCTGGAAAATCAACTCTTTTTAACGGATTGACCGGTTCCCGTCAACACGTTGGAAATTGGCCCGGAAAAACTGTGGAGCGTAAAGATGGCTTCTTTTCCCATAATGGCATAACCTACAAAATCGTGGATTTGCCGGGTACATATAGCCTTTCTGCTAACTCCGATGAAGAAGTAGTAACGAGAAACTATATTTCCAGTGGAGAGGCCGACCTTGTATGTATTCTGGCCGACGCTTCACAGTTAAACAGAAGTCTATTTATGCTGGCTGATTATGCTGGAATCCATGTTCCTGTCGTATTGCTTTTAAATATGATGGATATAGCCGAGGGACAGGGAAAGAAAATCAATGTAGCGGGTTTGCAAAAATCCTTGGGGGTTCCTGTTGTTCCTATGGTTGCGGCAGACAAAAAGCAATACCAGCCGTTCTTTAACCTGTTGGAAAATCTTGAAAAAAGAGCCTCTTTTCTAAATGCTGCAAAGTTGGAGCAGCTTTGCCGGAAAAATATTGGCGATGAATATTCTGCAATTTTAGAATTGCTACCAAAGCAGGGAATTGAAATATACTCTGCCTCATGGCTGGCTGAAAAGCTGTTGGAACAAGATAAGCTCGCACTCTCTTTTGTTCAAGGGAAAACAGAACCGGGGATATTTGAAAAAATAAAGAGTTTAATCAGTTGTGTAAAAGATGGAAATTTGCGGACGGCAGATTGCAAATTTAAGTGGATTGACACACTGATTCAAGAAAATGTGACAAGCAGCAAAAAGAAAACCAGCCGTAGCCGGTTTGATAAAGCAGCCACTAGCAAACGGTGGGGAAAGCCTATTGCCATTGGTATGATTGTGCTGGGGCTGATCTGCTCTATGCTGATTGGTATGCCCCTTATGGAACTGGTAGGGGCGCTGATCTCCGGCATTTCAACGCCGCTGGCAAATTGGCTCCTTAGTGTTGGAGTTGCCTCTGTCATTGTATCGCTCTTGTGTAATGCTGTATTAACGGCTGTTACGTTTGCCTTGCAAATGGCTTGCTATGTATTTGGAATCAGCCTTGTTTTCGGATTTATGGAGGACATCGGGTATATGGCCCGTATCTCCTATGTGTTTGATAATACCATGACGAAACTTGGTTTGCAGGGGAAAGCGATTATGCCCTTTCTTGTTAGCTTCGGCTGCAATATAGGTGGTGTCACCGGCACAAGAGTTATTGATTCTTGGGGACAGCGTATTTTAACGATTGCCCTTTCTTGGGTAGTTCCCTGTGCTTCTACCTGGGGTGTAGTTGGTCTTATCAGCGGTACATTCTTTGGAGGAAAAGCCGTTTTTGTAATATTGTCCTTGTTTGCTGTGGCCTTTTTGCACATTTACATTACCTACAAAATTTTTGGACGTTCTTTAAACAAGGAAAATGACCGTACCGGCTTGATTATGGAATTACCACCATATCATAAGCCGCACTGGAAAACCCTGTTAGGCTCTGTATTCAACAAAATGGGAAGCGTTCTCAAACGGGCGCTTAGTATCATCATTTGCATTTCCGTAATATTCTGGCTTCTTTCTTATACGCCGGACGGAAATGTGACGAACAGCATTATTTATCGCATTGGAACTTTTATTGAGCCGGTAACAATGTTCTTTGGTTTGCCGTGGCAGTTGTTTATGGCCTTTGTTGCTTCTGCAATGGGAAAAGAATCAGCTCTCGGTGTTATGGCCTCCCTGTTCAATACGGCTGGTATTTGGGGAGCGATTGAGGGAACAAGCGCGGTAGATACAGCGGCGCTTAGTACAAACCTGCTGTCTACAATATCTCAGCCGGAAGCTCTGGCTTTCCTGTTTGCGTTTTTCTTCAATATGCCTTGTCTAATGGCATTGGCAGCGACCGCACAGGAAACTCATTCTATGAAATGGACAGTAAGGATTGCCCTCTACTATATCCTTTCTGCATTGATTTTGGCAACAATCGCATACCATGTTGGCTGTGTCATTTTCTAAAGGAGAGGAGATATTGTGCTGATTCAATTATTAGATTATCTGCAAAGCGGAAAAACATACAGTATTCAGGAATTGGCTGATCTTTTGCATAAAGATATGGACAGTGTGCGGGTAGAGCTTGAATATCTGGAAAATCAAGGCTATATACACAAAGTAACCAGTCAATCAAACTGTACTCAAAATTGCAAAGGGTGTCACGGCTGCGATCAGCCTGCGATAACTGTTGACACTTGGGAAGTGGTAAAGAGAGGATAAAGAGGAAGAATTGAACTTTATGCGCCAGGTGAGGGTTATCTTGAAACAATTTTAATCCCTCAAAAGATAAAGGGAATGATTTGCTTTATAGATGCGGTTCGGTATATAGAAGTATCTAAGCCGAGTGTATGTATAGCAATCAATGTTCTGAAAGAAGGAGGGAGTCTTACAAAAGATATAATCTTCATCTGGCGGAGGTCTTCCGTATTGAATACTGTATCAGTGACGAATCTTTCCTTAAACTAAAGAAATATCAAGAAAAATATTAAAACAGCAACGGAGATGATGCTGAGACAACTGGTA
>UMIQ01012380.1_pt1 | contig 25196 bp, 18 predicted proteins | sample 1965851 | NCBI WGS metagenome assembly UMIQ01 (sample SAMEA4836129, study PRJEB28245) | human gut metagenome | biome: gut microbiome; material: fecal sample | place: Denmark | collected 2008 | reverse complement strand
GGTTAGCACAGAAATTATATGCAGATCGATTTGAAATTATCGTTACTACACACCTTGATAAGAAGCATATCCATAATCATATTCTTCTAAATTCAACATCATTTATTGATGGGAAACGCTTCTGTAATACGAAAAAAGATTACAGAAAAATGCAGGAAACCTCTGATAAATTATGCTTGGAATATGGTTTATCTGTTATTAAAAATCCTCAATATAAGTCTAAGAAAGTCAATTATCATGTATTAAATTCTTATATGAAGGACATCAAAAAAGATATGGATATCCTAGTTCAGCAAAGTAATTTTGTGGATGTGTTTTGGGATAATATGAAGAAAAAAGGATATGCTCTCGAAAGAATTGGAGAAGAATATGCCATTTATCATCCGTATTATTCAGAACCAATCTTTCTAAAAACATTAGGAGAGCAATATCATTATGAAAATATTGAAGACAGATTAACCGATAAAAGAATACTGCCACAAGAAACTGAACATACAAAAAGCTATTATCAATGCAAGGAATATTATAAAAAGTATAAGAGAAAACAACTCACTGGACCTGCAGGAATAAGAGTAGCTTATCTCATTTCACTAGATGTTTTACCAACTCGTAAGCAAAAATTATCCAAGGAAGCAAGACAGGCGTTAAGAAAACTGGATATGTTTGTGAAGGAAATAGAATTGTTGTATCATAACAAAATAGAAGATATAAACCAATTGGACGACTATCAGCAAGGGAAACAGAATGAACTAGATAAGCTGATTTATGAACGACAACGTTGTTATTATCATCGAATGAAAGCGACAAGCGAAGAGGAAAAAGAAGAGTGGCCAGTACAAGCAAAACAATTTACACCAGCAATTAAAAAGTTAAGAATGGAAGTCAAAGCCTGCGATAACATTCGAAATAGAAGCTTTAAAGATGATGTAGAACGTATCGCATGGAAGAAAATAAGACAGAGAGAACAGTCACGTTAGGAGGAAAAGCAGATGAAAGAAATGAAATACCAACAAGTAGGAGACTATGAATTTCCAGTTTTAAAAGGAGAGAAATCATTACCAACTTTAACTAGATTTGGGCGAATGTATTTAAAGCATTTGAGAGAAAATTATAAAGCACATTATCTAGCTTTGATTGCAGAAAATAAGCTAAATGATGAATTAGTATCAATAGATCAGCAGACGAATGACCAATATGATGTGTTAGTAAAGCAACTTATGGAAGAAAGAAATGTTAATGAAGATTTAAAAGAAAAAGATCAAATGAGATGGCTACAGGAAATGAATAATATTAGAAATACTACGGAGGAAATAGTTGTTAAAAAAATGATAGAAGTGGGTTAATCTCACTTCTTTTTCTATTTATTAGGAGTTAGAATGTTAATTCTAGTATTGATTATTGATTGTAATAATTATTTTTTAAGTTCAATCTAAGAATATAAATATCACGAAAGTCAATATTTTATTGATAGATAAAAATTCAAATGTTATACTTTAGGTAGTCTTTAAGGAGTGTGAACATGAAATATAGTTACAATAAATTATGGAAAATGTTGATTGATAGAAAGATTTCTAAAACTGAAATGCGATTGGCAGCTGGAATTACAACGAATATGCTCGCAAAGATGGGGAAAGATGAAGCTGTTAATCTTGACACACTTGTAAAAGTAGCCCTATTTCTAGATTGTGGAATAGATGATATTTTGGAATTTGAAGAAGAAAGTGAAGGAGATAAACAAAATGGCAGAACTAGAAAATAGCAAAGATCTTATCAGTGTATTATGGAGTGGAGCAGATATACTTAGATCAAAAATGGATGCGAATGAATATAAAGATTATTTGTTAGGGATTGTCTTTTATAAGTACCTATCAGATTCATTTTTGATTAAAGTATATGATCTTCTTAATGATGAAAAACCGTCATCATTAAAAGAAGCATTAGTAGAATATCGAGAAGCTTTAAAAGATGAAAGTGCTGATGAGTTAATGGCAGAACTTAAGTCAGTTTGTCACTATGTTATTGAACCAGATTTAACGTATACTTGTTTTGCTGATGCAGCTAGAAATAATTCATTTAATAGAGAGTATCTACAAAAAGCGTTTAATAATATTGAACAAAGTGACCCATTGTTTGCTGATTTATTTTCTGATATTGATTTGTATTCGAATCGTTTAGGAACTGGTGATCAAAAACAAAGCGATACAATTTCAGATTTAATCAAAGAGATTGATAAGGCAGACTTATTAAATACAAATGTTGATATTTTAGGGAATGCCTATGAATACTTAATTGGACAATTTGCATCAGAAACAGGAAAGAAAGCTGGAGAATACTATACTCCTCAGGCAGTATCTAAAATCTTAACGAAGATTGCGATTACAGGACAAGAAGACAAAAAAGGATTATCTGTATATGATCCTTGTATGGGATCTGGCTCATTACTTTTGAATGCAAAGAAGTATGCTACTGATCCATTAAATATAAAATATTATGGTCAAGAACTTAATACTTCAACATATAATCTGGCAAGAATGAATATGTTTTTACATGGTGTTGCTCCAGAAAACCAAAAATTAAGACATGGGGATACATTGGATTCTGACTGGCCAACTAGTGAAGAAACAAATTTCGATATGGTTCTTATGAATCCTCCATATTCAGCAAAATGGAGTGCGGCTCAAGGATTCTTGCAGGATGAACGTTTTAGTGATTATGGTGTATTAGCACCAAAATCAAAAGCAGACTATGCCTTCTTATTACATGGGTTATATCATTTAAAAAATAGCGGTACAATGGCAATTGTATTACCTCATGGAGTTCTATTTAGAGGTGCTACTGAAGGTAAAATAAGAGAAAAACTTCTTCGTTCTGGAAATATTTATGCAGTTATCGGATTACCTGCAAATCTATTTTATAATACCTCTATTCCAACCTGTATTGTTGTCTTAAAAAAGCATAGGAACGGACGAGATGTACTCTTTATTGATGCCTCTAAGAAATTCAATAAAGGCAAAAAACAAAATGAAATGACAGATGAACATATTGAATCGGTATTAGATTTGTATATGAAAAGAGAAACTGTGGATAAAGAGTCTTATCTTGCAAGTTTTGAAGATATTGAAAAAAATGATTTCAATTTGAATATCCCTAGATATGTAGATAATTTTGAGAAAGAAGAACCCGTCAATATTAATGCTCTTCTAACGGAAATAAAGCAAACGGATGCAGAACTTCGAAAAGTACAAAGTGATTTTGTGTCATTATTACACGAATTAACTAGTTCAGATGAAAATATTAAAGCATCATTAAATGATTTCATTAATATGATGGAGGAGGGATTATAGTGAAAAAACCTAAAATAAGATTTAACGGTTTTAATGATGATTGGGAACAGCGTAAGCTGGGAGATTTAGTAGAAAGAATTACCAAGAAAAATCAAGATTTATTATCAGAATTACCACTTACAATATCCGCTCAATATGGATTAATAGATCAAAAGGAATTTTTTGATAAGAGAGTAGCTAGTAAGGATATAAGTGGTTATTACCTCATTAAGAATGGTGAATTTGCATATAATAAAAGTACATCTACTGACGCACCTTGGGGTGCGATAAAAAGACTGGATCGTTATGAAACCGGTGTATTATCAACACTTTATATAGTTTTTGGAATTAAAAAAGATACAGAATTAAATTCAAATTTCTTGACTGCATACTACAGTACAAATCTTTGGCATAAGGAAATTCATGAAATTGCGGCAGAGGGCGCAAGGAATCATGGATTATTAAATATATCACCTGCTGATTTCTTTAAAACTAAATTGTCGACACCCCAAGATTTAAAGGAACAGAACAAGATAGGAAACTATTTTATTCAGTTGGATCAGCTCATCACTCTTCACCAGCGAAAGTGTGATGAAATCAAAAAGCTGAAAAAATACATGCTTCAAAATATGTTTCCACAGGATGAAGAAAAAGTTCCAAAAATTAGATTTTATGGTTTCACTGATGATTGGGAACAGCGTAAGCTGGGAGATATCACTGAATCATACTCTGGAGGAACCCCAACAGCAGGCAAAAAAGAATATTATGATGGCAATATTCCATTCATTCGTTCTGGTGAAATAAGTAGTGATAAAACAGAACTTTTTATATCTGAGGAAGGGTTAAATAGATCATCGGCAAAGATGGTTAAAATAGGAGATATTTTATATGCGCTCTACGGTGCAACAAGCGGAGAAGTGAGTATTTCTAAGCTAAAAGGAGCGATAAATCAGGCAATTTTAGCGATTCAACCACATCAGAATTATGATAGTCAATTCTTAATGCAATGGCTTAGAAAGAGTAAAGAGAATATCATTGGAACATACCTTCAGGGAGGCCAAGGAAACCTATCAGGAAACATTGTAAAAGAGTTGATTATTGATATTCCTACATATGAAGAACAAAAAGAAATAGGAGCATATTTGAAGAAACTCGACCACCTCATCACCCTTCACCAGCGAAAGTGCGATGAGTTAAAGAATATGAAGAAATTTATGCTTCAAAATATGTTTGTATAGGAAATGTTTATATCTCAAAACATTAAAATTATATTTTCCTTAGTACCTTAGCATTTTACAAAGATTATTAATAGATTATATGGCTTACGATGTATTTCAGCAAAAGTCAAGGATGAATTATTACGTTAGATTTCATTAAAAGGGATAGAATTTAACTCAATATAGATTCGAGTATCATAGATAAAATTATATTAAATTTAAAATTATGGCTTTTGTTTGGGAACAGCGTAAGTTTGTTGAGTTTGTAAAAAATGCTGCTAAAAAGAATAAAGACAATATTGATTTAGAACCATATGCAGTAACAAATGACAGAGGGTTTATTGCACAAAAAGATGCACATGATGATTTCGGATATATGAGTAATGTAGATAGAACTGCCTATAATATAGTTCCGCCAAATTCGTTTGCATATAATCCTGCAAGAATAAATGTTGGTTCACTAGGATATTATGAAGGTACTGAAAATGTAATTGTTAGCTCTCTTTATGAAGTATTTCAGACTGAAGAATATATAGATGATAAGTTTCTTTTGCATTGGTTTAAGTCTGATTCTTTTCCAAGATGGATTGAAAAACTTCAAGAAGGTAGTGTGAGATTGTATTTTTATTTTGATAAGTTAGTGCAATGTCAAATGATGGTTCCTTCGTTAGAGGAACAGAAACGAATAAGTGCTTATTTAGATAGTATCGATCAGCTCATCACTCTTCACCAGCGAAAAAGAATGCTACGTAGGTGCTTTTTTTCAATCGATTGGGAACAGCGTAAGGTTAGTGAAATTGCTGATAGATTTGATAATCTTCGTGTTCCAGTTGCTGCAAACCTTCGTACTCCAGGGACTACACCATACTATGGTGCAAATGGAATACAAGATTACGTAGAAGGATATACACATGATGGTGAGTTTGTGCTTGTTGCAGAAGACGGCGCTAATGATCTTAAAAATTACCCAGTAAAATGCGTAAATGGACGAATTTGGGTTAATAATCACGCTCATGTATTGCAGGCTAGACCTCAAATTGCCAGTAATCAGTTTTTAGCCTATTCTATGAGTCAAGCAAATATTGAGGCATTATTGGTAGGTGGAGGTAGAGCTAAATTAAATGCAGAAGTTATGATGGGCATTGTTCTCCGCATACCAAGGTTACAAGAACAAGAAGTAATTGGGGGATATTTCTACAAGCTAGATCAGCTCATCACTCTTCACCAGTGTAAGTCCAACTTTTGTAAGAAAAATGAGGTAAACGCTTGGGAACAGCGTAAGCTGGGTGAAGTTGCAAAATATCGTAATGGAAAGGCACATGAAAATTGTATTGATGATGATGGGAAGTACATCGTAGTAAACTCAAAATTCGTTTCTACAAATGGAAAAGTTAAAAAGTTTTCTAATATGCAGAATGAACCTTTGTTTGAAAATGAGGTAGCTTTTGTGCTGAGTGATGTACCAAATGGTCGAGCGATTGCAAGAACATTTTTGGTTGAAAAAAGTGATAAATACACACTAAATCAACGTATAGCAGGTATTACTCCTTTGAATGAAACAGATCCTTATTATCTTCATGTTTTAATGAATAGACATCCTTATTTCTTAGCATTTGATGATGGAGTAAAGCAAACAAATTTATCAGTTTCAGATGTGATGAAATTTGAGTCGTATTATCCAAAGTATGAGGAACAAGAAACAATTGGAAGATGCTTTTCTCAGCTCGATCAGCTCATCACTCTTCACCAGTGGGAGTGTAACATTAATGAAAATACTGAGGGGAACGATGAAAAACAGCGTAAGCCAATAAAAAAACTTATTATTTCTGAAGGAAACCTGTCTTTAGTGGATGATATGTTTTTATTACATAGAATGACGTTTTTGGTTTGCAATAAATACATTCTATTACGATTGAATGTAGTGAAGTATAAAATAACAATTATAATTATAAGTAATATCTTGTATTCTATTGTAAGTTTGTTAATTATTGCTTGTTATTTAATTGTCATAAATAAGCAATTAATAATACTCATTTATGTAGAAATAAGTGTAGTGATAATAAAAGGAGATGACGATTATGCCAGAATTAGAAGCTGAAATTGAACAGAAATTAATAGAACAACTTGTTTATGGAGATTCTCAGTGGACATATAGAGGAGATTTAAAAACAGAAGAAGATTTATGGAAAAATTTTAGATATATCCTTGAGCAGAATAATAAGGATCAATTGAATGGAAAACCTCTTTCTGATACAGAATTCAATCAAGTCAAGAATCAATTACAGTTTTCTTCTTTTTATAAGGCAGGAGAATGGCTGGTTGGCGAAAATGGGAAGGTAATGGTTCATGTACAAAGAAACACTGAAAAGTTACATCTTGTTGTGATGAATCATGAACATATTGCCGGTGGGAGCAGTGTGTATGAAGTTATTAATCAGTATCGAGCATTAAACACGGATGAAAATGGTAGTCTACCTGCACGTGATCGCCGCTTTGATGTTACGCTTATGATTAATGGATTACCAATGATTCATATTGAACTTAAAAACAAAGAACACTCTTTTATGGATGGCTTTTACCAAATCCAAAAATATATAGGTGAAGGCAAGTTTAAAGGCATTTTCTCTGCTGTTCAGATGTTTGTAATCAGCAATGGTGTAGATACGAAGTATTTTTCGGCGGCGAGTGATACAGAGTTGAACCCTAAATTTATTAGTGGATGGCTTAACCGAAATAATAATCCAGTAAGTGATTATCTTGATTTTGCAAAATGTGTACTTCGCATTCCAGAAGCACATGAGATGGTTGCTAGATATACTGTACTAGATGAGGATTCTAAGAGATTAATTTTATTAAGACCATATCAGATTCATGCGATTGAAGCAATTCGAGAAGCGTCTAAAAGAAGTGAATCAGGATATGTATGGCATACAACAGGTTCTGGTAAAACATTAACTTCTTATAAAGCTACAAGAAATCTTTTGATGGATATCCCATCAATCGATAAAACTGTTTTCTTGATTGATAGAAAAGATCTTGATACGCAAACTTCACAAGCATTTCAGTCTTATGCAAATAATGATTTAGTTGATGTTGATGAAACAAATAATGTAAACGATCTTAAAAACAAGTTGAAATCAAGTGATAGACAAGTGCTTGTGACAACAATACAGAAACTGCAAAGATTGATTACAAAACGATTGCAGGAAGATACATCTGATTACAATAAAATTAAAAATTTAAGAATTGCTTTTGTAGTGGATGAATGTCATAGAGCAGTAACACCTTCAACTAAGAGGGAATTGGAAAGATTCTTTAATCGTTCATTATGGTATGGATTTACCGGAACTCCTCGATTTGCAGAAAATCCATATCCACAATTAGGAGATTTGCCTAGAACAACCAAAGAGTTATATGGAGAATGCCTGCATAAATATACAATTCAAAACGCCATCCATGATAATGCTGTACTTGGTTTCCAAGTAGAACATAATGGTCCTAAAAATATAGTTGATGAAACGGATTCTACTATGTATGATAATGAGACACATATGTTGAAAGTATTAGATATAATTTTAAATAAATCTTATTATAAATTAGGTTTCCAAAATGGAAAAGGAAAGACTTATGAAGGCATTTTAACTACAAGTTCTATTCAGATGGCTCAGAAGTACTATGAACTTTTGAAAAAAGTAAAAAACGGTGAAACAAATATTGTTATTGATGAAAAGATAAAACAAATTCTTCCAGATTTCCCTAAGTTTGCAATTACATATTCAGTATCGGAAAATGAAGAAGGTTCAAAAGTAAATCAAGAGAAGATGAAGGAATCTCTTTTTGATTATAATAAGATGTTTGGAACAAAGTTTGACATGTCACAAATTCAAAGTTATAACGCCAATTTAAATAAACGTTTAGCTAGAAAAGATGCGAAATTCAAAAGTCGAAGTGAACAACTAGATATAGTGATTGTAGTAGATCGTTTGTTAACAGGTTTTGATGCACCTTGTATGTCAACAATGTTTATTGATAGACAGCCAATGGGACCACATGATCTAATTCAGGCTTTTTCAAGAACAAATCGTATTTTTGATAAGAATAAAGCATATGGTCAAATTGTGACGTTCCAAGCTCCTACTCTTTTTAAAGAAGCGGTTGATAATGCTGTTAAACTATATTCAGCAGGTGGAGTAAATGGAGCAATAGGAGCTGATTGGGCTGAAATTGAGCCGGCGTTTAAAAAATCGTTGATTGCTTTAAAAGTATCAGCAAGTAAACCGGAAGTAATTCCTTCAATGTCAAAGAAAGAAAAAGAAGTGTTTGTGAAAATGTTCCAAAATTTTGATCGACTCTTTGCTCAATTAAAATCGTTTACTAACTATGATGATTCTATGTTAGAAGATTATGGTATTACTCAGGAAGAGTACGATAATTATGCAGCACACTATAAAAATATCATAGAAATATTAAAAGAGGATAATCCACAGCCTAGTGATATAGATTCAGAAATAACAGAAATTGATTTTGATTATGAACTCATGGCGTATAGTCATACAAAAATTGACTATGAATATATCATTAACTTGATTCAAAATATTGTTAGTCCAGAAAATACAGACGAAATAATCACTCCTGAAGCAAGGAAAAAGAAGATTAATGAAGTTATTACGTATATTGACGAATTAAGAAAAGATAATCCTAAAATTGCTGAAATTATGTCAAATATCATTTATGAAATAGAAGCTGATGAGAATAAATACTATGGTCAATCCATTCTGAATATTGTAGAAAATACAAAGAGAGAATGTCTTGATAAAGCTGTAAGTGATTTTTGTCTTGATTGGTTCACATCAAAGGAAGAAGTAATGTATGCAGCAACTCACTATAGAAATGGTGAAATTCCAAATGAAAATGCTATTAAGGAAACTGCTGATTTTGGAAGTTATAAACAATCTCAGGAAAAATCACTTCCAAAATTCAAATATTACTCTAGGATGATGGCGGAACTTAGAGAATTAATGAAAGAAGAAATTGAACCGCTTTTAGTACGTTAATATTATATTTTAATTTTTTGTTTATGTCAGTGTAAGCAATTCTATAAGAAGGAGGCAGCTTATGTTAGATGATGTAAACAAGGAAACTTTATTTTGTGATTATTATAAGCAATGGATAGAAGTGTATAAAAAGGGAGCCATTAGAGAGGCTACTATGGCGAAATATTTAATGACACATAAATGGCTTGAGAAACTTGTTCCAAATTTAAAGATAATAAATCTCAATAGAACGGCTTATCAGCAACTTTTGAATGACTATGCAAAGGAACATGAAAGACAAACAACGTTGGACTTTCATCATCAGTTAAAAGGAGCTGTTTTGGATGCTATTGATGAGGGATTACTTATTAGAGATCCTACAAGAAAGGCAATTATTAAAGGTAAAACACCAAAGACAAAGAAAATAAAATATTTAAATCAATTCGAATTACATACATTACTTGCAGATCTTGATTTAAAAGAAACTGTTAATTGGGATTGGTTTATCTTGCTTGTGGCAAAAACGGGAATGCGTTTTTCTGAGGCTTTGGCAATAACTCCTGATGATTTTGATTTTTCAAGACAAACCTTGTCAATTAGTAAAACTTGGGACTATAAGGGAAAAGGTGGATTCTTGCCAACTAAAAATAAATCATCTGTAAGAAAAATACAAATTGATTGGCAAATCGTAGTAAAATTCTCTGAACTAATTAAGACATTGCCAAAAGATAAACCTATTTTTGTTGGTGAGGATAAGATTTATAATTCCACAGTAAATGATGTATTAACAAGGCACTGCAAAACATGTGAGATTTCATCAATATCTATACATGGATTAAGACATACACATGCTTCTTTGTTGTTATTTGCTGGCGTATCAATTGCAAGTGTTGCAAGAAGACTAGGACATGCCAGTATGACAACGACACAAAAAACATATTTGCATATTATACAAGAACTTGAAAATAAAGATGTGGATCTTGTAATGAGAACATTATCTGGGTTATAAAAACATAAAATAAATGATTGCTTGCACTGATATATGTAAGTGCTTGTTAAAAAAATAAGATGTTTTATTATGAAATGTGTATTTTAATGTTATATTGTTAATTGAATTGAAATATCGCTAAAAGAATAATTTTGTTATTTATTAAGCTTTAGGAGGGTTTTCTATGAATGATATGATTAAAAAAGATAATCTAAATGAATTTGGCCTTTATGAATCGATTAGAAATGTGTTGATTCAAGCAAGAAAAAAAACCTATCAGTCTGTTAATTCATCTATTGTTATGTCCTATTGGTCTATTGGAAAGCTTATTGTTGAAAATGAATAGAATGGTAATTTTAGAGCTGAGTATGGAAAGAATGTTTTGGAAAATCTTTCAAATAAACTGTCTAAAGAGTTTGGTAGTGGATTTAGTATTCGAAGTTTACAACAAATGAAGAAGTTCTATCTAGTATTTCCAAATACGAACGCACTGCGTTCGCAATTGACATGGACACATTATCGAAGTTTATTACGTGTTGAGAATGAGAATGCAAGAAACTGGTATATTGAAGAGGCCATTAAGGAGCATTGGTCAAGTAGGCAATTAGATAGACAGATTTCTACAATGTATTATGAAAGATTGTTATCTAGTCAGGATAGAAAATCAGTTATAACAGAAGCAAATGATAAATTATCACTTGTAATACCAGAAGATTTTATAAAAGACCCATATGTCTTGGAATTCTTGGATTTGAAAAATTATCCGGCATTGCGTGAAAGTGATCTGGAATCTGCTTTGATTGATAACTTACAAGAGTTTTTATTAGAACTAGGACGTGGCTTTTGTTTTGTCTCAAGACAAAAATTAATGCGTTATGAAGATGATGACTTTTATATTGATCTTGTTTTCTATCATAGTATCTTGAAGTGTTATGTTTTAATTGATTTGAAATTAGGTAGATTAACACATGGTGATGTAGGGCAAATGGATAGTTATATCCGTATGTTTGATGACTTATATAAAAATGACGATGATAATCCAACTATTGGCTTGATATTGTGTTCAGAAAAGAATGAAGCTGTTGCTAAGTATTCTGTATTAAATGATAAAACAAATATGTTTGCTTCAAAATATCAGTTCACACTTCCGACAGTAGAAGAATTAGAACATCAAATTGAAGAAGAACGTAATCGTATAGAAAGTAAAGGTTTAATTGAAGCCAAGTGATAGAATAGAAGAATTGATAAGATCACTCAACATTGTTAATAGCAAAATAGAAGTAGAATTAAATAAAGCTTTATTAAATAATCAAATTATTTAAGATTTAAACTAGAATAGAAGTATGGTCGTTGTATGACATAATAAGTTATTGATACAAAACTATTGAAAATGTGATACGAATTTGATACACTTATTTTATCAAAAGTGTAAATATTAAATAATATTGAACTAGTTTTGTGTTAAGCAACAATATTATTGACCTATATATAGGTCAATAAAGAATTATTTGTATTGAGTTCGAATAGTGTACTATAAAGAAAAACGCCTTTGTTAAGGGCGTTTTTGTCTTTTTAAGATGATATTGAGTACAATAATTCAGAATTATATTACTTTTTGCTAGGCTTTGTATATTTATTAAGAGCTTCGATATGCTTTTTTTGTAGTCATTTGGTATTTGTTCTATTTACTAAATAATCAATAGAAGTTTTATAATAATCAGCGAGTTTTATCAGTATTTGAATAGGAATATCTCTGCCACCTGTTTCGTAATAAGAATAAGTTCTTTGTGATATATTCAGATAATCGGCTATATCGTTTTGAGATAAATCATGATCTTCTCTTAAGTTTTTCAATCTTACAAATATCATTTATATCACCTCATGAAAATTATAGAATGAAAAAGTGAATTGATATTGCTTATAGAACATATTGTTCTAGTGTGACGTCATATCTATTTAGTACATTTATTGCTTATGAGGACATTATCGTTGTATTATAAAATTCGGCAAGTTTGACTAGTATTTCAACAGGTACATTTCTATCTCCAGTTTCATAATAGGAGTAGGTTCTTTGTGAAACATTCAAATATTTAGCTAATTGTTCTTGAGATAAATCATTATCCTCTCTTAAATCTCGTAACCTTTTGTATGCCATTGTTACCACCTCATAAAAATTACATGTTATAACATTATGTTCTATTGCGTTTTAGAACGTTTTGTGCTAAAACTATTACTTAAGGAGGATTGGAATTATGAGCATAGATAAAAATGAATTCAAGTGTTTGATTTATGAATTATCAATAGGGGCTAGGAATTTAGAAGAATATCCAGTGGAGAAAAGTGAAGTTGTAGTTGATGATTTTGAAGAAGGATCGTATTGTAGCGACACCTATGAGGTAGTATATAATGCCAACCGTAGGCTATGTGATAGTTTAAATGTTGATGAGGATGAAGATGTTGAGTGCATTGTTTCTAATCTGTTATGTATTGCAAAGCATCTAAATATGAAGATGTATGATTATGGAGAATATTATGGTAATAAAGCAGTTAATAGTGAGATTGAAGATATTATATGTTTTTATGAGGAATCTAGTGAAGAAGAAAAAACGAAATACATGAAACTTATTTCAACAATTAAAAAGTTTTTGATTTCATCAGATTCTGAAGAATAGTAATTAGCAATTGAGTTATTTGATAATTGCTAGTGATTATCGCTTGTGCTATAATTTTATTAGAAATTTCTATGGGAGGAGAATATGAATAATTCATGTGGATACATCTATATCTTAACAAATCCTTCATTTAAAGAATATGTGAAAATTGGCTATGCGGATGATGTACAGAAAAGGTTGAATCAACTTAATAGAAGTGAATGCATTCCATTTGCATTTCGAGTCTATGCAACTTATGAAGTTAATTCACGTCTTTCTGATATGAAAATACATAAGATTATTGATAAGCTGAATCCTAATTTACGTTCGATTGAAACATTTGCTGGGAAAAAGAGAGTAAGAGAATTTTATGCTATGTCACATGATGATGCATATAGTATCTTAGAAGCAATTGCAGAAATACATGGCTGTAAGGATAAATTAAAGAAGATTGAACCTACGGTTTCAGAGGAGCAAGAAGAGGAAATGGCAGAAGAAATAGTAGCTGAACATAAAGAACGACTAGCTCCTTTCCGATTCACTATGTGCAATATTCAACAAGGAGCTATATTAGAATTTTGGTCTAGTGCAAATTCTAACAGTGGTATTACTTGTGAAGTTGTTAATGATAGACAAGTCGAATATCAAGACAAAATTTGGTCTTTATCATCACTTGCTAGAATGTTATCAAAATCAGAATGGCCGGTTGCTGGACCTAGATTTTTTAAATATAATGGAGAATGGCTTAATGATATTCGCAAACAAATGGAAGATTCATAAGAAGGTAATTAATTAGATATAATGCGTGGATGTTGATTATATGTTTTTCAATTTTGATAATAATATTATTTATTTCTAAGAAATAATAAAGAGTATATCTATAAATTGATATCGCTTCATGATATCAAACTGATACCATAAGCTTGTATTATCACGAGAATAGGTATAAAATAACATTGATAAGGAATAAAAAGCTGCGAAAGTTAAATAGATAAGTTTAGCTATCACAAGTGCTATGAAGAATTTGGATAGTGTACAGATATTTGAAAAGACCGCTTACGCTCTAAATGGGATTTTCTATACAGAAGTGTAACATCTTCTAAGAGAGCCTTTTGTGCAAAATCCATATTTAACCTTGATAGATTCAGTAACTTCTAATGTTTTAACTTTAAAGAGAAACTGTGTAAATAGCAATATGAGAATAATGATAAGTGGAATTTGTAAGATACTGCTCAATACTTGTATTTACGTATTTCTACCTTTGACAAACTCACATTATAAGTACATACTCTATAATATCCTCAAATATTTGGGTGTGTAAAGGGTAAAATTTAAAAATATAATTATAGGAAAAGACGATTTCTTTGATTAGTTATAAACCATTTTTTGAAACATAAAAGAGAATGGGAGGCAGGCAATATAAATTAGAAACAGAATATGGTATATCTAAAGGCACTTTTGATAACTTAAGACATAATTGAATTATTACACTATATACTGTAGAAAAATTATATGTAATTCTTAATTGTGAAGCTTGGGATATCTTTGTAATTGATTTTGATAGAAATGATTCTAAAGTATAGACTATTAAAATGCATTCTTTAGATACAAGATATAGATTCTGATTGAAATATATTATGTTTTGTGGGGTGATTGAATGTATAAATATCAGCGATTACGTGATTTAAGAGAAGATAGGGATGTAACACAAAAGCAAGTTGCTGACAAGTTAAAAACGACACAACAGCAATATTGTAAATATGAAAATGGTAGACAAGAGATACCAGTGCATCACTTAATCATCTTAGCGAAATTTTATGGGGTTACAATAGATTACATTGTAGGTTTGACAAATCAAAAATAATGGAAATATATTACACCTTTTTAGGTTTAAAATCACACACCTTATTGGTTTTAGCTATATCATAAACTTATGAGGTGTTTTAATGTACCACTACAATAAATTTAGCGTATTTCATTGTAAGCATAAAGAGAGGAAGAAATTTATGATATTTAATGATTTGTTTTTTGGTTTTGCGGATGCTTCTAAAGAATTTATGATAGAACCAATTTTATTTGAAAAGTCATTTTATGATCCTTATGGTATTATAACGCAATTACAGGAGGATTGGAAATATATAGTGGTAGGTAGAAAAGGGGTAGGAAAATCTGCATTTAGTTCTAAACTTCAATCCAAGGCTAAAACTAATAACGAGATTATCACTTTTCCTTTTGAATTAAGTAATTTTGAATACACTACATTTTCTAAGACAAGCGCCAATAATGCTGTTGTAGGGACAAGAAAATACAAAGACTCTTGGGATTTTATTTTATTACTTTCAGTATTAAAAACACTGAAATTGCAGCCCTTGGAACTAAATGATAGAGTTATACAGACTATAGAACTCCTTAAAAAGTTAGGATTCGATATAGACGACGAATATACAAAAAATGTAAAGAGATTAAGCAAGTTAAAAATAGGCGCTTCTATAGGTGTTTTCGATTTGAATTATGAAGAAGAATTTGGAGAAAAACCGATTGATTTTTCAGAAAGAATTGGTACACTTAAGTCATTAATTTTGGAAGCAATAAGATCTATACATATAGAGAAAAAAAACTTTATTTTAATCGATGGTTTAGATGATATTTTAAGATTTAAAAAAAACCAATTAGAAATATTGTCTAGTCTAATTAGAAGTGTCGATTTTCTTAATGAGTACTTTTATAAAAATCAATCAAATATAAAAATTCTATTATTTATAAGAGAGGATATGTTAGGGATGATTACAGATCCTGACTTAAATAAGATTAAACGGGATGGCAGTATAAAAATTTCTTGGTGTGATGATGTAAATTCGTTAAAAGAAATTATTGAGTTGAGATTTAGATATTCAAAAATCGCACAAAAGGAAAATTTGATTTCCAGCGATTTTTTTCCTAAATTTATGAAAAACAAAGAATTTTGGGATTATATTTTTGAATTCACATTATATAAGCCTAGAGATGTTTTACAGTTTTTAAATATATGCAAGTCAATGTATCCTAATCATAATTCTTTAACTTATGCAGAAGTAAATAAGGTACTTAAAATATATTCAAAAGAATATTTTTTAGAAGAAATGAAAAATGAAATTACAGGATTTGTTGATGATGAAGTTATCAACACTTTACCTTCAGTTTTTAGAAAATTATCAACTAGATCATTTAGCTTAGGTTCATTTCATACATTATTAAATGATCAGTCTATAAAAAAAACATATAATATAAAAGAGGTAAAGAATGTCTTGTATTATTTGTTTGAAGCTGGATATATAGGACATATTTATAGCGGAGGAAGTGTTGATTTTAAATATAGAAATCCTACGACAAACGTTGATTTTAGTGAGAATTTTTTAATTCACAAAGGCTTACATTTAGGACTTGGGATAAAATTATCCCACTAAAATTTAGTAATTTATAATATATGGAACAAAGTTCATACTATAAGGAATTCTCTGAACTGAAAAGAGTAAGTGCTCACCAAGGAGTGTAAAGCAAGGAAATGTAGGACTTGAGAGTAAATTACACTTCCTTTTTAGTGTTGTGGAATGGTAATTCAAGATAACATGGGCAAGTAGTCTAAGAATGAATGTTATTCAAAACATTAAAAGTAAGAAAACTTGGTTTCTTAATCATTCAAAAAGCAATGGAGGTAAATATAAATCTTGAATTTGATTCTTTTGATAGAATATTTCTCAATCAGGTCAGGTAATCGATATAGCGTTTACAGGAGAATTGCGGCAGAATCAACAGGAGGCTGTCAATACACTGATGCAGTATGATATGGGAATTATGAAGGCAGTTCCGGGTTTTGGTAAAACAGTTATGGCATTGTATATGATAGCGCAAAGAACAGTATCTACTTTAGTTATCGTACCCAATAAAGAAATCCAAAAACAATGGGAACAACGGATCCATGAGTTTTTAACCATACCGCCGGGTAAATCAAAACGAGACTCCTATATCGGAATCTATAACGGCTCCAAGAAAAAACTGAGAGGGCATATAGATATCGCCGTTGCTGCATCTTTAGCAAATTTAGAAGACATTGCAGTTACCCTAAAGGAATATGGCATGATTATCGTTGATGAATGTCATCATGCCGCCAGCGATACATTTACCAGAGTATTGAGAAACGTGAATGCAAGGTATATATATGGCTTTTCGGCAACTCCCAAAAGAAAAGACGGGTTGGAGAAAATCATGCATATGTTCTGTGGTCCTATCCGCTATGAAACCAGTTCATTTCAAATACAGAATACATACAGGTTTCAACAGCTCCTGATTCCCAGAATGACGACTATGCGGTGTCTGGATGATAGTAAAACCTACACGCAGTATTGCAGCGATCTTATGAACGACCAGATTCGAAATTATCTGATTGTGAAGGATGTGGTGAAAGAATTTCAGAATGATGGTAAAATCATTATCCTGTCAGAGCGTAGGCAGCACCTGACAATCTTATATGAGATGTTGAAGCACCTGCATATACATGTGTATGTACTGACGGGTGAAAGGAAAACAAAAGAGAGAAATGAAATCATTGCAAAAGTACGGAATTTTAATAGCAAGGAGAAATTCATCCTCTTGGCAACCAGCAAGCTTCTTGGTGAAGGCTTTGATTTACCTGCCTTATCAACGTTATTTCTTGTTATGCCGATTTCTGATGAATCCAGGATAGAGCAGTATACAGGAAGAATTCATAGAAATGTGGAGGGTAAGGATATGGTGAAGGTATATGATTATGTGGATGCTCATATCCCCATGCTGGAAGGAATGTTTCGCAAAAGGTTGAAGCAGTACCAGAAAGAAGGCTACTTTCTGCAGGAACAAAATCAAATTGTTGAAGTTTCCCAGCTGATGTATGAAGGGCAGAGCTATAAGCATGTATTTCTTGAAGATATAAAGGCATCCAGCAGTGAAATCCTGATTATGAATGTACATTATGAGTTAGGAAAAATCAAAAGCTATTTCGATGTCCTGCAGGAAAAGGCACATCAAAATGTTCAGCTGTATGTCGTCTTGAATGATGAGCAAAGACAAAAGGAAATGCTTGTGCGAACGATAGAAGGAATGGGCGCAGCTATTTTGCACAGCAATCATTCAGCACATTTTGTTGTGATTGACAAAGAAATTATCTGGTACAGTGATATGGATTTTCTTGGAAGGGCAAAAAAAGATGGTTTAAGTACAAGGCTGAAAGATCCGCATCTGGTAAATGAAATTATGAAAATTGCACAGGATGAACAGCTGCAAAATATAGAGGATGATGAAAAGATAAGCTTATGGTGAATAAGAAAAGTGAATGTAAAATAGAAATATAAAAGCCAGATAATCCAATGCCATTTGGAATTAAGGTAAAAACTGTATGAGGAAAATGCCATTCTGGAAGTTTTTACTGTAAGTGATACCAAAGCCTGTATCCGTGTAAAAGGAACGATTGATTATACAGTGGTTTTACAGAAAACAGAGCATGGCGTTACGATTGCTTGCAATTGTTCGTATCTTAGAGAATGGTAGCACAAGGTAGCTGTATTACTGTATCTTAAAAAGTATCGCATCCAGTATTGAAAATCGAACACAGAACGGTCACGATAGAGATTAGTCATTTGGATGATTTTAAGTTTGAGGTTAAGGAACAGCTGTATGAACTGGATGTAAATGATGAGGATTTATCGCATGAGGAATGACTGTATTTACGCTATCAGACATTTCAACATGAAAGGCATGTGGAAACCAAGCTACAAATGCTGATTTACTTATCAAGAAAATTGTAGTATCACCTGATGTATGGATGGTGATTTTTAAGGATCTGAATCAGAATCCTGAGTCTGTAAAAGCGGTAATTTCAAACATGAAGGAACAGGATATGATTTTCATGCTAAGTGAAGCTATACGGACTGTGGAAGAATCTGGTTCCTCAGCATAGGAAGCATGGATGATATGCTTTCAGGAGAGAATTCTGGAATTGGAAGATGTATTCGCTAATGCAGGTATGTAAGGCAGGATAACAGGAAAGTCAAAACTGTAATCATGTTCATATAAAAAATCGGAGGTCCCCATATGGATGAGCATTTTATTTATATCGTACTGGAAATCGTATCGGAAATACCCAAAGGAAGCGTCGCAACCTATAAACAGATTGCGGAGCTGGCCGGCAGAGAGCGTAATGCCAGGCAGGTTGGCAAGATTCTCTCCGCATCCACCCTGTATGGCGAATACCCGTGCCATCGCGTCGTTAACAGTGCAGGCAGAACGGCTCCGGACTGGGATGAACAGAAAAATCTTCTCATAGACGAGGGCGTCACCTTTAAACCAAACGGAAACGTTGATCTCAAAGCCTGTCAGTGGAAGATATAAAGCAAGCACCTCTATCAAAAGAACCACCAGCAAAACCCAAACAGAGGCACGCATAACCTGACGGGTGAACTTCCCAACTGCTGAGTGACAAATTATTTTCAAAAAGCATACATCAACCGTGCAGTTTCTAATGAGAAACCATCATTTCCGGAATTCATGCTAACAGATTCGGAAAAAGTGTCTTATAATGTAACTGACAGGGGAATTCTCCCCGCAAACTTTACAAGCCAAGGAGCAATCGATTATGGAAAAAAATATACGTCTGGTTATCTGTGATATTGACAGTACCCTCGTTACTTCCGAAAGAGAACTGACACCGAGAACAAGAGCTGTCATCCATCAGCTTCACACAAAAGGAATTTACTTCGGCATCGCATCGGGCCGGCCATTGGATGAACTGGCAAAAAAAGCAGCACTGTGGGGAATCTCATACCCCTTTGATATCCTGATCGGCATGAACGGCTCCGAGCTTTGGGATAACCTTTATCAAAAGGAATACAGCTACTTTAAAATGAAAAAGGAGTGGATCAAAGAAACAATGGAGCTGATGAAGCCCTTTGATTCCAACTGCTTTATCTATCGCGATGACTGCCTGCTCTGTGAACGCGATGATGCACAGATGCGCAAATCCGCCCTAACCAGTGACAAGCATATGGTTGTCGTGGACTCTCTCTCTGTCATGTATGAGCAGGAAAACGCTAAAATCATGTATCGTGTCAAAGAAGATATCGTGGATGAAATCGAACAGTATTTGAACGAACATCCATCTCCTTACTATAAAGGCTTCAAAACACAGCCGACCCTCATTGAATTTGCAGATCAGCGGGTATCCAAAGCCTATGCACTGAAAAAATTCTGTGAATGTAACAGAATAACACCGGAAGAGGTCGTTGCCTTTGGCGATACGACCAATGACAATGACATGCTGGCATACAGCGGTCTGGGTGTCTGTATGATCAATGGCAGCGATGATACCAAAGCAATTGCAGATGATATCACCGCATACAGCAATGATGAAGACGGCTTTGCCAGATACATGGAAGAGCATTTTCTGAAATAACAGAGGCATACAGATAAATATCTCTCGCTTATCCGCTTTGCCAGATACATGAAAGAGCATTTCTTGAAATAACAGAGGCATACAGGTAAATATCTCTCGCTTATCCGCCTAAACACAATAGACATACAGGAACGCATCTTCATTGGATTGTTGCAGCCTGCATGCAGACTCTAACATCCCCCCTCTGCAGGATCAGTAATTTCATATGAACAAGAAAACGCAGCATTCAATCACCATTACTGACAATAACATACCTGTAGGAATCCCTGGTTTATGACGATCTACAAACGAACGCATATCCAAAGAACACAGCCTGCACAAAACACGATAAAGCCCATAGAAAAAGTATCCGTAAGGATTCACTTCCAACAGGAATAAATCCTATCGCCATCGGATACTTTTTTACTACACAATTCTTTCCTCTTGTTATTATCACACAAAATTCAATAAACATGCCAATCAACACGTTTAGATTCACACCTATTGCTGTTCCTTTACTCCATGCTCTTCAAAGACTCCACCATATCAATATGATTCAGTACACGGTTTGTAATCAGATTCACAACAACAGCGAACCCAAAGGATAACAGCACCGTATACAGATAACTGATCGGGCGTATAGTCACCGCAAAATGGATGGACGGCATATTCAGCACATACGTAAGACTCTGCGCAAGTATCGTACCGGCAGGAAGCCCAACCAGAATACCCAGCAATGTCAGAAGCAGCGTCTCCTTATTCACATAGGAATGCACTTCCTTATCATAAAAGCCCAGCACCTTGATGGTCGCAAGCTCCCGTACCCGCTCTGAAATATTTGTAGTCGACAACGTGAACAGAACAACGAAGGCAAGAGCGGCAGCCATGGCTAAAATCAGATACACAACCGAGGTTATCAGGGAAAAGGAGGTTTCAAATGCATTCTGCATCGACGAAGTGCTTACAACAGACAACACATCATCCCGCTCCTCCAGCTTCTGCACATACCTGTCCTTCTGCAGTTCACTGACCTTACCCTTATAATTCGCCAGCACTGCATTATCCTCATAAGAGCCGAACAGCTTCTCATAGGTGTTTTCACTCATATAAATCGTATTTCCCAGGTAATTCTGAACGATCCCCGTGACCTTTACACGCTCTTCCTTCAGATCGCTGTTTTGCACACGTATCGTATCCTTCACAGAAAAATCCAGAACCTGCGATGCATTCTGTGTCACATATACATCGCCCTCCTCAAGCGTTACCGGATCACCGTTCAAATCCTCCAGTGAGAGATACGAAGCCACATCCGCCTGTTTGGAAAAGACCATCAGCTGTACGCGCTCTTCCTTATTTCCGCTGCTCTTGATTGTGGCATTATCCACCAGCAGAGCCATGCACTCGCTCACCTCATCATTCTTTGAAAGCGATTGATATACATGCGCTTCATCCGTCATCACCATGAGATCATAGCGGTAAATATGCTCATACTGTCTCGGAATCAAGGCACTGACGGAATCATTGATCGCCATGGCACACAGCACCAGCGCACTGCAGCCCATAATCCCGAACACCGTCATCAGCATTCGTTTCTTATAGCGAAACAGATTCCTTGCCGTAACCTTATTCAAAAACGTCAGATTTCTCCATAACGGACGAATCCGCTCCAGCAGAACTCTTGCGCCTGTTCGTGGCGCCTTAGGCCGCATCAGTACAGCCGGCATATGCTTTAGCTCTTCGTGAACCGCAATCCACACGGCAACCAGTATCCCACCAGTAAACAATGCAATTCCACCGATTCCATACCATGCGTCAAACTGCAGACTGTAATTCGGAATCAGGTATAATGTCTGAAAGATACGGAACACAAACTTCGGAAGCAGAAGGAATCCGCCGATATCCCCGATGATACCTCCCAGCAGACAGGCACTCCCCGCATACAGGAGATATTTCTTCATAATTTCTATATTTCGGAACCCCAGCGCCTTGTAGGTGCCGATCAACAGGCGTTCTTCCTCAACCATTCTGGTGATTGTCGTTAACGCAATCAGAATCGCAACCGTAAAAAATACAATAGGGAAGGCTGTACCAACCGCCTCGATGGAAGCCGCATCACTTTCAATATTGCTATAGCTGGAAAGTGATGAACGATCCTGGATGTACCATTTCGGATGCTGAATGGAAGAGGTATCCACATGGGCAGCGGCCTGCGGATCGACTGCATATGCCGCAAGCTTCATCTGCTCCACCAGCTCGTCATAGCGTCTGTCCTCCTGCTGCTGCTTCACATCCTGTTCCAGCGTTTTCTTTGCCCGTTTGATCAGCGCCTCATATTCCTGGGAATACGACGCCATATCCCGGCTGCCCTTCACCTGTACATAGGCTGCCGTATATGCAGGGAAAGAAATACCGTCCTCCCTGATAAAGCATACATAACGGCTGGCTGAAATGGAGCGAAAGGAAGCTGCCCCGTCTTTGTTATTCAAATCCGAAGGGTCCTGTACGATGGCCGATATGGTGTAAGTACTTCTAATCTGCGATGGTTCATGAAACTGAATCGTATCACCGATTGTTTTTTCGCTGTCATCCGCATAGGTTTTAGAAACAGCAATCTCTTTCTCGTTTTCAGGCAGTCTCCCCTTCAGGAGATAAGGTGTATTCAACTGTCCGCCCAGTGTCTGCACATCCATATTCTGTGAACTGCCATTTACGGAGGTGTACACCGTTTCACGATAGACGCCTTCTGCGCGCTCGATCCCATTCGCCTTTCGCAATGCCGCAAGATCGTCCTCGTTCAGCCCCATCGTTGACACAACCTGAATATCGAATACCTGCTGTTCATCGTAAAACTGATCCGCACTGTATCGCAGATCGTCACAGGCCGCCTTCAGACCACTCAGCATCATGACACCAAGCGCAGTGATAATCAGGATGGAACAAAAGCGCTTCTTATTGCGGAATATCGTTCTGCGGATATCTTTATTGGATGCTTTCATCATCTCACCACGCAATTTCGGAAATCGGCAGCGGTGTATTGCGTACCATTTCGCTGACTGTACCATTTTTAAAGCGAATAATGCGATCCGCCATCTGGGCAATGGCCGCATTGTGCGTAATGATGAGTACGGTCATCCCTTCCTGGCGGCTCAGCTTCTGTAACAGCTCCAAAACCATCCGCCCGCTCTGATCATCCAGCGCACCGGTCGGCTCGTCACAGAGCAGCAGCTTCGGCTTTTTGGCAATGGCTCTGGCAATGGCAACCCGCTGCTGTTCTCCCCCGGAAAGCTGCCCGGGGAAATTACTGCTTCGATGGGACAGTCCGACAAGCTTCAGAATTTCACCTGCATCCATGCTGTCCTTCTTCATTTGGTTTGCCAGCTCGATATTCTCAAGGGCAGTCAGATTTGGTACCAGATTATAAAACTGAAATACAAATCCGATATCATAGCGCCGGTATTCCACCAGCTGTCTGCGATTGCAGGCGGTGATATCTCTGCCATCCACAAGCAATTTTCCGCTGGTAGCGGTATCCATACCGCCCAGAATATTCAATGCCGTCGTCTTGCCGGCACCCGATGGTCCCAGGATGACCGCAAGCTCGCCCTGCTCTATGGTAAAGCTGGCACCGTCCAGGGCTCTGGTTACGACATCTGCACTGTGATAATGCTTTGCGATGTTGTCAAATGTGATATATGCACTCATAAAGTCCTCCATAATTCCTATGAACTATTATAAAATGGAATGTAAAGCGTATCAATAAACAATATGCGACATGCTGTTGAGTGATTGAAATACAGTGGCCGGCATGGTATCATAAAGCAAGGTGAAGTGTAAAAGAAACGCTGTACAGGCAGCCTTGCATGATTAGAAATGAGAATATGCGATACCGCTGTTACGCTTTTGATTATGGTGTTCATTCGCAAGCCCTATTCCCGTGATACGCGTTCCTCATCTGTACGTTTACCAGCAAAATCATACATAAGTGCCACATACATGTTTTGCAGTGTTATAAATTACACAGCAAACGATTCTTACAGAAGTATGTATTCCCGTTATTCCATCCGATTCTATGCCAGCATAGCCGTCTTACCATACAAGAAGCAACCCGACAGCGGCATAGAACGAAACAGCTTTGCTTAGGAAATACGTGTGTACCACCCTATAAACGTCAAGGGTTTTCCTAATAGTGCTGCGTAAAGAAAGGAACTACCACCATGAAAAAACAGCCGCAGATTACAGAACAGACAAAGGACAATCTGCGCTCAGCCTTCTGGACGCTTTATTCCAGTAAGCCGATCGATAAAATCACCATAAAGGAAATCACAGATCTGGCAGGCTATAACCGGGGAACCTTCTACTTATACTATAAGGATGTCTATGATATCTTTGCATCTATAGAGGCCGAGCTGCTGCAGGCATCTGAGCAGATTCTTGAAACAGCAAGAGAAAGCGAGCTGTCCGGGTTAAAAAATCATATGAGCATGATTATGGAGCTGGCCAGGAAATATTCCGCCTATGTAAGTGTATTGCTGCGGGACCCTTCCAG
>UMIQ01025313.1_pt1 | contig 25362 bp, 18 predicted proteins | sample 1965851 | NCBI WGS metagenome assembly UMIQ01 (sample SAMEA4836129, study PRJEB28245) | human gut metagenome | biome: gut microbiome; material: fecal sample | place: Denmark | collected 2008 | reverse complement strand
ACTGGAAGATTTTTTCTTTATTCTGCGAATTTTATAATTTTGCCAATAGGAGACCAACGAAAAGCTTCCACTGGGGCATCGCGAACAAGAAAGACAATAAGGTAATTGGGGAATTCTGGGTCTACTTAATCGAAAACGACCGGATGGCCAAGGTCTCCTACCGCCTCTCGCCTGCCTGTCAGGGAAATGGCCTCATGACGGAAGCCCTGAAAAGCGTGGTGGATTTCTGCTTCACACACACGGAACTTCAGAGGCTCTGGACCGATGTGGACGTGAGAAACACTGCCTCCTGCAAAACGCTGGAAAAGGCCGGCTTCACACGGGAGGGCTGCATCCGACAGGGAAAAATGGTCTCTTCCTGGTGCGACTACTATTTATACGGTCTGCTGAAAACAGACCTTCTCCCGGAACACGAAAGTCAGGCGTAACGCGATCTAAACAGATTACCGGACTCGCGCGACGGGGCGTGGATTGAACCAATGAACGGTACGGGTTTTCCTGTCAAACAAACAATGCCTGCGTCATACCTCTGCGTTTCAACTCCGCGGTGCGGTATGATGCAGGCCTATTTTATTCTTTGATTATGGAAAGCATGACAGAGATATCTTCAGCAGCCATTTCGGCCTTCGATTTTTCAATTAAAATATTCTGCCCGGTCATAATGTAGGAAGGCATAATGCGTATACCCTGATACCAGAATTCACTCTTTCGTATCTTATAGGTGGACACCGGCGGAATCACATGTTTCCCAATGGCCTTTTTACTTATCATGTTAAAGGCTTTTTTCGCCACATCCCCCATCAGCATGATCACTTTCACATGGGGAAAGAGAGACAGCTCCCACTCCAGATACGGCAGACTTTTTTCGATGCTGCTTCTCTCAATGGCCGGGGCTGTCTTCGGCATTTTCACTGCGTTCGTAAGGTAAATGCCCTGCTCAAGCAGTTCTCCCGCACTATCCGCCTGTGCTCCGGCCTTCTGGAACAGCGGAATCGCCGTCGATAGATAGGCCGCCCCGTCACCGCCGTAAAAGTCATCCGCCGGATTTGAGGGCACCACCTCATTAATCAAAACTGCCCGAATCCTCTCGGGCTTCACCTCCACATCCTGAAATACAAATGCTTCATGATCACCATTTCTTTTTTCCAGTTCTTCTCTGATATTCATCATTTCTCCTCATAATGCTGCAGTGCAGACTTCAGTCTCTTTTCCACCGCCCGCTTTAAAGAAAGCGGACTCAGCACAGTCACTTTATCTCCAAAGGACATCAGAAAGCCGTACAGCCACTCATTGTCCGGTATAACCGCCCGGACAGTAAGCTCCCCGCCACACTTCGTAACCGCCCGGTCATCGAACACATCATACACTCTGGAGGCCACTTCCTCCGGGAAACGCAGAACCACGTAGACAGGTTCCGGCTCATTCTCCCATCGTGTCAGATCCGGCTCCGTTCCTTCCGGGATCCGGTCAAACTGGATCCCTGTCAGCACAATCTCCTTGATCCGCGATAACCGGAACAGCCGGCAGTCTTCTCTGGCCAGGCACCACCCATACAGATACCACGCCTTGTCCTTATAGATCAGCCGGTACGGGCGGCAGTCCCGTTCACTGACCATTCCATTGGAGCCATAGTACTTAAAATGGATCTGCCGTCTCGTCATAACTGCCTGTTTCAGTACGTTAAAATCCATCCGTTCCCTCTCCGGGTCGCATCCCCAGCGTGAAACATCCACTTCGATCCAGCTCGTATCCGCCATCTGAAACGTGGCCCTCAGCTTCGATAAGACCATCTCCATATCAGAATTCTGAACCGCCGCCAGACTCTGCAGACCAAAGAGAATATCCCTCATCTCCTCTTCCGAAAGCAGCGATTTCTCCAGCACAAATCTGTCCAGCAGACGAATCCCCCCGCTTCTCCCCGCCACCGAATAGACCGGAACCCCTGCCCCGCTGATCCTGTCAATGTCCCGGTAAATCGTCCTCACCGACACCTCAAACTTCTCCGCCAGCTCCGGCGCAGTGGCCTGTCCCTTTTCCATCAGGTAGTAAATAATTTTGAACAGCCGGCTCTCTGTCACTGCTATCACCTCGTTTTCATTGTATCAGACAAAACCTGACACGCTATGTCAATCATAGTAATCTTACAACGCGAATTAAGAAAAAATTTCCCTTGACCTTATCACAGTGGGAAGGTGTACAATCTTCTCAGAACCGGTTCTGTACCTGACAACACTATATCAATACAACACAATTTCACTTTGGGAGGTTCCTATGTTTACCATTGGAGAATTTTCAAAATTCTGCTGCATCTCCGCAAGGATGCTGCGCCATTACGACCACATCGGACTGCTGCATCCGGCCGCCACGGATGAGCAGAACGGTTACCGCTACTATGACAGCAGCCAGATCCCCACATTTCAGCGAATCGAGAAGCTGAAGCGATACGGCTTCTCGCTGGCCGAAATCAAACGGCTGCTGACGCTTACGGAGGCAGAGTTAAATATCCAGATTCTGCTCCAGTACGAGCGGGTAAAAGAACAGGCGGCCAGCCTGACGGAGACGCTCACCTGTATGGAACGGGATATCTCCCATTTTAAGGAGGGCATAACCATGAATCGGAACTATCATATCATTGTCATGAACACACCGGAGCAGCGCGTCTTCTCCGTAAAACGCACCATCGCCATCAGGGCCCGGGATATACACGGACTCATCTCTGACCTCATGGCACAGGCAAAGGAACGCGGCCTGCACCGCACAGGCCCCTGTCAGCTGGTCTATATGGGGAGCGAATTCAACGAAGACATGATGGAGGTGGAAGCACAGCTCCAGGTAGCGGAAGCCCATCCGGACACGAAGCTTCTGCCGGACTCCCTCTCTGTCACCACGATCCATCAGGGGCCGCTGGAGGAGATCCACACCGGGTATCAGGCGATCTGTCAATATCTGGACGAACATCCGGAATATCAGCTCACCGGAATCAGCATTGAGCGGTATCTAAAGGATGAAACTATGGTCTCTTCCGCAGAAGAACTGGAGACAGCGATTCTGTTTCCGGTAGTAAAGGCATAATTCGTTTCCATTTTTAATTTCGAAGAAAGCGGTCCGGAAAATCCTGTTATATTTTCCGGACCGCTTTCTTCTGTCCAGAGGCTGATTACCATAATGACCAGGCCTCGTGCCTTAAATGTCCACCTTCCTGCTGTCAAAATAGACAAACCGGTCGATGGCCTCCAAAATATCCTTAAAATCCTCTCTCGGCGCCAGTTCTATATACTTTCTCAGAATCTCTGTCTCCTGTTTCTTATACGGCCCATAAAAAATGTCATACAGGTTATGACCTCTCATATAGATCTTGAACTCTTCCATATGGGCTTTCAGTTCCTCCACAGAAGAGATGGTGCCACCCAGCACCTCCGTCAGATGGCGCCCCGACTGCAGGCGGTATAAATACTCCTGCCATTTGGAAAAGAGCGTCTCATAGAACGCCTCCTCACTCTTCACGATTCCAAGCTCTGCCATAATCTCAGGATTTAAGAAATAATTTTCAAAGGAATAATATTTAAGAATCAGCACATTCCTCCTTGTGACCTTCGGCAGCTTGTCGACATCCTCCAGGCTCCGCTCGTCATAATACCGGCACAGCTGGCCCGCCAGCTCCTCCGGATTCTTTCCGTCTCCGTCACGGATCATCAGAAACTGATCCCGCAGATAGACCTGATTCATATATTTTAAGTTGGCGTAAGTCTTGATATTGGTACAGCTGTTCGTCGTTATAATCGAAATCCGGGACAGATTACCGTTTGCATCGTGGATTTCCGAATAATACTTTTCCAGCAGAAGGGGCAGACGGCTCTTATCCTGCTTTCCCTCCACAATAAAAACAAAGCTTACATTCAGGAAATCGCTGGCCCCATATCCGAGATCGTCTAAAATCGCATCGATATCCGTATGTCTGCGTACCACGGAATAGTCCTCCTCGTCCAGCACCACCTGGCGGATCTGACGGCTGGTAAAGTTAAACAGCATATTGGGGGAATGCGTGGTAAAGATTACCTGGTTCTTCTTCGACAGCTGATACAGTATCTCACTGGATATCTTCTGTAAATGGGGATGGAGAAATATCTCCGGGTCTTCCACAATGATCACGCTGGGAATCCGCTTCTCATCGTCCGTATACGTCTGAAGCAGCGACAGCATATAAATGCTCTTCATGCCTCCGCTCAGATTCCCGATGGGATTCAGTCTCCCGTGTTCCTCGTGATACGTCTCCGCCGTCACATGAAACATCTCATCCGGGTTGCAGTTTAAGGTGAACTTGATTTCCTCGAATCCGCCGTTTTTCCGGTAATTGGCGTTGACCTTCTCCGTAAAATCTTTCAAATTCAGCTGGTACATCTTATATTCCAGAAGCTTCGACGTCTCGTAAAGCTTTAAATCTTCCGGCTTTTTCTGGTTGATCAGGCCGATGCACTGAAAGCACTGGTTGCACTCCTTTGCGGCGTCAAACATGCAGACATGGGCGCGGAGTCTGATGAGCTGCTCATCCTCCTGGAACATAAAGAGATCATCCTGAAACTGCTTCAGCTGCCGCTCGGTATCAATATAATAAATCCTGGGAAATACCTCCTGGATATACCGGTTGTTCTTCTTATATCCATCGTACAGGCGGGACTCCCCCTTCCAGTTAACCACAAAGGTAAAGGACAGGGTCTCATCCTCGCAGGACGGCAGTTTCGCACAGAAATCCCTGTACCAGGCGTCATACCGCTTGTACTGGCTCACAATCCCTGCGCGGTGAAACATATGAAGGTCATCCTCTGTAAAATTCAGGGTGATGGATATCTCAATATTCTGTTTTCGCTCGTTGAAGTCGCTTTCCCGGATCTGATAGGAACCTGCCACCGCGCGGATGGCATCCAGCACCGAGGTCTTTCCCGTATTGTTCTTTCCTACCAGAATCAGGGCATTTTCGATACCATGAATCTCCATCTCACGGATGGCTTTAAAATTCCTGATGTGAACCGATGTGATCTGCATATGCGTTCCCCTTTCGGTTTAAGTATAGGAGAAGCCGCCGCAAATTTCAAGCTTCGGCTGAAAAAATCTGCACTGGCTCTTCCCGCGCTTCATACTATGGATTATATTCTAAATTCAGGAGTGGTTCTTATGTTCGATTCTGCCGTAGTGCTTACCCCCCTGCACTATGTTTATCTCATTGGCGTTCTCGTAATCCTCGCAGTCATGATCCTTCGAAAAGATACCCCTGCCGTCTGTATCGCGTTTTTATTTCTTCTGGGCGTCATCGGTCTAGGCTCCGTCACGGGCGGCATCATGACCGTATTTAATTCTATTCTCTTCGCTGCCAGAGAATTCATGGAAGTCATCGCCACCATAGCCCTGGTAACCGCTCTGTCCAAATGCTTAAAAGACTTAGGCAGCGATTACCTGATGATGGTTCCCATGTCGAAAATCATGAAGACGCCTTCCGTCACATGGTGGATTCTGGGAATCACCATGCTGCTCTTCTCACTCTTCCTCTGGCCGTCCCCTTCCGTGGCCTTAGTCGGCGCCATTATGCTTCCATTCGCAGTGAAAGCCGGTCTAAAACCGCTTGCCGCCGCCATGGCCATGAATCTCTTCGGCCACGGAATCGCTTTAAGCTATGATTTCGTCATCCAGGGGGCTCCTGCCGTCTCCGCCGGCGCCGCCGGAATCTCCACATCCGATATTCTCACGCAGGGCCGTCCTGTTTTCTGGGTCATGGGTATTGCCACCGTAACGGCCGCATATCTTTTAAACCGTAAGAGTATGGCAGCCGGAGATGGCGTCTGTGCGGAGGCGCTGCCGGAGGAGAGGAACACAAGAACGAAAGCAGCCATTGCTGTCGCAATTCTTACTCCCGCGGCATTTCTCGCCGATATTCTTCTGATGCTGGCCTTTGACTTAAAAGGAGGAGACGCCACCAGCATGGTCTCCGGCACCGCCGTACTCGTCATGTGCATCGGCGCTGTCGCCGGATTTGGAAGGAAGTCGCTGGAGAAGGTGACTGACTATGTGACAGACGGCTTTCTCTTTGCCATAAAAATTTTTGCTCCTGTCATCATCATCGGTGCGTTCTTCTTCCTTGGCGGAAATGGTATCACCACCATTATGGGCAGCCAGTATCAGAGCGGTATCATGAACGACTGGGCCGTCTGGCTGGCTCACAACGCGCCGTTAAACAAGTATATGGCCGCGTTCATCCAGATGGCGGTTGGTAGTCTGACCGGCCTGGATGGATCCGGCTTCTCCGGTCTCCCCTTGACAGGCGCCCTGGCTCACACCTTCGGAACCGCGGTCGGAGCCTCGGTCCCCGTGCTGGCTTCTCTCGGACAGATCACCGCCATCTTTGTAGGCGGCGGTACCATCGTCCCCTGGGGGCTCATCCCCGTAGCCGCTATCTGCAACGTCAGCCCCTTGGATCTGGCCCGCAAAAATCTTCCGCCAGTCTTAATCGGCTTTCTTTTTGCATTTATAACCGGCTGCCTTCTTCTGTAGCCGAACCTGTTACCAACATCACAAATTTTAAAATGGAGGAATCTGCCATGTGTGGAATTGCAGGCTTTTATCACCCGCATCGCAACTACTTAAACGAAGAAGCCCGTTACCGGGATATATTAAAAGACATGGCCGCGGTGCAGAGGCATCGCGGTCCCGATGATTCCGGCGTCTTTTTGAACAGACATGCCGGCCTCTCCCACGCCCGCCTGTCAATCATAGACCTGGTAACCGGCCACCAGCCCATGGAAAAGGAGGTCGGCGGCCGTACATTTTCCATTGCCTATAACGGCGAGCTTTATAACACGGAGGAGCTGAGAAAGGAGCTGCAGGCCCTGGGGCACTCCTTCTCCACCACAAGCGACACCGAGGTAATTCTTACCGGCTGCATCGAATACGGCCCTGATTTCGTCAAGCGGCTGAACGGCATCTTTGCATTTGCCTGTTACGACGCCTTCCACGACCGCGTCATTCTGTTCCGCGACCGGTCAGGTGTCAAGCCGCTCTTTTATATGGTACGGGGAGACGAGATTCTGTTTGCGTCAGAAATAAAAGGGATTCTGGCCGTTCCCGGCATCCGTCCGGAGCTGGACCGGAAGGGACTGAACGAAGTATTCTCCATCGGTCCAGCCAGAACATACGGCTGCGGAGTATTTGCCGGTATGGAGGAAGTTCTGCCCGGCCATTTTCTCATCTGTTCTCCGGATGGCATTTCCTCCCACTGCTACTGGAAATTAGTCAGCCAGCCCCATGAGGACAGCTACGAAGAGACGATTGAAAAGACATCTTTTCTCGTTCAGGACTCCATAAAGCGTCAGATGGTCTCCGATGTACCCATCTGCACGTTTCTCTCCGGTGGAGTGGATTCCAGCCTGGTTTCCGCCGTCTGCGCGGCAGAGCTTAAAAAACAGGGCAAAAGACTGACTACCTTTTCCTTTGATTTTACAGACAACGATAAGTATTTTAAGGCCAATTCCTTTCAGCCCTCTCAGGACCGTCCGTTTGTGGACCGGATGCAGAAGTTTCTCGATTCCGACCACCACTATCTGGAATGCGGCAACACCGATCAGGCCGACCGCCTCTGCGATTCTGTGCTGGCCCACGATCTGCCTGCCATGGGAGACATTGATTCCTCCATGCTGCATTTCTGCTCACTGGTCAAGGAACACAACAAGGTGGCACTGACCGGGGAATGTGCCGATGAAATATTCGGCGGCTATCCCTGGTTTCATAAAGAGGAATGCTTCCGGGCCCACACCTTCCCGTGGACTATGGATCTGGAAGCAAGAAAAATACTACTGAAAGATGATTTTCTCGATTATCTGCAGATGGATGCCTATGTAAAGGAAACGTATGAACGGTCCGTATCGGAGACTCCCACCCTGTCCGAAGATTCGCCCACAGAGGCACGGCGCCGTGAAATTTCCTACTTAAATCTGCGCTGGTTCATGCAGACACTTTTAAACCGCATGGACCGCGCCAGTATGTACTCCGGTCTGGAGGCCAGAGTGCCCTTTGCAGACCATAGGATCATTGAATACGTCTGGAATGTTCCCTGGGACATGAAGACAAGGGACGGTCTCGTCAAAAATCTTCTGCGCCAGTCCGGGAAAGGCCTTCTGCCTGATGATATCCTGTTCCGCAGAAAATCGCCCTACCCGAAGACCTACGACACGAATTATGAGAAGCTGCTCACCAGCCGTGTCCGCGAAATCATGAGCGATGCTTCCTCGCCTGTCATGCAGTTTCTGGACAGAAAAAAACTGGAAACATTTCTTAAAAGTCCCTCCGATTACGGAAAACCGTGGTACGGCCAGCTGATGGCCGGTCCGCAGATGCTGGCCTATGTGCTGCAGATCGATTACTGGATGAAGACCTACAAAATCACGCTGCTCTGACCTGTCAGGAAAAATTTTATAGACATTTAATAATTACCATGAATATTTTCCGACAAATTGTATTGTAAATCTGAACATTCATGATATAATATGGTATAGGCTTTATATACTAAGAAAAGAGGGATATTATGTTTGGTTCATCAAAAGGAGCAACAACAGAAGCATTAGAAAAATTAGTTCAGAAGGGTAAATGGGATAAGATTAAGAAAAGTTATCTGAATGCAGATGCAGAAACAAAGGTACACTTAGCTGAGGCGTGTGCATCCGCAGTTGGAGACGATTCCAGCAACGTCTTGATGGCGCTCCTTGATTCCCCTGAGGATGAGGTAAAAACCGCAGCACTTAAATCGCTTGCAAAGGTAGGCAACGATCACTGCGTGAGCCGTATCCAGCAAATGTTAACCTCGATTTCACCGGATAAGACAGCGCTTCGCGGAGAAGTTCAGACGACGCTGCAGGCACTGCGCGGAAAGCAGTAAGTGAAACACATAAAAGACCATACTATAACAGCGGCCCTTACAGCTTCATACCGGGCCGCTGTTTTTCAGCATATTATTCGTCCTGTTCCGGACGGATCAGCCAAACCGTCTGTCGGATACAGCGGGAAATCAGGCCTGTTCCATCTCCTCCGTCACACGCTGCATCTCCTTCGTATCACCGATGAGAATCGCTCCGGTCAGTCTGCCGTCCGCATAATACCGGGTCTTATAGATCTTCTTCTCTGCATCCTCCTCGTGCTCCACTGTGTACTGTGTTTCCCCGTTCTTTCCCACATCCCCAATCGCAAAAAGAGATGTCTCCATACCGTTAAAGGTCAGAGCCGCCGGTACCGTGTGGTAAACGAGACCGTCGCCGGCCGCATTCGCCCCCGCTGTCCTGCCCATCTCCACAGCCTGAGGCCAGATCGCGTAATTGATCCCCTCATACTCCGCGCAGTCTCCGCATGCATACACCGACGGAATGGTGGTTTCCATGAACTGATTGACCTTGACGGCCCTTCCGATCTCTGCTCCCGCAGCTTTCGCCAGTCCGGAATTCGCCCTGACGCCGGCGGATACCACAACCAGTTCGGCCGGGACAACGGTGCCGTCGCCTAAACGTACTCCCGTCACATCTGACTCGCCTTCGATTGCTTCGATCTTGACATTTAAGTGAATGGCAATCCCCACGTCCAGAATCAGCTTCTTAAGGAATTCACCGGCTCCCGCATCCAGCTGACGGCCCATTAACTGGGGTGCAAGCTCCAAAACGGTCACCTCCAGGCCGGCCTTTTTCAGTTCCCATGCGGCCTCCAGTCCCAGAACACCGCCGCCGATTACCACGGCATGCTTCGTCTGCGGAAGCAGGGCACTGATCTTTTCCGTATCGGTGATTCTGCGGATGGCTGCGACCTGCGGCTTCTCGTGGCCCGGAATCGGCGGAATAAAGCATTCAGAACCCAGGGCATAGATCAGTTTATCATATTTTAAACGGATTCCATCGGAGAAGGTCACTTCTCTGGTCTCCGGATCGATCGATTCCGCCGTCTTTCCCGTCAGGGTCAAAATCCGGTTCTTCTCATACCATGACGCATCATGAACCAGAAGCTGTTCTCTGTTGTTCTCTCCCAGCATGGATTTGGTCAGCATGGGGCGGCTGTATGGGAGCATATCCTCATTCGTCGCCATCACGATGGAGGCTGTGGAATTCCGTTCTCTTATGGCCTCTGCCGCATTTAATCCGGCAGCACCGCCTCCCAGAATCAGAAAGAGCTCCTCCGTGTCTCTGTGGAAGGACTTCTCCTCCTCCGTAAATGGGACAAAATTCTCAGGCCCCACTCCACATACAGGACATACGCTTACCCCCTCCTCAAATACTGCACCGCATACCAGACACTTTACCAGTTTCTTTTTTGTTTCACCCATGTGAATACCCCTTTCCGCCTGTCAGACTGCTGTTTCTTATTTTTTAAAATTAGTATTAATTACTATTATTGTAATAATATCACATCTGCATTCCTTTTACAAGATAAACTTCGTTAAAATTTTGTAAACGCAGACAGAAAACTGTAAGGTCCCCTCCGGAGCTATCTGTGTTAAAATAACAGGAAGTGAAATAAAAAAAGAGGGGATTCGATTATGAAGCAGTATACGATTGGAGACGTGTCAAAAAGGCTTGGAATCAGCCGTGATTCGCTCCGTTTTTATGAAAAAAAGGGGATCATCTCTCCGCGGAAGCTGGAAAACGGCTACCGGTGCTACAGCTATGAGGACACGAGAAAGCTTCTCGACATCATGTTCTACCGGAGGCTGAATTTCAGCATCGAGGACATCAACCGGATTCTTCACCAGAGTTCCTTTGGTTCTTATTATACCATGATCCAGGAAAAAATTGCAGAGGAAGAACAGGAAGTGGAACGGCACCGGCGTTCTTTGATCCATCTGAAGTATCTGACTCAGCTCTACAAGAATATTGATGACTATTTAAACCGATACGACATCCGGCCGCTCCGCCGCTATTACAAAGCAGATGAGAGTCTCATTGACAAGCTGGCCGTTCATGATTTATGCTATATCTATCAGGAATATCAACTCAGGGAAGGCATGCCGGAACAGGTGGATGAATACTATCTGTTCGCCGCGGATACTGCGGCCATCATCGGACTGGAAGAACAGTTATCCGGCCGCCTCTTTATTCAGCACGAACATTGTATCTACACAGTGATCGCATCCGCCAGCCGCATTCCCGACACCCGTTCCATCATGAAGGCGGTCTGCTGGGCCAGAGATCACGGATACTCGCTGGAAGGTACAGCCTACAGCGGATTCCTGCTGAGCTGTGCGGTCGATGAGATGCAGATAGAACGGACCGAAGAGGCAGAGACCAGCCAGCCGGTTTACTACATTGAACTGTATCTGCCGCTTAAGGAGCTATCGTCATGAACCGCCGCCCTTTCCTCAGATGATACTCCACAAAAGAAAAGGAGGCTTTTATTTATGAGTAAGGGAAAAGGAGTCATGCAGGAGTTTAAGGCGTTCATTCTGAAAGGAAACATCATCGATATGGCGGTCGGCGTCATCATAGGCGGGGCATTCAGCAAAATTGTCACCTCTCTGGTCAATGATATTCTGATGCCGCTTTTGGGTGCTGTCACGGGAGGCGCTGACTTCAATACATTTAAAATTATTCTCAGTCCGGCCGTAACAGACGCGGCAAACCAAATTATTAAAGAAGAGGCGGCTGTTAAATACGGACTTTTCCTTCAGAATATACTGGATTTCCTGATCATCGGCGCCTGTATGTTCTTCATGATTAAAGCGGTAGCCATGGTCAGCTCCCGCTTCCGTCACGAGGAGGAAAAGAAGGAGGAAGCGGCACCGGCCGGTCCGACTCAGGAGGAACTGCTGGCTGAAATCCGCGATCTGCTAAAAGCACAGCAGAATGCAGAATAGAGAATGCCAAAGAAAAAGAACGAAACAAAGAACCGGAAGCACCAGACCGGCCCTGTCACAGCGGCCATTCTGGTACTTCCGGTTCTTTTCGTGTCAGGCTTCTTCCAGCATTACAATGACTCCACAGCTCTTTAAGCAAAGAGTTCCGTCTTCCTGCAGGGTACTGAGCGTCCCATCCGAAGCGCTGTCGTCATTGGTAAGCAGCACCCTGTAATTCTTTTTTGGAAGCCGAAGCTCCTTTTCCTCTTTTCCGAAATTAGCGGCAAGAAAGATGTGCTCTCCGCTCTCACTCTCCCGGTTGAAGGCAAAGATATCCTCATCTGCCTCGAAAGCCGGAACAAATCTGCCATAGGTCAGTATCTCACGGTACGCCTCCGATTTTCTCAGTGCGATCAGTTTCTGATAGAAACGAAGCACAGAATCCCCGTCTCTTAACTGATCCTCCACATTGATCTCTTTATAGTTTGGATTTACCTTCAGCCAGGGGGTTCCGGCAGTGAATCCGGCCTCATGCTCCCGGCTCCACTGCATCGGTGTCCTCGCATTGTCCCGGCTGTAACGGCAGCAGGCTTCCAGGGCCTCTTCCTCCGTGCAGCCCGCCTCCAGAGCCGTCCGGTACTGATCCTTTGTATTGATGTCGTCGTACTCATCGATGGTGTCCATGGGGCAGTTTCTCATACCGATCTCCTGCCCCTGATAGAGAAACGGAAGGCCGCGAAGGAGGATATTGACAGCCGCCAGCATCTTGATTCCTCTGGGATTTACCGCATGCTCCGGCAGATAGGTGGAGGCGCCGCGGGGCTCATCGTGATTCTCGATGATATTGGCCAGAAAACCAACATTCTGAACCTCCAGCTGGGATTCGATCACGGTCTTCTTCCACTCGGAGAACATGACCGGCTTCGCATCATACCACCCATGTTCCCCTCCCGTCAGCAAATGGGCGGAAAAATCGAACATGGTGGAAAAATGGCCGTTTTCTCCCACAAATTCCTTTAATTCCTCTTCCTTCATATTGAATACTTCCGCAACGGTAAAGGCGTGATACGGTTCGAAGGCCTTCTGACGCAGTTCTTCCAGCAGTTCTCCAACGCCCTCCACCTCCTCCACCATTTTGGTACAGGCCGCCAGGCCATCAGGGCCGTCGGCCGGAAAATCCGGGAAATCGGGATCCTTTTTAATATTGATGATGGCGTCGATCCGGAACCCTGCCACCCCTTTTTCCAGCCACCAGCGGATCATTGTGAAGAGTTCTTCCTTCATCTTCGGATTATTCCAGTTTAAATCCGGCTGTTCCTTTGCAAACAGATGCAGGTAATAGAGATCGGTGCCCGGAACCGGCTCCCAGACGCTGCCTCCGAAATAGGAACGGTAATTGCTGGGGGCACCGCCGTTTTTTCCTTTTTCAAAGTAGAAGTAGTCTGCATATTCGCCGTATGGATCTGCAAGTGCCTTCTGAAACCATTCGTGCTGGTCAGAGCAGTGGTTGATCACCAGATCCATCACGATCGCAATCCCTCTCTTTTTCGCCTCGGCCAGGAGCTCGTCGAACTCCTCCATGGTACCGAACTCCGGTGCGATCTTATAGTAATCGGAGATGTCGTATCCCTGATCCACAAATGGAGACTGGTAAATCGGGGATATCCATACAATATCGATTCCCAGTTCCTTTAAATAGTCGAGTTTCTCTATAATTCCTCTCAAATCACCGATTCCATCCCCGTTTGTATCATAAAAGCTCTTGGGATAAATCTGATATGCCACTTTTTCATGCCACCATTTTCTTTCCATGGTCTTCCTCCTGCTGTTTCAAATGTACTGTCATTATAATACGGCTGCTTCCATATTTCTTGCAGTATACTTCCCATTTCTAACACAATTCTTCTGTCTTCTGTTTTTTCTTTCTCCAAAAATGTACGTTAGCCGGCATGTTGCTGTTCCGGATTCGTCTCCCCGGGCCGGAAAGCATGAAAAATACCGTTTTTTGTTAAAAAACGTTTGTATATTTATGATTTTTCTTTTATAATAGATAGGCAGTCTTTTTCTAAACAGGGGAAATTGCGAAAGATAATGATAAGGAGAAATGATGACTATGGAAGAACGTTTGATAGGGACAATTTCAAGAGGCGTACGTGCACCGATTATCCGCGAAGGAGATGACCTTGCAAAAATCGTTGTAGATTCCGTTATAAATGCTGCTGCCAGCAGCCGCTACGGCTTTGAGATACAGGACAAAGATATCGTTGCCGTTACGGAGGCAGTCGTTGCAAGAGCGCAGGGCAATTATGCCAGCATTGACAACATCGCAGCTGATGTAAAGGAGAAATTCGGTGATGCATCCGTCGGAGTTATTTTCCCGATTTTAAGCCGTAACCGTTTCGCCATCTGTTTGAAGGGAATTGCCCGCGGCGTAAAAAAGGTCGTGCTTATGCTCTCCTATCCGTCCGATGAAGTCGGCAACCACTTAATCGACGAGGATGAGCTGGATGCAAAGGGCGTGAATCCATGGGCTGATGTGCTGAGCGAAGAGAAATACAGAGAGCTGTTCGGCTATAAAAAACACACCTTCACCGGTGTTGATTATATCGAGTACTACAAGGACGTGATCAAAGAGCAGGGCGCCGAAGTCGAGGTCGTTCTGGCCAATGACTGCCGCACCATCTTAAACTACACGGACAACGTCATCTGCTGTGACATCCACACCAGAGCGAGAAGCAAACGCCGCCTTCTGGCAGCCGGCGCAAAAAAAGTGTACTGTCTTGATGAGATCATGACAGAATCCGTCGATGGAAGCGGATACAATGAAAAGTACGGTCTTCTCGGTTCCAACAAGGCAACGGAAGAGACCATCAAGCTGTTCCCGCGTGACTGCCAGCCATTCGTGGACAGAGTTCACCAGATGATGATGGAGCGCACCGGCAAGCACGTGGAAGTGATGATCTACGGCGACGGCGCATTCAAGGATCCGGTCGGAAAGATCTGGGAGCTGGCCGATCCGGTCGTATCACCGGCTTATACGGATGGTCTGGAAGGACAGCCCAATGAGCTGAAGTTAAAATACCTGGCTGACAACGATTTTGCCGATTTAAGCGGCGAGGAGTTAAAGAAGGCCATCTCTGAGAGAATCCGCACCAAGGATGACAATCTCGTAGGCGACATGGCTTCCCAGGGAACCACCCCCAGACGTTTAACGGATTTGATCGGTTCTTTATGTGACTTAACCTCCGGATCCGGAGATAAGGGCACGCCGATTATCTTTATTCAGGGATATTTTGATAACTATACGAAATAACCAACGGTATCTTTCCGCACATCGTGCATAAGTTACCTCGACAAATAAAAGAAACCGGCGCCCCTGCCAACCGTGTGTTGAGGGGCGCCGTTTTTTTACATTCTTCCTTCCGGATAACTGGAGGCTCATATATTTTTTACCACTGCCACCGCTATGCCCGAGCCAAAGACCAGCACGAACCAGGTCACCATCAGCCACAGCGGCCACTGGATCTCAAGCATCCGGTTGACAGGGATAATCAAAAGGCTGGAAAGGCAGACCTGATTAAATCCCACGATCTGCTTTTCATACCACAGTCGTCTGTTTTCGGCACGTCTCACCAGGATCTCTCCCCGTCTTCTCTTCTCTGCCTCATCGTCTCTTAAACCGCCTGTCACCGCCTGTAAGACAGAGGCTGCCAGGGTCACCATCGTAACTGACAGCGTCCAAATGGTTATGACTTCCTCGGAAACCGGTATCCTTAAGACTGAATTAACCGGGAAAAATACCAGTGACACGATTCCGCACATGGCCAGGAACCAGACAATTCTCCTCGCCAGGATCACCGGCTTCGTTCTGTCTTTCTTCATCCGTTCCGCCCCTCTCTTCTCTATAAACTCCATCTGTAAATCAAACAGTTCCGTATCCAGCGTTTGAAAATCCCAGTCCTTCTTTTTTAATTCCAGGCAAACCAGCTTCATCCGGCTGATGGCAGCCTCCTCCTCTCTCAGCTGACACTCCCGCTCTTTGAGGAGCTGTGCAAGAGACCGCTTTCCCTGCTGAAAACTCCGGATATCAGAAACCGGCACTCCCAGTGTCCGGAGATACTTGATTTTCTCCAGCACCTCTCTGTCCTCTTCCGTATAGTCCCGGTAATTATTTTCACCGCGGGCCGGAGACAAAAGCCCCTCCTTTTCGTAAAAGCGGATGTTCGCCTTCGTAATCCCTACCTGCTGCTCCATATCCTTAATCGTCATTGTCCTTCGCCTCCTTCTTTCCTTTATTATAAGGGTTCAACAAGGTTGAATGTCAATCAAAAAAGAAAAATTTCAGACTGCAGCACTCTATTATCCCGGAGATACAAGAAAAAAGGCCGGCAGCAGAATCTCTCCTGTCCCGGCCTGATACACCTTACTTCTATTTCACAACCAGATTTACAATCTTATTAGGAACGTAAATCTCTTTCACAATTGTCTTTCCTTCTAACAGCGGCACGATCTTTTCATCCTTCACCGCAGTGGCAAACGCCTCTTCCTTATCACAGTTCGCCGGCAGAGCCACCACGCTTCTCAGTTTACCGTTCACCTGAACGCCTACTTCCACGGTGGCATCCATGGTCTTTGCCTCGTCGTATACCGGCCATTTCGCCATGGAAAGGAATCCGTCTCCGCCCAGGCTTTCCCAGATCTCCTCACAGAGATGCGGGGCGATCGGACATAACAGCTTGATATAGATGATGAGCTCGTCCTTCGTGATTGATCCTTTCGCGTAAATCTCATTCAGCAGCCCCATCAGTGCAGCTATGGCTGTGTTGAACTTCATTTCTTCAAGGTCATTCGATACCTTTTTAATCGTTTTATGGAAGGCAGTCTCCAACTCTGGTGTTGCTCCCTCACCACTGGCAATATCGCATAGTCCGGCAACACGTTCCAGGAAACGCTTGCAGCCCTTCACGGAACTGTCGCTCCACGGGGTTGCCGCGCCGTAATCGCCCATGAACAGGACATACGTACGCAGAACGTCTGCACCGAACTCTTCCACAACGTCCAGAGGATCGACAACGTTGCCCTTGGATTTACTCATCTTGTCGCCATCCGGCCCGAGAATCAGTCCCTGAGCGGTACGCTTCGCATAAGGCTCTTCCGTATTCACCAGTCCCATATCATACAGGAAATGGTGCCAGAAACGGGAATAAATCATATGGCGTGTTACGTGCTCCATTCCTCCGTTGTACCAGTCAACAGGCATCCAGTATTTTAATTTCTCAGGATCTGCCAGCGCCTCCTGATTATGAGGATCGATATATCTTAAGAAATACCAGGAGGAACCTGCCCACTGCGGCATGGTGTCCGTCTCGCGCTTCGCTGCTCCTTTACACTTCGGGCACGTACAGTTTACGAAGGATTCAATTCCGGCAAGCGGGGACTCGCCATCCTGGCCCGGCTCGAAATTGTCCACCTTCGGAAGACGGAGCGGTAATTCTTCGTAGGGAACCGGAACGACGCCGCAGACGGGGCAGTGAATGATCGGGATCGGCTCTCCCCAGTATCTCTGGCGGTTAAACGCCCAGTCCTTCATCTTATACTGTACACCGGCTTCTCCAACCCCCAGCTTCTCCAGCTCCTTCACCATGCGGGCGATGGAATCCTTCTTATTCGTCAGGCCATTTAAGAAATCGGAATTAATCATCTTGCCTTCGCCGGTATATGCCGCCTCGGAGATGTCGCCGCCCTCAATTACCGGAATAATGTCGATGCCAAACTTTTTAGCAAACTCGTAGTCACGGTCGTCATGGGCCGGTACGGCCATAATCGCGCCAGTGCCGTATCCCATCATAACATAATCTGCAATATAGATCGGAATCTTCTTGCCTGTCAGCGGATGAACCGCGTTCAGCCCGTCGATACAGACTCCGGTCTTCTCTTTTACCAGCTGAGTACGCTCAAACTCCGTCTTCTTTGCGCATACTTCTCTGTATTCCTTAATCGCATCCATGTTGCCGATCTCATCTGCATATTTATCAATCATCGGATGCTCCGGCGCAATTACCATAAAGGTAACGCCAAACAGCGTATCCGGACGAGTCGTGTAGATACGGAACGACTCTTCTTTGTCAGCAAGGCTGAAATCTACAAACGCACCTTCCGATTTGCCGATCCAGTTTACCTGCTGCTGTCTGATATTCGGTAAGTAATCCACGGTATCCAGCCCTTTTAAGAGCTTGTCCGCGTATTCCGTGATTCTTAAAAACCACACGGATTTGGACTTCTGTACGATGTCGCTGTGGCAGATATCACATTTTCCGCCCTGGCTGTCCTCGTTGGATAAGACAACCTTGCAGGAAGGACAGTAGTTTACGAGAGCCGTATCGCGGAACACAAGGCCCTTCTCAAACATCTTTAAGAAAATCCACTGGGTCCATTTATAATAGTCCTCATCCGTGGTGTCGACTACTCTCGACCAGTCAAAGGAGAATCCCACTTTTTTCAGCTGATTGGAAAATCTGGCAATGTTATCATCTGTAATCTTTCTTGGATGAACACCGGTCTTGATCGCATAGTTTTCTGTCGGAAGTCCAAAGGCGTCAAATCCAATCGGGAATAAGACGTTATATCCTTCCATCCTGCGTTTTCTCGAAATCACTTCCAGGCTTGAATACGCCTTGATATGGCCGACATGCATACCGGCTCCGCTCGGGTACGGAAATTCTACCAGGCCATAAAACTTCGGTCTCTCATCGTTGTCCACGGCCTGGAAAATGCGGGCGTCATCCCACTTTTTCTGCCATTTGGGTTCTATCTTTTTAAAATCGTGCTTCATAATCTGCCTCCATTTTTTTGCTGATACGACCATTATATAGATTCCTTCCATAAAATGCAAGGTTTTGAGCTTTCCGGTTTTACGATATGGAGGTTTTTACCAGTCAACGAAAGTCTTTTAAGCCGTATCTCATAAAAATTTTCCGTAGACAGCCATTCTCCTTCATTCGCTCCGCCTCCTGCTCATACGGAATCTTTAAGGCCGGAGCCTCCTGGTAAAGGAAAAACCGCCGGACAGTGGCCACGCCGGACGGCGCAGGGAAATCATTCTCACATGACTTCCCTGCGCCGTATACGCGGTTCCAGCGGCTTCCTGATCCGGCCGCCGGTCTCTCACTTATTTAAAATACTTCACACCGGATTCAAAAATCTTCATATCCTGCTCCCCGTAAATATTCATGGCAACCGCCTCGCCCCGTCTCTCGGAGTGGGCCATCTTACCAAGAATCCTGCCATCCGGACTTGTTATGCCCTCGATCGCCATGTAGGAACCGTTCGGGTTCCAGAATTCATCCATAGTCGGATTTCCATTCTCATCCACATACTGAGTGGCCACCTGGCCGTTCTGAAACAGCTTTTTAATCCAATCCTCATTCGCCACGAAACGTCCCTCGCCGTGAGAAGCCGGATTGCAGTATACGCCGCCCAGTTCGGCTTCCTGCAGCCATGGAGACTTATTTGTCACCACTTTTGTATAAACCATCTTGGAAATATGGCGTCCGATGGTGTTCATTGCCAGAGTTGGAGAATCCTTTCTCTGTGCCGTGATGGTTCCTTCCGGTACCAGTCCCAGCTTAATCAGCGCCTGGAAGCCATTGCAGATGCCCAGCATCAGACCGTCGCGCTCATTTAACAGCTTTTCGATCTCCTCCCTGATTACCGCGTTCCGGAATACGGTTGCGAAGAATTTCGCGGACCCCTCCGGCTCGTCGCCTGCGGAGAAGCCGCCCGGGAACATGACGATCTGGGCTTTTGCGATCTCTTCTCTGTACTCTTCCACAGACTCCCTGATATCGTCAGCGTTCCTGTTCTTAAATACCTTTGTTACCACATTTGCACCGGCCCGCTCAAATGCCTTCCGGCTGTCGTACTCGCAGTTGGTACCCGGGAATACCGGAATAAATACGTTCGGTTTTGCAGTCTTATGTCTGCAGACATAAATCTCCTTTGTATCGAAGAGTCCTTCCGTCACAGGTGTATTTACAACGCCGGATCTGGTCGGGAACACACTCTCCAGGGTCTCTGTCCATGCATTCAGCGCCTCGTCCATGGTGATAGCCGCACTGCCGTATTCCAGCACTCCGCGGTCCGTCACCTCGCCGATTACCGTGTAAGAGATGGACAGTTCGCCCACCTTTCCATCCGGAACTTCGCAGACAATATCGCCCCATCCTGCTGCAAAGAAGTCTCTCGGATCCACATTGTGCTCGATCTTAACGCCCAGCTTATTGCCGAACGCCATCTTTGCCACGGATTCAGCCAGTCCATGGCCTTCCACCGCATAAGCGGAAATGACTCTGCCAGCCGTAATCTCGTTATAAAGCTTCTCATACCCATCCATGAGCTGTTCATAGACCGGTAAATCGTACGAATCCTTCTCAATACGGAATACCACAATCTTGCTTCCGGCCTTCTTAAACTCCGGAGTAATAATGTGCTTCTGATCTGCGGTATCCACCGCAAAGGAAACCAGTGTCGGCGGAACGTCGATCTCGTTAAAGGTTCCGGACATGCTGTCCTTTCCTCCGATGGAAGGCAGTCCAAAGCCCAGCTGGGCCTCGTAGGCCCCCAGCAGTGCGGAGAACGGCTGGCTCCAGCGGGAGGCCTCCTCCGTCATCCGGCGGAAATACTCCTGGAACGTAAAACGGATCTTTTTATAATCGCCTCCTGCTGCCACGATCTTGGCCACAGAAGATACAACTGCGTATACAGCGCCGTGATACGGGCTCCAGCTGGATAAATACGGATCAAAGCCGTAGCTCATCATCGTCACCGTATCCGTCTTTCCGGAAAGCACCGGCAGTTTTGCCACCATGGACTGGGTCTCTGTCAGCTGATACTTACCGCCGTAAGGCATGAATACGCTGCCCGCGCCGATGGAACCGTCGAACATCTCTACCAGACCCTTCTGAGAGCAGACATTTAAATCGGAAAGTACGTTCATCCACTCGTTCCGGACATCGGGAATTTCCTTCTTATCAAACGCACTGCCTTCCTTATTCGGGACCTCCACAACGACGGAAGCCTCCTGATGAGCTCCGTTCGTATCCAGGAACGCACGGCTGATATCCACGATATTTCTGCCTCTCCAGTTCATCACCAGACGCGGCTCCTCAGTCACCACGGCAACCTCGACGGCCTCTAAGTTTTCTTCCGCCGCATAGGCTAAAAACTGTTTCACGTCCTTTGGATCGATCACGACAGCCATACGCTCCTGGCTCTCGGAGATGGCGATCTCCGTTCCATCCAGACCGGCATATTTCTTCGGAACCTTGTCCAGATCAATCTTCAGACCGTCAGCCAGCTCACCGATGGCAACGGATACGCCGCCTGCGCCGAAATCGTTGCACTTCTTAATGATGCTGCTGACCTCCGCCCGGCGGAACAGTCTCTGGATCTTACGCTCAGTAGGCGCATTTCCCTTCTGTACCTCGGCTCCGCAGGTCTCGATGGAAGACTCTGTATGTACTTTGGAGGAACCGGTAGCGCCGCCGCAGCCGTCACGTCCGGTACGTCCGCCCAGCAGAATGATGATATCACCCGGATCGGAGGTCTCACGGATTACATTTTTACGCGGAGCCGCCCCCATGACGGCGCCGATCTCCATACGTTTTGCAACGTAGTTGGGATGGTAAATCTCCTTCACATATCCGGTGGCAAGACCGATCTGGTTGCCATAGGAACTGTATCCGCTGGCTGCACCGGTCACGATCTTTCTCTGAGGAAGCTTTCCCTTTAAAGTCTCGTTTAACGGCTTCGTCGGATCGGCTGCGCCGGTCACACGCATGGCCTGATATACATAGGTACGTCCGGACAGCGGATCACGGATGGCTCCGCCAAGACAGGTGGCAGCGCCGCCGAAGGGCTCGATCTCCGTCGGATGGTTGTGAGTCTCATTCTTGAAATTGACGAGCCACTCCTCTTCTTTTCCGTCGATTTCCACCGGTACCACGATACTGCAGGCATTAATCTCGTCAGATACCTCTAAGTCTTCCAGTTTTCCTTCCATGCGCAGCTTCTTCATGGCCATCAGTGCCAGATCCATCAGGCAGACGAATTTGCCGCTCTTGCCCTTTAACACGTCTTCACGGTCGGATAAATATTTATGATACGTATGTTCCATGGGAGCCCGGTAATCACCTTCTGTAAAGGTTACATCCTTCAGTTCCGTCTGGAATGTAGTATGGCGGCAGTGATCGGACCAGTACGTATCCAGAACGCGGATCTCCGTCATGGACGGGTCTCTCTTCTCCTCGTCCCTGAAGTAATTCTGAATATGCTTAAAATCCTTAAATGTCATGGCAAGGTTCAGGGAATCGTAAACTTCCTTTAACGCATCTTCTCCGAAGGTCTGGAACCCGTCGAATATGATAACGTCGGCCGGTGTCTCGAATACGGTTAAAAGCGTCTCCGGCTTCGTCTCATCCGTCTCTCTGGAATCCACAGGATTGATGCAGAACGACTTGATATCCGCGGCTTCCGCCTCTGTCAGAGTTCCGGAAATCACATACGTAGTGGCCGATTTAATCACCGGCTCCTCATCTTCCTTCAAAAGCTTCACACACTGCTCTGCAGAATCGGCCCGCTGGTCAAACTGGCCCGGCAGATACTCTACAGCAAACACCACATCGGCTTCGTTCCTCGGAAAGGTCTCCTCATAGACCTCGTCCACCGGCGGCTCGGAAAAAATCGTCGCAAGCGCGGTCCGGTACGTCTCATCAGATAAATTCTCTATATCATAACGGATCAGAACGCGCACGTCCGTCACGGTATCAATTCCGAGATAACTGGCAATCTCCTCCTTCAGCTCATGGGCCTTTACGGCAAAGGCCGGTTTCTTCTCTACATATACTCTTCTTACGCTCATAATTTCCTCCTTGGAAAGAATCTGCTTCTCATTAATACAATAATACCACAAGATATATCAATTAGAAAAATTAATATATCTTATGGTATTAATTAATGTTTCTTATATTTATGAAATTTCATAAAAATGCTATAAAAAGAAAGAAATCAGCCAGGAGACCGCCCACTGAAGAACCAGACTGACAGCCCACAGAATGATTACCCCTATGACACTGGTACCTCCCGCCTTCTGCAGAGCTTCTGTGCGGGCGGTCTTCTCCGAGGCGCGCCTTGCGCGGCATCCCTCTTTGTCCAGAATGGCGCTTATATGGCGGCAGTAGAGCCGGTCTCCCAGCAGACCGAACACAACCATGGACAGAACGAACAGGCCTGCCGCTGTGCCCATGAACACCAGCGCATTGTCCGCAGACAGAACCGTGCTCTCCAGGACGGATAATACCACCGTATAGACCACATTAAAGCCCATAATGGCTGCTGCCGCCTTCCACATCTTCCGGTAGGCAAACCATAACGCGGTAAACAGCGCCGCACACCAGTTGAAGCTGTAACCTTTCTCATGAATCCGTTGGAACTTTCTCAGATAGACATCACTCTTTTTTCCGACACACATCATAATATCTGAGATGAGATACTCACCGATCCTCATATCGGCCATGCGTTCCCCCTTCACTTTTCGCGTTCCCCTCTCCTTAAAACCGCAGCATCGCGCAAACGGCTTTTTTCGTAATCCGTTCTATTATACCACGCTTTCCCAAAAATGGTTTACTTTTTTCTTTCACTTCTTTTCTACATCTGTGTAATAGAGATGTCTTGGCAGTCCATCCACCATGATCGGCGTCAGTTCTGCCTGAATGAGCGGTTTGATGTAGCTTACAAACTCCTCTGTGACATAGTCGCCCGCCTCATTAATCCACTCCCGCGGCACCTTCTTTTCCACGTTTGCCACCTTATGGACATCGTAGATATCCGTCACACAGATATACGGGTCGTCGGAGACGCGCTTTAAGATGATCATTTTGCCTGTCTCCCCTTCGAATGCAGCCTTCACAGCAGCCCCGCCTACCTGAAACGCCTCGGTGATGTCAACACGGGAAACAATATGGGAAGCGCAGCGCTGCAGAGAGTTAAACTCGATGGCTCTCGTCTTGCATCCGACTTCCCGCGAAATCTTCTCGGCCAGATACCTGGCTGTCCCGGTAAGCTGTTTGTGTCCAAAGGCGTCCACATAGTCAATGCTGTCAGTCAGCTCACAGACATAACGGCCATCCACCATCTTGACGCCCTCGGATATCGCAACCACCACAGATTTTTTCCGCTTATGGAGGTCTTCTACTTTTTTCATAAATATATCCACATCGAAGGGAATCTCAGGAAGGAAGATCATGTCCGGCCCTTCACAGTCTTCACACTTGGCCAGGGCGGCCGCTCCCGTAAGCCAGCCGGCATTGCGGCCCATGATTTCTAAAAGTGTCACATTCTGCTGGTCGTACACCAGGCCGTCACGGATCACTTCCTTTGTGATGGAACCTATGTATTTTGCCGCGCTGCCATATCCCGGCGTATGGTCCGTCGCGGCCAGATCATTGTCAATGGTTTTCGGCACGCCCATGAACCGGATTTTGCTGCCGTTTAAGATGGAGTAATCGGAAAGTTTTTTTATCGTATCCATGGAGTCATTGCCGCCAATATAGAAGAAGTATTCCACCTCCAGTTTCTCCAGAATGGAAAAGATCTTTTTATAGATCTCCTGGTCTTCACAGATCTCCGGCAGCTTGTAGCGGCAGGAGCCTAAATAAGCGGAAGGGGTTCTCTTTAACAGTTCGATATCCAGATCATTGTTTATGTGTTCCGACAGGTCCACATACCGTTCTTCCAGCAGTCCCTGAATGCCGTGCAGCATGCCGAAAACGCGTTTCGCACCTCTGTCCTTTGCCGTCTTATAGACGCCTGCAAGACTGGAATTAATGACCGCCGTGGGGCCGCCTGACTGGCCGACTATTACATTTCCTCTTACTTCTTTCATCTCCACATTCCTCCATGACCATGATTATTCTTATTTTTGTAAGCGCTTACAATTCTTACGTTCCTATCATAATATAGAGAAATTGTAAAAGTCAACTGTAGATATTTTATTCACAAATTTTCATTGTTTTACAATGGGTACATGCCTTTTTCCTCAAAAAAAGCAGGGCGTTTTATGCGCTCTGCTCTTCCACTGCAGTCACATTCGACTCCAGCATTTCTTTCAATTCTTCCATCCCGATTCCCTGTTCCGTAAGCAAACCGCGGATCGTCTTGAACTCTTCCAGTTCAATCTGTTCGTTTAATGTTTTTTCCTTCTCTTTTAAGGTGACGAGACAGTTCTCATACTGCCTGATGCTCTCCCTAACCTCATTTAACTGATCCTGCAACTTCTCCACCGGTGATTTTCTTACGCCTCTTGCCATATTGAAAATGCTCCTTTTCCTTTATGATATAGGTTGTATCATTCTTTTTTAGTATATGTTAAAAAGTGGGAAGTTATTCCATAATCAGTAAATTAGCTTCTTTGTCAGCCTCATTGATGCAGATGCGCGGTGTCATTCACCTCCAGCAGT
>UMIQ01010998.1_pt1 | contig 31262 bp, 27 predicted proteins | sample 1965851 | NCBI WGS metagenome assembly UMIQ01 (sample SAMEA4836129, study PRJEB28245) | human gut metagenome | biome: gut microbiome; material: fecal sample | place: Denmark | collected 2008 | reverse complement strand
TTCTATAAATCCATGCATCACCGTGACTTCGCGGAACAAGATCGGAGTGAGCCGGAGCAGGGAGAGCATGTGAAGGAAAGGGAAGTGAAGGAAGGAACACAGGTGAAAGGAACACAGATGGAAGGAACGCAGATACACACAGCCGCCGCGAAATCCGTTAAAATCGTTGACTGCTGCGGGCTTCAGTGTCCGGGGCCGATCATGAAGGTTCATGAAGCGATCGGTGAGATGGAAGACGGTGAGATTCTGGAGGTTTCCGCCACGGATATGGGATTCTCACGTGATATCGCCTCCTGGTGCAGGCAGACGGGAAACACACTGGTGGATACGGAACGAAAAGGGCAGGAAAGCATCGTGCTGATCCGCAAGGGGCTGGAGAACCGGGAGGCAGAGCAGGATACGGTTTCCACTGTTCCCCGCACTCTGAACGGAAAGACCATGGTAGTGTTTGACGGCGACATGGATAAGGCGCTGGCCGCCTTCATCATAGCCAACGGCGCGGTTGCCATGGGAAGTCCGGTGACCATGTTCTTTACCTTCTGGGGACTCAATATTTTGAGAAAGCCTGAAAAACGAAAGGTGGAGAAGTCTCTGATTGAAACGATGTTCGGAGCCATGATGCCGCGCGGCGCCGGAAAGCTGAAGCTTTCAAAGATGAATATGGGCGGTATGGGAACTAAGATGATGAAGAAGGTCATGGCAGATAAACGTGTGGATTCCCTCGAGACGCTGATGAACCAGGCAATGAAAAACGGAGTAAAGCTGGTGGCGTGCACCATGTCCATGGATGTGATGGGGATTCGGAAGGAAGAAATCATCGACGGCGTGGAGTTTGCCGGTGTGGCGACGTATTTAGGCGATGCGGAAAACTCAAATGTGAACCTTTTTATATAATTATAAGGATTGGACAAAATCGTGTCCATATCGAAACCAGAGATCCCGTGAAGCACGTTCTCAGCCTTCACGGGATCTCTGGTTTTCATAATTTCTCTCTGCTTAAGACACCACGTTCCTCATAATAAGGGATATCCAGTTCTTCCAGCTTTACGACATCTTCATGAGCCACCGCCCGTTTTACTTCCTCTTCCAGGCTTATATAGTCGCCTTCCTGCCTCTTCGGAAACAGCGGCGGGTTATTTTCGTGATACTTAAACGGCTTGAATTCCTCCTGTTCCACAAACTGCCCGTTTTCGACGCAGCCTTTCAGTCCATACTGTGCCTCAATTGCAGTCAGCCGGGCTTTTAGCTTCTCTTTGACCGCGAGAGCTTCGGGAGCAGGGGCATGATAAAGAAGATTGGTCGTTTCATCCGGATCATTTTCCAGATCAAACAGTTCTTCTTTACCGCCGCCATAGTAGTAATTGTATTTATAGCTCTTCGTTATAAGGCTTATCCAGCGCAGCTTTCCGTGGCTGTGTTCCACATATTCCACCGTCCTGTCCTTTCGCCCATCCACTGCAAATATCGATTCGCCCGGCAATCTCTCAGGATTCGGACAGGGAACTCCCGCCACGTCCAGAACAGTAGGAAGAATATCATTGATATCTATAAATCTGGTATCCTCACTTCCGGCTTTTAACTGGTCCGGATACCTCATAATAAAAGGAATTCTTACGGAACCGTCATACGGAAGCATCTTCTGGAAGGTTCCGTGATCCCCCAGCATTTCTCCGTGGTCGCTTGTGAAGAGAATCAGGGTGTTATCATATTCCCCCATATCCTTCAGCTGCTGAAGGATTGTACCGATATTATAATCTACAAATGATATGGATGCGTAATAGAGTTCTCTTGCTCTCCGGAGATATGACTCATTGGGATAGTCTGCAATATATTTTTTCCATTCCGCGATCCCGGATATCGGTGTTTTCGACTCCTTTAACGGAGGAAGCTCTTTTCCTTTGTAGAGATCCGCCCATTTTTCCGGAACATCGAACGGAGGATGAGGCGCTATAAAGCTGCTCCACAGGAAGAATGGCCTCTTTCCCGCATTTTCTTTCAGATGGTAAACACTTCTCTTTGCCACCCATGTGCTGCCGTGATGCTCTTCCGGAATCAGGGACCTCTGAGGCACCATATATAACAGATGGCGCACTCCATGAGGACTCTGCAAATGTCCATATCCGTTCTCTTTTAAATACTTCGCGTATTCATCATCCTCTAAGTATCGCGGAATTTCTTCCATCAGTTCCATTTTTGTAAATCCGTTATGCCTTCTGCACGGCTGAAAATGCATCTTTCCTATCGCAATCGTATCATAACCTGCGTCGGACAGTAACTGCGGAAGCGTCGGGAGATCGAAAGGGATCGTCTTTGGATCACTTTCAAAATAGTTGTCGTCAAATCCGTGATACCTGGCCGTCAGACCGGTGATGATCTGGTGCCTGGCCGCCATACAGACGGGATTGCTGGAATATGCATTGGGATAGCAGCAGCCTTCCGCGGCCAGTCTGTCCAGGTTCGGGGTCTCCATAAAATCATATCCCATGGCGCAGATGGTATCGTATCTCTGCTGATCCGTGGTAATCAGTAATATATTTGGTTTTTTCATCTGTTGGCTCCTTTTAAAATTAAAACTGTGCCCGTTCATCTAAAGCATGCCTGATTTCCATGTTTCTCTCGTCTGTCAGTTCGTAGAAATGCATCGAAAGCAGCGACGCAATATATCCTAAAATCGGAATTCCGAATCTTAAGACAACGATGATAAACAATACGGTCTGTGTCTGTTCCTGATTCGCGGCAAATCCAAAGATACCAAGCAGATAGCTGGCCAGAAACGCGCCTATGGCGCCGCAGAATTTATTCATAAATGAAAACGTGGATGACACAACACCGTTTCCTTTGACTCCGGTGACATACTCCGCATAATCCACACAGTCGGGAAGCATGGCCCAGGCCAGCGCACTCGGAACCGTGGAAATGAGTCCAAACAGGGTGATCAGCACGATCAATGCGGCGCTGGGAACCACTGGTTTCACAAACAGTACCGCCAGCGGGATGATGGAGAAAAGACTTCCATACCAGTATAATCTCTTTTTTCCAACCTTCTTCGTTAAAAATGGGATCGCCAGGTTGGACAGTACGCCTGTCATGGTCAGTGCCACGGAAGTGATGGGAACTAAATCCACTCTTCCCAGGACGTATTTAAAATAGTACATGTTGACTGCCAGAAGTGCAGAATTTGCAATCATATCCGTACCAAAAGCCGACATCAGCATAAGCAGTGGTTTGTTTTTGGTTATCAGCTGTGTTTCTTTCAGCAGATTTACCTTTGGCCTTTCGATTTTTAAATCGATGGTATCATACGGCTTCAGTCCCCACGCGACGCACCAGAAGCACAGGGGTAATCAGAACGCCCACCAGGGCTCCGAACCGTCCCCAGCCGGTGGCTCCGCCGCCAAACACTTCGACTAACGGCAATGCGAACGTTGTAATGAAAAAACGGCCAACCTGAATCATGACATTTTTCCATGATACAACCATGGTTCTCTCCGTGGAATCCTTCGCCAGAACCGGAACCAGTGAGGTAAACGGAACCCCTACTACAGTGAAGGCCAGTGAGTACAGTATGTAGACTGCATAAATAAATACCACTTTCATGGTGGAAGAGAGCTCCGGCGCACTGAACAGCAGATAGACCAGCACTCCCAAAATAGGCGCTCCATAGATTAAGTATGGCCGGTACCGCCCCTGCTTCGTTCTTGTCTGATCCGCAATAAAGCCCATGAGCGGGTCTGTGACGGCATCAATGATCTTTGTAACAAGCATGAGACCTGCCACCGTCAAAGAACTGATACCGAAAATGTCGGTACAGAAGAACGTGAGATACACCAGGATGAACTGATTCGTCATACTGAATCCGATGCCGCCTACTGCGTACTTTCCGAAATTGAAATAATCCGGCTTTCCAATTGTTTTACTCTTACCCATTTAAATATCCTCCTCTTACCTCTCCTCGTATGTGCTTTTCCTGAATCTCATTTTATAGGATTTATCCGGACAGTTATGATGCCATTTGGCACATTGGGAATATATTGTGTATATTGTGCAATTCTGTGAATGGATTTTGTGCAAAATTACCATATACGGTAAAGCAATTCCAATACTGCGTTATGTCTGATTGCGGTCACGCTTTTCGCAGGAACGTGTTATAATGATTATATAATTGATCCGCCAAAATGTATCCTTTCTTTTTCCGGATTGATACAAAACCATTGACGAGGAGATAAGAAGCCATGAATCAAACGACCGAACATACGCTGTTTCAAATTATGCAGTTCGTACAGGAGCAGCACAGGCTGGAACATCCGGTAACCAGTGATATGATACGTCCATACTTAAACCGCATGCTTGTCATACGAATGGTACTTAAAGACGATTATATAACAACGGTTCATACACCGATCAAAAAAGTTTACTATGTCATGTCGGGGTCATTCTCCATGATAAGAAGCTCCGTTGACGGAAAAAACACAATTCGTATTCAAAAGGCCCCCACCTTCCTGGGCGTGGACTTCACCGTCCTGTCTCTCGACGGCTACTATGCGGATAATCTTGCACTGGAGGATTGTCTGGTGCTTGAAATTAATCAGAAATACTTTTTAGAGAGTATCAGGCAAAATGGGGAGATGTGCTATGAGGTTTTGTACTCGATCTGCAATAAATTTTTTCAAACGTCGTTCCGCTATGACCATACGCTCTTTTACGATCCATGCACAAAGCTGATGATTTATATCCTGGATCACTGGATCGCCAATCACGGACAGAAGACAAAGTATACCATAGCGGTTCCCAATACCCGTATAGCCGATGAGATCGGCGTCAGCATACGGACGTATTATCGTGCAGTCAGCAAATTGAAAACGGATCATTTCATTTCTGTTGTTTCCGGTAATATCTGCGTTACATACGAGCAGATTCACCATATAAAGTCGTATCTTCAAAATTCCAAAGCTGTCACAGCGCTGCCGGCCTTTCTGGAAAACAGTACGCTGATGTAATCCCTGTGCAGCGAGGACAAAGAAGGAGAAATTGGAATAAATAGTAATAGTTACTAATATTGCGATAAAGTCACATACCGGGCCGTAAATAAATGCTATACTTTCCCCATACAAGGCAGACAGCAAAGCCTGAAAAGAAAAGGGGGTTACACGAATGAAGAAATTCATATGCAGTGTTTGCGGCTACATCTACGACGAAGCCGCCGGTATTCCCGACCGGGGGATCGAGCCGGGGACCAAATGGGAGGAACTGCCTCCGGACTGGGTCTGTCCGTTATGCGGCGCTCCAAAATCTGCCTTTTGTGAAAAGAAGGAGGAAGGGGCAAAGGCTGTTTCTCAGGAACCGGCAGGGAAATCCGGCGAAGGCGGCGGTGAGGAACTCAGAGAACTTTCCTTTGGGGAACTGAGCGCGGTGTGTTCGAATCTGGCAAAAGGCTGTGAGAAGCAGTACCTCGCCGAGGAAATGGAGCTCTTTTTACAGCTGGCCGGCTATTTTAAGGCGAAGGCAGCACCGGCAGACCGGGAGAATACGGGAGAACTGCTGGCAATGGTTTCAAAGGATCTGGAGACGGAATACCCTCAGGCGGAAGCGGCCGCAGAGGAGAGCGGGGACCGCGGCGCCAGGCGGGCTCTGGTCTGGAGCGGGAAGGTTACCAGGATGCTGGAAGCTCTGCTGGAGCGTTATGAAAATGAGCAGGGAGCCTTTCTGGAGCACACAAAGGTTTTCGTCTGTGATATCTGCGGATTCATCTATATCGGCGACGAGGCCCCGGCCATATGTCCCGTGTGCAAGGTTCCCAGCTTAAAAATTATGGAAGTTCAAAGGAGGTAAAAATATGCATGCAGTAAGAAATATCAGATTATGTACGAAAGACTGTCTCTGCCTTTATGTCTGTCCTACCGGTGCAACCGATACGGAGACCGGCCAGGTGGATGCCTCCAAATGCATCGGATGCGGAATCTGTGCTAATGCCTGTCCCTCAGGAGCCATCTCCATGGTGCCGGAGAAATATCCCCCTCAGCAGAAGAAAGAAGAGAAGACAACAGAACGCTTAAATAAACTGGCTGCCAGTAAGGTAAAGCAGGAAGCCATGGCCGCGGCCATCGGCCGTGGAACGGCAGATCCGGTGGTAAAGCAGTTTGCGGCAGCCCTGGAGCGGTCCAACCGTCTGATGGCGGAGGATTTATACCGCGAGGCGGGATATATGCTTCCTCAGAGCCGGAATACCCATGAACTGCTTATGTCCATGGTGTCCGATGACGATAAACTTCCGGAGGATTTTCCGAAGGAGGCGGCCAGGAGGCTGCTGGATCTGCTGGAAGTGAATGAGTGAAAGAAGATGAATACGAAATAACGCTGAAGTAAAGCCGGAATACAGGGGAAATAAAGGGAGTGACTTGACCACTGCAGTGTGATACAATTTAGAACAACAGTATGGAATACTTCTATATACAAAGGAGAGAGCGGAAATGGCTGATGTGACATTGGGGAAAACAAAGATTACGGTGAACAAGAACGGCTTCGGTGCGCTGCCGGTTCAGAGAGTTTCGGTGGAAGAGGCGGGAACGCTGTTAAAAAAGGCGTTTAATCATGGAATCACCTTTTTCGATACGGCCAGGGCCTACAGTGACAGTGAGGAAAAGCTGGGCCTGGCTTTTGAAGGGATTCGTGAGAAGATTTACATTGCCACCAAGACGGCGGCAGATACGGCGGAGGGATTCCGGCGGGATTTAGAGGAAAGTCTGCGCCTTTTAAAGACGGATTACATCGATCTTTACCAGTTCCACAATCCGGCGGTCTGTCCGAAGCCGGGAGACGGGAGCGGCCTCTATGAGGCGATGCTGGAGGCAAGGGAGCGCGGAACGGTCCGCCACATCGGCATTACCAACCACAGACTGCATGTGGCGGCCGAGGCGGTCGAGTCAGGCCTTTATGAGACGCTGCAGTTTCCGTTTTCCTATCTGGCGTCTGAAAAAGAACTGGAGCTGGTGGAAGCCTGTAAAGCGGCGGACATGGGATTTATCGCAATGAAGGCTCTGTCAGGAGGGCTCATCACCAATTCTGCCGCGGCCTATGCCTACCTGGCTAAGTTCGACAACGTGCTTCCCATCTGGGGAATCCAGCGCGAACATGAACTCGATGAATTTCTGTCCTACATTGACAATCCTCCGGTCATGACAGAGGAACTGGAGGCAGTCATCGAACACGACAGAAAGGAGCTGCTGGGAGAGTTCTGCCGGGGCTGCGGATACTGTATGCCGTGTCCGGCGGAGATTGAGATCAACACCTGCGCCCGGATGTCGCTTTTGATCCGCCGTTCCCCATCTGCGGGTCATTTGACGGAGGCGTCACAGAATATGATGATGAAGATTAAGGATTGCCTGCACTGCGGCCAGTGCAGCAGCAAATGTCCATATGGTCTGGATACGCCAGCCCTCCTGGAACGGAATTTAAAGGATTACGAGGAGATTCTGGGCGGAAAGGCTTACTAAGACACAATAAATTCATTTGATCTTTTCCAGGCGCGGCCTTATAATATGATACGTTATCAGAGAATACGATTTTATGACAGGAGAGATTGATTATGAAGAAACGTATCATGCTGCTCATGGTTTTGACAGCGGCAGTGCTGGCCGGCTGCTCTGGTAAGGCGGGCGCGGCAGACCAGACGACTTCCTCTTCCGCCGCAGAGACGGCTGCAGAGGAGACAAAAACAGACGCCGGCACTGCGGGAGAGACGGCGGAAGCAGTGAAACATCATGTGAAAATCAATGTGAAGGACTACGGCACCATCTCAGTGGAGCTGGATCCGACATACGCCCCGATTACCGTAGAGAATTTTCTCTCGCTGGCGGAATCCGGCTTCTATGACGGACTCACATTTCACCGCATCATCGACGGCTTTATGATTCAGGGCGGAGATCCGTTAGGAACAGGACTGGGCGGTTCCGATACCACCATTAAGGGCGAATTTTCCAGCAACGGTGTGGAGAACCCGCTTTCCCATACGCGCGGGGCAATTTCCATGGCCCGTTCCCAGGATAAGGACAGCGCAAGCTCTCAGTTCTTTATCGTACATCAGGACAGCCCTCATCTCGACGGTGATTATGCAGTGTTCGGTTATGTGACGGACGGGATGGATGTGGTTGATAAAATCTGTGAGGACACAAAAGTGACAGACCGCAACGGAACAGTGGCAAAAGAAAATCAGCCGGTGATAGAGAGCGTTGAAGTGGTGGACTGACACGGGTGAATCTCTGCCGGTGATATGCGATTCGGGATTATGGACGAAAAGAGCAGTGAAAACAACAGTGAAAGCAACAGGGGAGCCGTTGGAAGCAGAATAACTTCTTCTATCGGTTTCCCTGTTGTTTTTCGGATCAATGACCGCAAACCAGAGTGTTTTCCCGCACAGAACCGCGATTCTACTGACAGTCGATTGCCACAGTTTGTCATATTTTGTACACTGTACATACCGGAAGGTGTTTCAGCCACGCCCGGATACAACAGGAAAAGAGGGAACCTATGGATAATGAGAAATTCGGGCAGTTCGTGCGGTCCATGCGGAAAGAAAAACAGATGACACAGCAGCAGCTGGCGGATCGTCTTCATCTGACGGATAAAGCGGTATCCAAATGGGAGAGGGGGCTGAGTCTTCCTGATATATCGATGCTGGAGCAGCTGGCAAAGGAGCTTGATGTCAGTGTTGTGGAGCTTCTCTGCGGGGAGAAGAAGGAGGACAGGATCGGGAAAGATACTGTGGAAGAGCTTCTGGTGGACACTATGAGTGATTCCCTGAAAAAAGAAAAAAAGGAGCGAAGGCGCTGGTTGATTCTTTTGGGCACGGTCATATGTCTGGCAGTCCTGACTGTTTTATATGGAAAAACCGCGATTAATTTTGCGCTGGACCGTTTTTCTGAGAGCAGTGAGGCTGCGTACCATACCAGTGAATTTCAGATTGTTGTGAAACGGGAGCAGAAGCCTGAGGGCTGTTTTATCTATAAAGAACCGGCCGGGCAGTTTCAGAGCAACTATCATGTGATGGAGATTGCATACGATGGAAGCGTCCGGGAGCTGTTTGCACTGGAGGAAACGGGAATGGAGTTAGACCGGGCCCCGCTGCTGAACATGGAAGATGACTGCCTGTACGTCCTGTTCGACGGCATGGATAACGAGGACAGGACGGAGCGGATCTACCGGGGGGCCATCGGGGCGGATCCACAGGGATTTCTACCGAGGCTGTTCCGGTACGATTTTCAGTCGGGTCAGGCAGAGGAGGTGCCCCTGCCCGATGAGAAGCACTCACTCCTCATCGATGCGTTTTCCTGTCACGGGCAGACGGCGGCTGTGACTCAGGACTTTAAAGGACTGCTGTTCGGCCTCAATCTGGGATTTTACCAGGGGGACCGGCTCTGTATATCGGGAATTGATGCTGCAGATGGGAAAAGAGAAGCTGCCGTGCAGTGGAGCAGGTATTTTGAAAATATGACGAAGGATGGCGGAATGAGGACGAGAGGCTGTCTCGACGGAGACTCCTATTATATTGCCGCCCCAGACGGAATTCGGAAGCTGGACTTAGAGTCGGGAACCATGGAACTGGTGAAAGCCATGGATTTGCTGCGCTGCGGCCGTGCGGAGCTTAAGAAGACAGCACTGCCGGGAGGTCCTGAATGGGCGGCTGTATTTTCCATGGCGGAAACGGCAGATGAATACGGGTATCCGCAGGAATGGAGGACGGTAATTCTGGGGTTCGATGAGAAGTTTGAACCGGTGGGAACGCTGGAACTGCCGCTGTATGCCTCCGGCGTGGAATGGGGGAAAACCAGCGTTATGATTTCTGATGGAGGAGATGAGTTCCGGAGTGTGCTTGCAGACCTTAAGACCATGACAGGGCAGGAGGCGGTCCGGGCCGGGCGCGGGGAACTGGTGAGCAGTCTTTATGGAACTTCCTGGCAGCAGAGAAGTCAGTACCGCACGGACGCGCTGGAGGAGAGTACCATCCAGTGGGTCTATTTAGATGACTATGGGGAATACTGTCTGTCGGGCACGAAAAAGAGAATAAAAGAGGAATAAAGTATTAAGTAATTCTTACATTTAAAAAAGGGGTTGTACTTTTGGCTGATATGGTGTTAAGGTATAGGGAGAGCGGACGCGGGAGTCTGCGGACCAGGCGGCGCTCAATTCTTAAAAGGTTTTAAAGGTAAGGTGAATGAGTATCAGAATGAAGAAAACAGGAATGCTTGTAAGAATTGCCCTGATGGCGGCAGTATTGATCTTATTGCCGGCACAGGCTGTACTGGCAGATGACACGACCAGATTTGTACCGGGAACAAAGGTGAACGGCATCGGAATCGGCGGACTTACGGTGGATGAAGCGAAAGCACAGATAGAAGGCTTTTACAGCGCAGAATACAAGCTGACGATAAAGGAGAGAGACGGAAAGACCGAGACGTTAAAGGGGGGAGATATGGGATATAAGGCAGCGGCTCCGGATGGGCTTTCCGCCATCCTCGACGCACAGAATGCCTCGGGCCGCGTGTCAGGGCCTTCGACGGATAATTCCCATACCATGAGTATGAGCGTGCAGTACGATGAGGGAGCCCTGACCAATGCGGTGAACGGATTGGGCTGCATCAGCGGTGCGGACATTGTAGTGACTCAGGATGCCCATATTACGGCATATCAGGAGGGAACCCCCTTCACGATCATCCCCGAGGTACAGGGAAACAACGTGGATCAGGATAAGGTTCTGGCTCTCGTAAAGGAAGCGGTGAAGGCAGGCAGCAGCGAAGTGGATCTGGCAGCATCCGGCTGTTACGCGACTGTCCGAGTAACCGCGGAGGATGCGGCGTTAAAGGATCTGTGCGATACCATGAACCGGTGCAGGGACATGGTGATTACCTATCAGTTTGGCGACCAGACGGTAACGCTGGAAGGGGAAACCATCTGTACCTGGATTCTCGGAAGCACTCAGGACGGACTTGTAGATGTGAATTACGACAAGGCTGCGGCATTTGTGAAATCCATGGCGGATCAGTTTGATACAGCCGGAAAGACAAGGGTGTTCCATACGACGACGGGAAAAGATTTGAATCTGACGGGCCCCTACGGCTGGCAGATTGACCAGGCGGGAGAGACCGCATCGCTGATCGCCATGATCCGGACCGGACAGAGCCAGGCAAGGGAACCCTTATACAGCAAAAAAGGCCAGGACAGGACCGTGGACTGGGGAAATACTTATGTGGAGATTGATTTGACCAGCCAGCACGTATATATGTATCAGGACGGGAATCTTGCATGGGATGCGCCCTGTGTTACAGGAAATGTATCAAAGAATTACACGACACCGGAGGGCATCTACAGCCTGACCTATAAACAGACGGACCGGATACTCCGCGGGGAGAAGAAGGCGGACGGCACATACGAATATGAGAGTCACGTGGATTACTGGATGCCGTTTAACGGAGGCATCGGACTCCATGATGCCAGCTGGAGAAGTAAATTCGGCGGAACCATTTACCAGTACGGCGGAAGCCATGGCTGTATTAACCTGCCGCCGGCCAAAGCAAAGACCCTCTATGATATGGTTTACACCGGGATTCCGGTTATCTGCTATAATTAAATAAGGGAAAAGATCAGATCCCGGAAGACATTTTGTGAAAAAACGTCTTTCGGGATTTTTGTATAGGGCCCGTTGCGGGGCACCGGACAGGGCGTGAACGTTACCAGGTGAATAGGAAACCTGTCTTGTCACCTGTCTTTTGATTGACAAGACAGGTGATTTATGGTAAATTTAAACAAAAGGGCAGTACTGTTTTTGGCGAAAGTGTCAGTGAGTTGCAGCAGGTACAGCCCTTTCTGAACGTGAACGCAGGAATGAGAGGAAAGGAGATGGGAAGATGGAAGAATTCATGCCTCATATCAGGCTGTCGAAGGAGCAGGCGGCACCCCATGTGCTTCTGCCCGGGGACCCGCAGCGGCTGGACCGGATTGCGGAATGCCTGGAGGATGTGAAAGAACTGGCTTATAACAGGGAATACCGGAGCCTAAGAGGCGTCTATAAGGGCGTTCCGGTCATGGCGGTATCCACGGGAATCGGCGGTGCCTCTGCCGCCATCGCGGTGGAAGAGCTGGTGAGAATCGGCGTCAGGAACATGATACGGATCGGAAGCTGCGGCGCTTTACAAAAGGGAATCCGGCTGGGGGACTTAATCCTGGTGAATGGGGCCGTGCGGGATGACGGTACCTCAGTCACTTATGTGGACAGCATTTATCCCGCCATACCGGACACGGAGCTGCTGGCGGCATGCATGATGAGTGCGGAGGAGCTGGGAGCAAAGTTCCATGTGGGAATCGCCAGGAGCCATGACAGCTTCTACATCGATGACGAAGAGGCGGTCAGCACCTACTGGAGGGAGAGAGGCGTTCTGGGCTCCGATATGGAGACGGCGGCGCTGTTTGTCATCGGGAGACTGCGGGGAGTGAAGACGGCCTCGATCCTGAACACGGTCGTGGAATGGGAAGATTCCCTGGAGGAGAACATTAACAGCTATACCGGCGGAGAGTCCGCCATGATGCAGGGGGAACGGATGGAGATTCTTACAGCGCTTGAAGCGTTTGTACGAATAGATAAAAACAAACAGGGAGGCAATTCGTATGAGTAACATTTTTAAAACCAAATTAAATGCAGCATGTATCGTGCTGATTCCGGCATGTATCGGAATCAATTACTTAGGCAAGTTGTTTGCGTCAGTCTTAAAGCTGCCATTGTGGCTGGATTCCATCGGAACCTGCATCGGCGCTGTGCTGGGCGGGCCCATCATCGGTGGCATCTGCGGCGCGGCCAACAACTTAATCTACGGCTTTACAACAGGCGATTCCATCACTCTGGTCTATGCACTGACCAGTCTTGGCATCGGTGTGGCTGTCGGAATTATGGCAAGGCTCGGACGCATGGAGAAGTTTTCGGGTGCTGTCTTGACGGCGTGTGTGGCCGGCTTTGTGGCAGTCCTTATTTCCACACCGCTCAACATCATATTCTGGGGCGGTACGACAGGAAATCTCTGGGGAGACGCCGTGTTTGCATGGTCACAGGCTTCCGGACTTCCGGTAGCGCTGGGGTCCTTCCTGGATGAAGTAATTGTCGATGTCCCGGATAAGCTGATTACCCTGTTCATCGTATTTGCCATTATCAAGGGACTGCCGAAGAAGCTGACCTCCCTTTACGAGATGGGCGATGAGGTGGAGAGTCTCGATTAACCACGAAACTTTTTAATGAAGGATGGAGCGTTTTATGAAAAGTATCAGCCTTTATGTGGACAAAGATACATATTTGACCAGGCTGCATCCCTTCGCCAAGATGCTTTATATTGCGGCGGCCATCAGTGTGCCCATCATCATGGGCACACTGTGGATGTTCGGCGTGTTTATCGCCGTCAGCCTGGGACTGCTCATCAGCGGAAAAATCATGAAAAAGGTCTTTCCGCTGATTGCATTTTCGTTTACCATCATCATCACGGTCTTCCTGATCCACGGCCTGTTCAACCGGGAGAATCAGAATGTCCTGGCGGCTTTGGGGCCGCTTAAGTTCTATAAGGAAGGACTTCTCTACGCCTCCCGGATCGGGCTTAACATCTTAAACATGCTTCTGGCTTTCGCCATGTTTGTGCTGACTACGAAGCCGGCTGCCCTGGTGGAGGACCTGGAGCAGGCAGGCTTTTCTCCCCGCTTCGGGTATATGATCAGCTCCGTGTTCCAGATCATTCCACAGATGATGGGCACGATGAACACCATCATGGATGCACAGCGGAGCAGAGGGATGGAGACGGAAGGAAGCCTTTTTGTGAGGGCGAAGGCATTTATCCCGCTGATTTCACCGGTGGTGAGCAGCTCCCTTATCAATACCAGGGAGAGGGCCATCGCGCTGGAAGTGCGGGGCTTTGATTCAAAGACGAAGAAGACCTTTTTAAATGACCGCAAGATCAAGGGGCGCGACAGGGCGTTTATGATTGTGATGGTCCTTCTGATAGCGGGCGCTGTGGTATGGAGGGTGATGAGATGGCTCTGATAGAAGTGACGAATTTGAAGTACCGTTATCCCCATACGGAAAAGCTGGCGTTAGATGGCCTCCATTTTCAGGTGGAAAAGGGAAGCTTTATCGGGATAGCCGGTGAAAATAAGGCCGGTAAGAGCACACTCTGCCAGGCTCTCGTCGGTCTGGTGCCCACGATGTTTAAGGGGGCCTACGGCGGGAAGATCATGATCGACGGGCTGGAGGCGGGCAAAACGCCGGTGGCGCTGCTCTGCCAGAAGGTGGGGCTGATCTTTCAGAATCCATTTAACCAGCTTTCCGGTGCGAAGGACACGGTGTTTGGGGAGATTGCTTTTGGTCTGCAGAATCTGGGGGTGCCGCGGGAGGAGATCGTGCGGCGGGTGGAAGAGAATTTACGGCTTCTCGACATCGAACAGTACCGTGACCGGAATCCCTTTGATTTATCGGGGGGCCAGACACAGAGAGTGGCCATAGCCAGTATTCTTGCCATGCAGCCGGAGATTATCGTGCTCGATGAACCGACTTCCCAGCTGGATCCCCAGGGAAGCGAGGAGGTGTTCCGGGTAGTGGATACGCTTTCCAAAACCGGAATCACCATTATTATGGTGGAGCACAAGATGGAAAAACTGGCGTCCTACTGTGACAAGATTCTCCTTCTTCACGACGGGAAGCAGATTGCATACGATACGCCGGAGAAGATATTTTCCAGAGATGATCTGGAAGAACTGGGGGTGGAAGCACCTGTGTTTACCCGGGTCTGCCGGAAGCTTTCCGTATACAGGGAGGAGGATGGAAAACGCCTCTATCCGGTGACGATGGAGCAGACCATGGCTTTAAAAGATCAGTTCCCGCCCGAATTAGGCGGAAAATATAAAGAAGCGGAGCAGCCGGGCGGTGAAACAGAAAGAACCACCGGCGCTTCCGACCGTACGCCAGGGGAAATATTCCGTATCAAAGATCTGTCGTTCCACTATCTGGAGCATGTGCCGATTATGGAAGACCTCACCCTGACGCTGGATACCAGACCTGCTGCGGTGATCGGTCAGAACGGAGCCGGGAAGACGACGCTGGTCAAGCTGTTAAAGGGACTGCTTAAGCCGGTTTCCGGGACGATTTTGTTTGGCGGGAATGATATTTCAGAGCGGACGGTGGCACAGCTGGCCGGCAGTGTGGGATATGTATTCCAGAATCCGGATGACCAGATCTTCAAAAATCGAGTGATGGACGAAGTTATGGTCGGTCCTCTCAATATCGGCATGGGCCGGGAGGAGGCGGAGAGGAGGGCCAGAGAGGCCCTTTCCATGGTGGGGCTCCTCGATGCGGCGGAAGAAAATCCCTATGATCTGGATTTATCAGAGCGGAAGATGGTGGCAATCGCCTCTGTCGTCGCCATGGACACACAGGTTCTGATTCTGGACGAACCGACCATTGCACAGGATGCCAGAGGACGCCGGGTGATTGGATCGATTGTACGGAAACTCAGCGATTCCGGTAAGTTTGTGCTGGCGATTCTCCATGATATGGATTTTGTGGCAGAGTACTTTGAACGGGTCATTGTGATGGCGCATGGAAAGGTGCTGGCCGACGGACCGAAGGAAACCGTATTCTATGAGGAGGACGCCCTGGCGGCCGCAAAGCTGGAACAGCCCCATACGGCGGCTCTCTGCCGGAAACTGGGGTATGAGGGGGCGTTTATGACGGTGAATGACATAAAAGACAGGACAGTATAACAGGAGTGACGGAACGAGTGGACGGAGAGAAGAGAAGACAGCAGATCATGGAGATTCTGAATCAGGAGATGGCGCCTGTATCAGGGACGGAACTGGCAAAGCGGGCAGGGGTCAGCCGTCAGGTTGTGGTTCAGGACATTGCGCTCTTAAGGGCCGAGAATAAAGAGATTATGTCCACAAACAAGGGGTATGTTCTCTATAAACCGCAGCCGGGAAGGCCGAAGGCTCACGTCCGTGTGTTCCGGGTGAATCACGACACGGAGCACATGCTGGATGAGCTTCAGACAATTGTGGATTATGGAGGAAGAATTCTCGATGTATCCATTGAACATACGCTCTATGGCCAGATCAGTGTGGACCTGATCATCAATAACCGTCTGGATGCGCAGGAATTTGTGAATCAGATGGCTATGAGCCGGGATGAGCCGCTGAAGGCTCTGACCGGCGGCTGCCATTACCATACGGTAGCTGCAGAGTCGGAAAAAAACCTGGATATGATAGAGATGGAGCTTCAGCGAAAGGGATATCTGGCTTAGAGCCGGATATCCCTTTCTGCGGATCGGATGATGTGTTCGCTCTATTCACTGCAGAATACAACGATTTTCTCCGGTGTGGTCATGGCCGGAATACTGCGTGTGGTGGTGCTGTAGAGCACCAGCAGGTAGTGGTTCGCGGGGGTGCCGTAGTAGATCTGGCCGTTAGCCATGACTACTTCCGTACCACCCTTTTCCATCAGGTTTAATTTCAGCGTTGCGTCGGTATTCACCAGGTTTTCGTCGAAGTAATCGAAGGCGGCAAAGAGGCCGTCATCCGCCTCTGCCATAAGCACTGCGTGATAGCGGGGCGGATAGATTAAAGGAGCAGGTACCGAATTGTCATAGAATGCGACAATGGGATCTCCCGGTTTCAGGGTTTCCTGGCCTTCCACATAGGTGAGAGGGGTGACAGTAAAGGTTACAGGTCCCATATCCTGCGTCATAATGAAAAACAGAAGTGTGCAGTCCTGAGTACCGTCTGCTGCCTGCAGGGGAGTGATGGAGGTGATGGTTCCATAAACGGGTGTGAACTGTGCCATGTGATGTTCCTTATGTGTACACTTTCTTTTTATCATATGAGGAAGAATGGCAATCTGTGAAAAGGAAGGAAATATGAAACAGATAAGGTTACAAAAAAGATTGGTAAATAGCTAAAAAATTTAAAATATAACTAAAGTTTTGTCAGATATCGTTTAAATTACAATGGACAGGTTGTGGCAGGTTTAGTATAATGGAGGTGTCGCGTAAATATTTTCAGTCTTTTCAGGAGATGCGCGCACAGCTGTATACGGAGGAGAGGAGAATCAGACATGGAAAACAGCAAATTTGCAGTCATCAGTGACAGTTCCTGTGATTTACCGGAAGAACTGGCTGCAGCGAAGGAGATCACGGTGGTGCCGTTCTATGTTTCTTTTGATGGAGAGACCTATAAAAAGGAGGGAACGGAAATCGGCATCCGCGAGTTTTACAGGGAGATGGTAGAGCAGCCCGGTGTATATCCCAAGTCCTCCATGCCGTCGATTCAAGATTATGTCGATGTATTTCAGCCATTTGCGCAGGCGCATACTCCTGTTCTGTGTATCTGCATCACGACGAAATTCAGCGGTTCCATGCAGTCCGCGCTGAATGCGAGAGAGATGGTGCTGAGCCAGTATGAGGATGCGCAGATTGAAGTGATAGACGCAACCGTGAACACTGTGCTTCAGGGGCTTTTCGTGCTGGAGGCTGTCTCCATGAGGGAGGAAGGGATGACCCTCTCGGAGGCTGTGGCGGCACTCGATGAGATGAAAGAGAGCGGCCGGATATTCTTTACGATTGGAAGCATGGATTACTTACAGCATGGCGGAAGAATCGGAAAAGTGGCCGGAGCTGCGGCTTCCGTGCTGGGAATCAGGCCCATTATTACCCTGAAGCAGGGAGAGATATTTCCGAGCGGAATATCGAGGAGCAGAAGAAAATCGATCGATAAGGTGATTGCTCTTCTGCTTGATTATCTGAAGGAAAACGGGGAGCCCATGAGCAGCTACCGTTTTACCATTGGCTTTGGCTATGACCGTGAAGAAGCGGTTTTATTTAAGAACCAGGTGCTTGCAGCTCTCAGAACCGGGGGGTATGAGATGGAGGATGCCTGGATCAACCAGATTGGTGCGACGATCGCCGTTCATACGGGGCCGTATCCGCTGGGAGTCGGAATTATCAGACGTCATCATAAAGAAAGGCAGGGAGAATGAGTTATCTTGCAGCAGGCGTGATTGCTTTTGGTATGTATTTACTCTATGATCTGAACAGCTTTACCTGGAAAAACCGCATTCTGCACACCTTTTTCCTGATCGGCAGCGTGATTCTGGCGGTTTCTACCGCGGTATGTTTCATGACGCTGGTGAAGGCGTACGGACCGCCGGTCTGGCGAATTGTGATATTTGGTGCCCTGGCTGTGAGTCAGGCTGCGCTGCTTGTCTATACACTGTTTTTCGCATTGCCGTTTGAAAAAACGTATACCAGGTTGGAAGAAAACCCGCCAGTGTACACAGAGGGCGTTTATTCCCTCTGCAGACACCCGGGGGTGGTGTGGTTTTTCTTTCTGTATCTGTTTCTCGCCCTGTTAACCGGGCAGAGGCTGATGATGGCTGTGTGTATCTGTTACAGTGGGCTCAATGTTTTATATGTCTGGTTTCAGGACCGGGTTACATTTCGGAGGACGCTTTCCGGTTATGAGGCGTATCAGAGAGAAACACCATTTCTGATACCCAACGGAAAGAGCATACGTAAATGTGCCGGGTACTTCCGGACAGTGGAGGAGGACGGGGATGAAATTTGAAGATAAACTGAAGGAGCGAAAGGATTGGGAGCTCTGGAAGGAATACTGCGGTTTTCTGGATTTAACCATAGAAGAATTTATGGCGATTCAGAACCGGCTTATGCTGGAACAGATCAGTAAATGGAAGGCCAGCGGTATCGGAAAGGCGATCTTAAAGGGACGGAATCCGGAGACGATTGAAGAGTTTCGAAAGATGGTGCCGCTGACCTCTTATGAGGATTATGCGGACAGCTTATCCTTAAAGGATAAATCCATACTCCCGGATGATCCGGTGATCTGGATCCAGACGACGTGGGAGGGCGGACGGCATGCGATCAAGCTGGCTCCTTACACGAGAAGCATGCTGGAGACGTACCAGAATAACATGCTTGGCTGCCTGATGCTGTCCACCAGCAGCGGGCGTGGAGACTTCGATGTCAACCCAAAGGATACTATTCTTTATGCGCTGGCACCGCTTCCCTATGCGACGGGAATTTTTCCTCTGCTTTTAAACGATGCGATCAGTATCGAATTTCTTCCACCGGTCAAGGAAGCCCAGAAGATGTCCTTTAGTGAACGGAATAAAAAGGGCTTTAAAATGGGCTTAAAGAAGGGGATTGACTTCTTCTTTGGCGTCGGAAGCGTTACATATTACGTCAGTCTCAGTATTGCGTCTCTCGGTTCCGGGCATAAAAGCGGAGGCGGTTCGGGAAGCGGCGACGGCAAAAAGAAGATTTCCATCAGCCCGGCCATGGTGATCCGGCTGCTGAAGGCGAAGCATATCTGCAGGAAAGAGGGAAGAGATCTGCTTCCAAAGGATTTGTTCCGGCTGAAGGGATTTATGTGTGCCGGAACGGATAACCGCCTTTACCGCGACGACTTAGAGAAGCTGTGGGGCGTTCGCCCCATGGAGATTTTTGCGGGGACGGAGCCAACCTGTATCGGAACCGAGATCTGGAGCCGGGATGGCATGTACTTTTTCCCGGATGCCTGTTTTTATGAATTTATCCCGGAAAAGGAGATGGAACGGAGTCTGGCGGATTCCTCCTATGAACCGCGCACCTGCCTTATGAACGAGGTGGAGGAGGGGGAGAAATACGAACTTGTGATATCTGTTCTGAAGGGCGGCGTCTTCATGCGTTACCGTGTAGGGGATGTCTATCGATGCATCGCCCTGGAAAATGAGCGGGATCACGTTCGATTTCCCAGATTTGAGTACATAGACCGGATACCAACGGTGATCGATATCGCCGGATTTACAAGAATCACGGAGAATTCCATCACCCGCGTCATCGGACTGTCGGGACTGAAGGTGAAGGAATGGACGGCAGCCAAGGAGGTTACGGAGAATAAGCGGCCGTTTCTGCACATGTATGTGGAGATGGAGCCGGAGTGCCTGTTTTCTTCTGCAGTAACCGTCAACATCCTGAAGGAACACATGGGCGTCTATTTCAAATACGTCGATGAGGATTACAAGGACTTAAAGAAAATCCTGGGGATTGATCCCCTGGAGATTACGATCCTGCGGTGCGGAACATTTGACGCGTATTACCGCGGGGGTAAGGAGAAGATGCGGCGGATCAATCCCACCCAGTATGAGATCGGAGAGCTTTTAAAGAGTCAGGAACTGGTTTCCGCTTTTGGAAGGAGGCCTCAGAGAAGTGTATAATTACTCATTTATCTCTGTCACGGCTCTGTTTTGCTACATGATCTTATTTGTGGCGTTCATGGCCGCGCAGAAGACGAAAATCATCCACTCATTCCTGGTAGTGCTGGCCGCGTTTTTACTGTGGACCGGCGGTTCCCTTGCCATGCGGATGGAGCTGTGGCCGGGAGTGGAATTCTGGTTCCATTTCTCCATTGTGGGCCTGATTATTCTGCCCTTCACATTTTTTAACTTTATTTATGCTCTGGTAGATTCGGATGATACTATCCTCTGGTGGGCGTGGCTGATACTGGCAGTGGTCAATAATGCAGCCAATATCAAATGGGGCTTTTACATTCCCTGCCCGGAAGTGGTAAGACTGGCTAACGGATCGGCCGGCTTTGTGTACCATATCGGATGGCCCATCGCCATTCTGTTTATTACCATGTCGTTCCCCATTATCCATATGTTCTATCTGGTACACAAGTCTTACAGAAAGAATACGGTGGAACGAAACCAGCTGAAGCCGATTTTTGCAGGAATCGTAATTCTGTTTATCGGACATGCCGGAACGTTAGTGCCTGCATTCCACGGATTCCCGACAGATGTGCTTTCAGGCATTATTAATGCGGGATTCATGTTCTATGCGTTATACAAAAAACATTTATTCCGGCTGACACTCCTTGTTTCACGGGGAGTGGTCTATGGAATCAGTACGCTGCTGGTGGCATTGCTGTTTGCCAATTACATCAATCCGCTCCAGGAGTTTATCCAGAGGAAAATGCCTGTATTTGCAGACAGCAGTCTTCTGATTGTGGCAGTCTGTTTTACACTTGTCACGTTTCTGCTGTCCTCAGTGGTGAAGACGTTTATCGATATTCTGTTTACTAAGGGGGAACTGGTTCAGACGGAAAATTTAAAGAAATTCAGCACAGCGGTCTCAAAAAGCCTGGAGGTAGGAGATATCGTGGAAGAGATCTCCTCGGTGATCCAGGATACGCTGGCAGTAGAATCCATCTATATCTGTCTGGCTGACCAGGCGGGAGAAAGCTTTGAGACGGCTCACCGGTCCCGGCCGATCAGCGGTGTGAATGTTACCATAAGGAAAGATAATCCCATGGTGGAGTGGATGCGCCAGAACAGACGGTGTATCCAGATCTCGGAATTCCGCAGGACTGTGCTCTTTAAGTCCATGTGGGAGGAGGAGAAGCGGCTGATCCGGGAACTGGGGATTCAGTGTATGCTGCCGCTGCAGGATGAGGAAAACCTGGCGGGGATCGTGCTTCTGGCCACGAAAAAGAAGGGGAAGTCCTATGGATATGACGATTTGAATTTTCTGGAGTCAGTCAGTTCCATCGCTTCCATCGCGGTCCGCAATTCCAGACTTTATGAGAAGGCCTGTATTGAGGCAAGAACGGATGAACTGACCGGACTGCTGAACCGAAAGTATTTCTATGAGCTGTTAAATCAGCAGTATGAGAAGAAACCGAACCGGGAGCTGGCTCTGATTATCATCAACATCGATGATTTTAAGCTGTATAACCAGCTTTACGGCATGAAGGAGGGGGACACGGCCCTGCAGAATGTGGCGAAGATCATCAGTGCCACGGTGGGAGAACGGGGATTTGTGGCCCGCTACAGCGGAAAGGAATTTGCGGCTGCGCTGCCTGATTTCGATGTTCTGGCGGCCAGAAACATCGCAGAATCCATCCGGATGCAGATTTTAAATATGAATAAGAGAGCCACGGATTATGCCTTAAAGGTGCTGACCGTGAGCTGCGGGATCTGTACCATTCCGTATTCCGCCAGCAATATCAAGCAGCTGGTGGAGAATGCGGACATGGCCGTATTCTCCGTGAAACGGAAAGGGAAAAACGGCGTGATGGTCTTTGACATCGGATCCCATATCGACGGAAGTACAAGAGACGGAGAGCCGCTTGTCAGAGAGGATGTGTACACTTCGTACCAGTCCACCATCTATGCGCTGACGGCGGCGATCGACGCCAAGGATCACTACACCTTCAGCCATTCCAGACATGTGGCGGAGTACGCGGGGATTCTGGCGGAAGAGTACGGCATGAGTGAGGATTTCATTGAGCTGGTGAGAGAGGCCGGGCTCCTCCACGATATTGGAAAGATTGGGATTCCGGAACATATTCTGAACAAACCGGGGAAGCTGGAGCCGGAGGAGTATGAGATCATGAAGGGGCATGTGGAAGCGGCGGTCAGCATTATCAGGAACCTGCCGTCTTTAGACTACGTTATCCCGGCCGTGATCGGCCATCATGAGAGATATGACGGTAAGGGATATCCGAGGGGAATTGCAGGGGAGGACATTCCGCTTTCTGCAAGAATTCTCTGTATTGCAGATTCCTTTGATGCCATGGTTTCCAAACGGTCCTATAAGGATCGCTGTTCCCTGGAGTTTGCCATGGAAGAGATTTTAAAACAGGCCGGAATGCAGTTTGACCCGCAGCTGGCGCCGCTGTTTGTGGAGGCGGTCAGGGAGGGGAAAATTAAACCGGAGAAGGAATAGAAGGTGGCTTCGCGCTCAGAAAGTTTCTTCCCCGCCTCGGGGTGCGTCCCGGAGCAGGGGGAGTGGATATCCCGTGTCCGCCTTGCTTCCTACTCGCCATAAAAATGAACGTGACTGACGGACACATAATGCGTGTGTTCGCCAGTCACGTTCATTTTTATGACTCGTATCCAGATGGCGGCACACTGGGATATCCACTCCCCCTGCTCCGGGACGCACCCCGAGGCGGGGAAGAAACTTTCTGAGCGCGAAGCTTTGAATTTAGAAAAAGCGAAGAACGGGGGAGGATTGGGTGGGGGGAATGGGGACTGAGATATAAACTTTGATCGTAATAAAAATGTCATAAAATCTTATCAGAAAAGAGTTGGACATCAATCATGGCAGTGCGTTATAATAAACGTATTGATTAATTACTAGTGAAGAGGTAGGAATTGGATGGAGAGAGAGAAACCACGCAGCAGAAAGAAGAAGCCGCTGGGCATAAAGGGTTGGGCCGCTGTTTTAGGTGGGATCGCAGTGGCGGGGGCCGCGGCGGTTACTGTGATGTACATACAGACGGGGAAGCAGTATCGCACTGTGTTTTTTCCGAATACGACAATTAATGGGGTTGATGCGTCGAAGAAGACTGTGGATGAAGTGAAGCAGCTGATTGCTTCTGGCATCGATGGATATACGCTGACCATAAAGGAGAGGGGCGGAGCGGAGGAAGTGATATCGGGCGATGATATTGGCCTGGAATCTGTCTTTGACGGTAGCCTCGAGAAGCTTCTGGAGGAACAGGAGCCTAATGACTGGTTTAGTCACAGAAAGACGCCTCAGTCTTTTGAAATCGATACGATGATCCAGTTTAATGAGGAGAAGCTTGGGGAAGTGATCGGTGCGCTTAAGTGTTTTGATGAGGCACAGGTGGTGAAACCACAGGATGCGGCCATGTCGGAGTATGTGTCCGGACAGGGATACAGTGTGATTCCGGCTGTGGAGGGGAATGAACTGGATAAGGAGAAGGTGGCGGCCGGTGCTCAAGAAGCGGTTAGCGGGCTACAGAGAGAGCTGTCTCTGGAGGAGCTGGATGCATATGTGAAGCCGGGAATCGCCAGTGATGATGCGGAACTTCTTGCCCGTGTGCAGGCGCTGAACAGATTTGTGAATGTCAGGGTGACTTATACTTTTGGAGACAGCCGGGAAGTGCTGAGCGGTGATACGATTAAGGATTGGGTCGGCATTGGTGATGATGGGAATGCCTATGTCAGCAGCAGTGCAGTTACGGAGTATGTGAAGAGTCTGGCTTCTAAATATGACACTTATAATAAGGCGAAAACCCTGAATACTTCGTATGGAAAGACGGTCAGGATTACGGGAGGCAGCTATGGCTGGAGGATCGATCAGGCCGCAGAGGCAGATGAACTGGCGGCTATTATCCGTTCCGGCGAGAGCCAGACGAGAGAACCGGTCTATAAGCAGAAGGCGGTCAGCCATGGTGCGAATGACTATGGCAGCACCTATGTGGAGATTAACTTGACGGCGCAGCACCTGTTCTATTATAAAGACGGCAGTCTTGTGGTGGAATCTGATTTTGTGTCGGGCAATGAAGCCAAAGGCTGGGCTACTCCGGCGGGAGTCTATCCGCTGACGTATAAGCAGAAGGACGCGGTTTTAAAGGGCGAAGATTATAAGACGCCGGTGGATTACTGGATGCCGTTTAACGGCGGAATCGGTCTGCACGATGCAACATGGCGGTCCAGCTTTGGAGGTACGCTGTATAAAAATGGCGGGTCCCACGGCTGTGTTAATCTGCCGCATTCCGTAGCGCAGAAGATCTTTGAGAATATCTCGGCGGGTACTCCGGTACTCTGTTACCATCTGGAGGGAACGGAGTCGAAGACTACCTCTACACCGGCGGGAAAGCCGATACAGCCGACGACTGCGGCGCCGGAGACCACGGCAGCGACAACTCCTGCGGCTCCCACTACGGCAGCGACGACGGCCTCTCCTGAGAGCACGGCACCGTCTGAGGCTCCTGTGCCGAAGCCAACGGAGAGCCAGACTGCAGCTCCGACGACGGCTCCGGAGACGGAAGCCTCGACGACGGCTTCTTCAGAGAGCGGAGAGAAGGGACCTGGAATTCCAACGGGGAGTTCGGGGAATAAAGAGATTGGACCGGGGGTCTCATGACGGTGGGACTGGGAAAAGATTAGTTTTAAGAAAAGAGGAATCGGCATATGCTGATTCCTCTCATGGTTTCTGCTGAATTTTGGAGCCTGCGCCGGATCGAGGGTTATTCCCACTCAATCGTAGCCGTAGGCTTCGGACTCAAATCGTAGCACACACGGTTTACATTCTTCACTTCTTTTAAAATACGGTCTGTAATCTTTAACAGCACAGAGTAATCGATCTGCTCGATAGAGGCGCTCATGGCGTCGATGGTGTTGACCGCACGGAGGATGACCGGATAATCGAAGCATCTGGCGTTATCGCGGACACCGACGGATTTGAAATCGGGTACGATGGTGAAGTACTGCCATACAGTCTTGTCCAGGCCGGCTTTGGCAAATTCTTCACGCAGGATGGCGTCGGACTCACGGACTGCTTCCAGACGTTCTCTGGTGATAGCGCCGAGACAGCGCACGCCCAGACCCGGGCCAGGGAACGGCTGACGGTATACCATCTCTGCCGGAAGTCCCAGTTCTACGCCGCAGGCACGGACCTCGTCCTTGAACAGCTGACGCAGAGGCTCTACCAGCTGGAACTGTAAATCTTCCGGAAGGCCGCCTACATTATGATGGGATTTGACCATCTTGGCAGTCTTTGTTCCGCTTTCTACAATGTCGGGATAGATCGTTCCCTGTGCCAGGAATTCGATTCCCTCCAGTTTTCTGGCTTCTTCTTCAAATACACGGATAAATTCCGCACCGATAATTTTTCTCTTCTGCTCCGGATCGGCAACCCCTGCTAGCTTGCCAAGGAAACGCTCGGTTGCGTCCACGTATACTAAATTGGCATCGAGCTGATGCTTGAATACGTCGATGACTGATTCAGATTCTCCCTTGCGCATCAGGCCGTGATTGACATGGACACAGGTGAGCTGTTTGCCGATGGCCTTAATCAAAAGGGCGGCTACGACGGAACTGTCCACACCGCCGGAGAGGGCGAGCAGAACCTTCTTATCGCCTACCTGGCTGCGGATCAACTCTACCTGGTCGGCAATGAAATTCGTCATGTTCCAGTTGGCCTGCGCATGGCAGGTGTCAAATACAAATTCCCTTATCAGAGAGACTCTTGTGTCCTCGTCCTCAGGCCATTCTGCTGCGCGGTTTTCGCAGGATGCCGGCTCGTGTCCGGCGGCCATGACGGGATAGCCTGCTTCGTAGATTTCCGGCAGAACATCGATTCGTACGCCATCCACGATATGGTTGGGACCTCCGTTTATGATCACGCCCTTTACGTTGGGAAGCTTTTTGAGCTCTTCCGCGGTAATGTCATGGGGATAAATTTCACTGTAAACGCCGACTGCACGGATTTCCCGGGCCAGCCTTGTATTTTCTGTACTTCCCAAGTCCAGAATGACTATCATATCCTGTTTCATAAGTGCCTCCTTTGACCTTCTCTTCTGTGATTCTAATGTAAAGCTGTAATTATTTTGCTGTAATATCTAGTGTAGCAGAAAATGAATCGAAGGTAAATGAAATTTTCATGATTTTAACAGACTTTCAGTAGACAAATGCAGAAATTAGACGTATAGTATATGAGAAATTGTTGCGATTGCAACAGTTGAAACTGCAAGTGAAGAGATGGAGGCAGACATGTTTCGAAGATTCTACGGTTATATGAAGGATTACCGGAAATACGGGCTTTTCAGCTGTGCGTGCGTGGCTTTGGAGGTTATGTTCGAACTGGTGATTCCGCTGGTTATGGCGGATATTATCGATGTGGGCGTGGCAAACGGAGACAGGAGTTACATTATCACGAAGGGAATCGAGATGTGCATACTGGCGCTTATGGCGCTGGGGCTTGGAGCTGCATATTCCAGATTCGCGGCGCTGTGCGGCCAGGGGCTGGGAGCGGAGCTCAGGAAGGCGGAATATCAGAAGATCCAGAGCTTTTCTTTTTCCAATACAGATCATTTTACCACTTCCTCCCTCGTTACGAGGCTTACCAGCGATGTGACGGTGATTCAGAACGCTGTGACCACTGGCCTCAGACCCGTCGTGCGTGCTCCCGTGATGATGGTGACAGCGCTCTGCCTTTCATTTTCCATCAATGCCAGGCTGGCACTGATTTTCCTGGTGGCGGCTCCGCTTCTCGGGGTTATCCTGTTTACCATCATCAGCCATGTGAGGCCGCTGTATTCCAGGATGCAGAGGAGCGTTGATCTGGTAAACCGGATTGTACAGGAGAATTTAACTGCGGTCCGGGCGGTCAAGGCGTATGTCCGGGAAGGCTATGAGATGGAAAAATTTGATGCGGTCAACTCGGAACTGCAGACGGTGTCGGAGAGAGCGTTCGGCCTGGCCTGTATGAACATGCCTGCCATGCAGTACGTGATGTATGCCACCATCGTGTCTATTCTGTGGTTCGGCGGCAGCTTGATTTTTACCGGAGGAATGCAGGTGGGAGAGCTCACCGGCTTCTTAAGCTATGTCCTTCAGGTTCTCAACTCTCTGATGATGATTTCCAATGTGTTTATGATGGTGACCCGTTCCATGGCCTCGGGAAAACGTATTCTGGAAGTCTTGGATGAGGAGATTGAGATTAAGGATGAGAGCAGTGAACCGTTGGTCGTGGAGAAGGGCGGAATCACCTTCGACCATGTATCATTTAAATATAAGAAGAATGCAAAGGAATACGTCCTGTCCGATGTCAGTCTCGACATAAAGCCGGGGCAGACGGTGGGAATTATCGGCGGTACCGGCTCGGCGAAGACAACGCTGGTCCAGCTGATTCCAAGACTTTATGAAGCCACGGAGGGAGAGGTTCGTATCGACGGAAAACCGGTGAAATCGTATCCGCTGGAGCACCTGCGCGATGCGGTAGCCGTTGTTCTTCAGAAAAACACGCTGTTTTCCGGAACGATCGAAGATAATCTGCGATGGGGAAAAGAGGATGCCTCGAAGGAGGAAATGGGGTGGGCGTGTAAAATCGCCGGGGCGGCTGAATTCGTGGAGCGTTTCCCGGATGGGTACCATACGTATCTCGATCAGGGCGGTGTGAACTTATCGGGCGGCCAGAAGCAGCGGCTCTGCATCGCAAGGGCTGTCCTAAAGCGGCCCAGGATTTTGATTCTCGATGATTCTACCAGCGCTGTGGATACGGCCACTGAGACAGGAATCCGAAGAGGGTTAAGGGAGAGCCTTCCGGATATGACGAAGATCATCATTGCCCAGCGGATCACCTCTGTGCAGGAAGCAGATCAGATCATTATCATGGAAGACGGAAAGGTTCATGCGGCAGGCACTCACAAGAGCCTGCTGGCCTCTGATCCCATCTACCAGGAAATCTATTCTTCCCAGCATTTCCTGCCAGACGGCAGTGAGGGAGAACTTCCGCAGAAGGGAGTGAGCTTATAATGGCAAAATATATTGGCTATAAGAAACCGAAGAATACAAAAAAGACGCTGCTGCGGCTCATTTCCTATATGGGGAGACATAAATTTTCCATGTTTGCCGTGGGAATTCTGGTGATTGTCAGCAGCCTTGCCAGTGTATTTGGAACGTATATGCTGAAGCCGGTCATTAACAATTACATCATTCCGAAGGATATTCCGGGACTCGTAAAGGCATTGGTCTTTATGGGGGTGATGTATGCGGTGGGAGCAACGGCCACGCTGGGGTATAACCGCCTGATGGTGAAAACGTCGCAGAAGATTGTAAAGGAAATACGAAAAGATCTCTTTAATCATACGCAGACGCTTCCACTGGCGTATTTCGACTCCCATACCCATGGGGAGTTGATGAGTCATTTTACGAACGATGTGGATACGATCGCGGAGGCGCTGAACAACAGCTTTACACTGCTGATCCAGAGCTTTATCACAACTGTTGGCACGATGGTGATGATTGTGATTCTGAGTTTCCGGCTGTCACTTATCGTACTGGGCTGTATGGCGCTCATGTTTCTGTTTATCCGGTTCAATAGTAAACGGAGCCGGAAATATTTCATGGAACAGCAGAAGTATTTGGGGGAGATCAATGGTTTCATTGAGGAGATGGTGGGCGGACAGAAGGTGGAAAAGGTCTTTAACCACGAGAAGAAGGATTATGAGGAATTTTGCAGGAAAAATGAGCGTCTTCGCCAGGCGTCGACCAACGCAATGGCCTATTCCGGCTTAATGGTGCCGGTCGTCGTCAGTATTTCCTATTTTAATTATGCGGTTTCCGCCTGTGTGGGCGGACTGTTTGCACTGGCCGGCCTTATGGACATCGGAAGTCTGGCTTCCTATCTGGTCTACGTCCGTCAGAGTGCCATGCCGATCAATCAATGCACCCAGCAGGTCAATTTCATTCTGGCGGCTCTGTCCGGTGCGGAGCGCATCTTTGAAATGATGGATGAGGAGCCGGAGGTGGATGAGGGCACCGTAACTCTGTGCCGGGTGGAGGAAAAGCCGGATGGAACTCTGGGCGAATGCAGCCGGAAGAGCTGACTGTGGGCGTGGAAAATCACGGATGAGGAGGGAGGAAAAAGTACTCTCGTTCCGTTAACGGGTGATGTTCGTTTTGAACATGTGGTATTCGGCTATGCGGCAAGCCCCCCTCACCCTGGTTCGGCGGGAAGTAATGAGAAGAAAAAGATTCTCGACGACATCAGCCTCTTTGCAAAGCCGGGACAGAAGATTGCATTTGTAGGATCCACGGGCGCCGGGAAGACGACCATCATCAACCTGATCAACCGGTTCTATGAGATTCAGGGCGGGGTGATCACCTATGACGGAATCGACATCACAAAGATCAGGAAGGCAGACTTGCGGCGTTCACTGGGATTTGTCCTACAGGATACCCACTTGTTTACCGGTACCATCGCGGAGAACATACGGTACGGAAATCTGGAAGCTTCAGAGGAGGACGTGATTCGTGCTGCAAAGATTGCCAACGCGCATTCCTTTATCCGGCGTCTTCCAGAGGGATACGAGACCGTATTGGAAAGTGACGGTGCGAATCTGTCCCAGGGACAGAGGCAGCTTTTGGCAATCGCACGGGCCGCAGTGGCCTCCCCGCCGGTTCTGGTGCTGGATGAGGCGACCAGCTCCATCGATACGAGGACGGAGCGTCTGATCGAAAACGGCATGGATGCGTTGATGGAGGGGCGTACGGTGTTCGTCATCGCCCACCGTCTTTCCACGGTGCGCAATTCTAAGGCCATCATGGTCCTGGAGCACGGAAGGATCATGGAGCGTGGCAGCCACGAGGAACTGCTGGAGCAAAAAGGGCGGTATTACCGGCTCTATACGGGGCAGTTTGAATTGGAGTGAAAAATACTTGAAATCTGTTGAAAAAAAGGGCATAATAAGTGACGTTGGATCGTTAGAGATAAGAAAGGCGGTATCAAAAGAATGGACCGAAAACAGGAGGTCAGAGACTTAATGTTCCGTACTGAGATGGCCAGAAAGAGGCGGATCCATCCGGTATGGACCGATATGGGGCTGATTGCAGGGCAGCCCAGGGTATTAAGCCAGCTGTTCATCAAAGATCATATAACGCAGAAAGAGCTTGCAGAGGCATGCTGTATCGAACCGGCCACGCTGTCGCGTGCGCTGGACCGTCTGGAAGCCATGGGATATATTATCAGAAACGACAATCCTCAGTGCCGCCGTTCCTTCTTAATCTCTCTGACGGAAGAGGGAAAAAAGATGGCGGTAAAGGTGAAGGATACATTTGAGGGGCTGGAAGAAGAGATGATGGACGGTTTTTCAGATGAGGAGATGGATACAGTCATCAGCCTTGTTTCCAGAATCTATGAAAACCTGAGGAAGGCAGACGGAAAAGATCCGGCCGGTGATCAGGAATAAGCCGGGAGAAGCGGACACGGGACTCCGGGCAGGAAATAAAGTGTAAAGAAAAGGGAGGTATTTAACGCATGGAAGCAGTAAAAAAAGAGTCATTTGTGCCGATGGCATTTTTCAAGAAAGAAGCCTATACAGGCAGCTTTAAGGGAATGCGCTACCGCGTGATAAAATCCGAAGACCAGTTTGAAGCAGTTGTCTATCCGGAACCGTATTGCTTCGAAGCGACCCCGGATGAGAACAAGGTAAAGAATACCTTCCCCTTTACCGAAGAAGGCAGAGAATCCGTCGTAAACTGGCTCAACGACCAATACGACTCCCGTAAAGCAGAATGGGACTCCGCCGCCCGCTAATAACTCAGAAAGACAGACTGGCATCATATGATCTCGCTTATTCCCCTTACAATGCCAGTACACAGCCCCAGTGATTGGAGAGAGGGCGCAGGTGGCCGGGGAGGAGGAAAGTACAGTTTCCTT
>UMIQ01030129.1_pt1 | contig 33491 bp, 33 predicted proteins | sample 1965851 | NCBI WGS metagenome assembly UMIQ01 (sample SAMEA4836129, study PRJEB28245) | human gut metagenome | biome: gut microbiome; material: fecal sample | place: Denmark | collected 2008 | reverse complement strand
TCCCAGACCGAATATCTGATAAGCGTCTTCCGCAACCGTCCCGCCATCCTGGAAGCGTATGACGAGGAACTGTTCCTACTGCTGGTGGACCATATCACAGTGCTGCCCGGGCGCCGGCTGGTATTCCGTCTGAAGAACGGCCTGGAATTGGAAGAAAATGAACAGGAGGTGAGCTAAATATGGGACAACGCCATATGCCGCTGGGGTATCGGATGGCGGGAGGAAAAATAGTAATTGATTCGGAACAGGCAGAGATTATAAAAGGAATATTCCAGGAGTATTCAGAAGGAGCATCCCTGTATCAGATTGCGAGAAAACTTACGGAGCAGGGGGCGCTCAATGCAAACCATAAGCCGGTGTGGAATCATGGGACGGTCGGAAAAATCCTGGAGAATCGAAAGTATCTGGGAGACGAATTCTACCTAACAATCATAGAACCGAAACTGTTCACCCAGGTACAGGAGCGCAGGAAAGAAAAGAGCAGGGAGCTGGGGCGCATCATGCAGCCTAACAGCTTCAGGAATCGTTCTATGTTCGCAGACAGTCTGGTCTGTGGAGTCTGCGGGCAGCCTTACCGCCGATACGTGGAGCACTGCGGACAGCCGGGAGAAAAAATCGTCTGGAAATGTAAGCACTACATAAATGAAAACAGGGTGTGCTGCCGGAACATATTCCTGGTAGACAGCCAGATCATCCAAGCATTTATGGAACTGATGAGAGGGGTGAAGGATAGGAGGTTCCAAATAGAGCCGGAAACCATCGTGCAAGGCCTGCCATATAGCCGTGAGGCTGCAGAACTGACCAGAAAGCTGCAGGAATTGGAGGAAAAACCGGAGTATCCATCCGAGGAGATGGTACGGCTGATTTATGAGCGGGCCAGATTACAGTACCGAGTGTCCAGAATCCAGGACCAGAATTACCAGACTGAAAAACTAAAAATAGCCCTGGAAGAAAACCCACCCAAAAAAGAATTTAATAGTGAACTTTTTAAGGCAACGATACATCGGATTACGGTTCACAAGGACGGTCGGTTCGAATTTGAATTAATAAATGGTGTAAAAATCGATCTTCCTATCAGGGAAGCAGCAGAAGGGAGGAAACCGGATGAGACGGGCCAGAACAGCAACCGTTGTAAAGAAAAACATCTCTGTAATTCCAGCCAATCCGGAATACAGCCGTGATACAAGAGCCCAATATAAGCGGCTGCGGGTAGCCGCCTACTGCCGGGTCAGTACCTTGCAGGAACAGCAGGAGACCAGCTATGAAGCACAGGTGAATTATTATACAGAAAAAATCAACAGCAACCCGGAATGGGTGTTTGTAGGAATCTATGCAGATGACGGGAAGAGCGCCACCATGACTCGTAAGCGGAATGACTTTCAAGCAATGATTGATGACTGCATGGCGGGGAAAATTGATATGGTCATCACAAAATCCATCAGCCGATTTGCCAGGAACACGGTAGACTCCCTTACCCATATCCGAAAATTAAAGGCAAAGAATATCGCCGTGTATTTTGAAAAGGAGAACATCAATACCCTGGGGGATGGCGGGGAAATGCTGATCACCATTCTAAGCAGCCAGGCCCAGGAGGAAAGCCGGAACTTGAGCGAAAATGTACACTGGGGGTATGTGCGGCAGTTTGAAAACGGAGTGGTGTATGTAAATCACAATAAATTTCTGGGATACACCAAGGATGAAGAAGGAAATCTGGTCATCGTACCGGATGAGGCAAAGCTGGTCCGAAGGATCTTCCGATTATACCTGGAAGGAAACAGCATTAACAAAATTGCAGAGACGCTTACCAAGGAGGGAATCCGGACTGTGACGGGAAACACCGTGTGGCATGCCACGGTGATTTCCAAGATGCTGATGAATGAAAAATATATGGGGGATGCGCTGCTGCAAAAAACTTATACCGTGGATTTCCTGGAGAAAAAAAGAGCAGTCAATAAAGGAATTGTACCACAGTATTACATCGAGGGCAACCATGAGGCGATTATTCCTCGGGAATTGTACTATCAGGTACAGGAGGAGCGGGCCCGGCGAGCGAATGTTTACCGCCCGGCAAAAAAGAAGGGAACCACCATCCGAGGAAAATATAGTTCCAAGTATGTGCTGGCCGACATCATGTACTGCAAAGAGTGCGGACAGCCTTACCGCAGGCAGGTATGGGTGAACGGCGGAACCAAGAAGCCGGTGTGGCGCTGTTACAGCCGCTTGAAGAGCGGAACCAAAAAGTGCAAACATTCCCCCAGTCTGGAAGAAAAAGCGCTTCACGAAGCGATTATGGAGGCCGTCAACTCTGTGGTAAAGGATGAAGGGGAGTTCATCGATTCCTTCCGGGATAATGTCATCCGGATCCTGGGTAGCTACTCGGATAACGTGGAACCAACCGAATATGATGAGAAGATCGATGCGCTGCAGAAACAGATGCTGGCATTAATCGAGGACAGCGCCAAAACGGAGAGCGCCGATGAAGAGTTCGACCGGGCGTACCGGGAGATCGCGGACCAGATCCGGGCCTTCAAGAAAAAAAGGACGGAGTTGATTCGGGAAAAGCAGCTGGCCGAAGATTACGATCAGAGAGTGGAAGGCATGGGCCAGTACATCCAAAAGACCAACTATTTAAAGCGCCAGTTTGATGATGAACTGGTCAGGCGGTTGATTAAAGCCATCAAGGTAATCAGCGAAGATAAGCTTGAAATCCAGTTCCACTCAGGGATTGTGATGACACAGACAATCAACGATTATGACTAAGACCGGCGGCAGAATCAAAGGATTCCTGCCTGCCGGGATCCTGACAGTGGCAAGAATAAAGTCCCCAGACACTGTGTGATATCCCAATCACGGCTGGGGGTTTTATTGTTGGCATTACAGGGATTACAGGAACGATAGAAGTGGAGGAGCAGCAGAATGGTATCGGAAGAGTTGAAAAAGATGTTTGAAGGGCGGATTGCAATGCAGGATATGCACTATGTGGGGAAAGCCTGCTATGGGAGACTGGAGGAGAATCTCAGAGGGAAGATTGAGTTGGGGCAAGGCTTCCTGGACAGTGGATATACCCGTCTTACCGTTTCAGTGCTAGAACGGACCAATGGGCTGGTGGACCAGATGAAGTTTTTAATCAGTGATGTGACCGGTCTGAAACAAGAAACGGAAGGGGAACGGATGACAGGACCGGAACTGAGCTCGTATAAGGATTCTGTCTGGTGGAATTGTGAGATAGATGAGGCGGACTACCAGAAGATAGCAGAGGCGGTCAATGGATATTTGTCTCTGTTTCAGTCGGAAGAACTGGTTCAGGGGCAGAAGGAAGGAGAATCTCAGAGGCAGAATGAACAGGCGGGAGCGCTGCCGGGTAATATTCTTACTTAAATCATCGGAACCATATTTTATATAGAAGGAATAAGGAAGGGAGTGGGGCTTAAATGAAAGTGTTTGTAAAGCGTGAAAACTGGGATGGTGGAATTTGGATAAAGCTGCCGGCCTCGGAGGAACAGGCAGAGCATGTCCTGGAGGAGCTGGCCGGGTACCATCCTTCCAGGATGATTCCATTCATAGGGGATGTGAAAGCGCCGGTGGCCGGTCTGGCACGTCTGTTAATTGGAGAATTTGTGTTTCAGGATTCAAACCTTGGGCAGTTAAATTACCTTGCCGCAAAGATTGGTTCCTGGTCGGAACAGGAGCGGGCTGTATTCGAGACGGTATTGCAGAATGAAAAACCGGATTCCTTGCTTCGGATTGTGGAGGCAATGGACCATTTAGACCAGTACGAATGCCATCCAGAGATAAAATCCCTGGAACAGTATGGGCATTATCTGTTTGAGCGGGAAGGAAGAACGCTGCCGGTGGAACTGACCGGCTATTTTGATTATGAGGCATATGGCCGTTTGAATATGAAAGCCAGTGAGCGATTGACAGATGAGGGACTCATAACAAGAATCAAGGCGCCAAAACCGGCAGTGGGAACGAAGCAGAATCCGGAAGTGGTGCAGCCTGGATCGGCAGTATTCCGGATGTATCTGGCATTTGATAAGAAGTATTCGGAAAAGAGCTGTTTTTACTTCCCCATGACGGAGAAACAGCTGGAGGCCCTGGAGGAGAAGTGCAGAACATATGACGTTGATGAGGTGGCAGACTATCTCAGCAATATCTGGGAGTTGGATCAGTTCTTGCCACCGCGGCTCACATTTAGGGAGCTGAACCAGATTGCGATGGAGATACAGAACCTGGCGGATAAAACCACTGTGTTGAGAAAAAAACTTCTGGCTTCTCTGGAGGCGGAGGTTCCCAGGGATGCAGATGCAGCGTGTCAGATTATCCGTAATTATAAGGATTATGAATTCCTCCCGGTTCAGGAATTGTCGGCGGAGGGCTATGCGAAGTATCTGCTGAATTTACATCAGATTTACATCGAGAAGGAGCTGGAACCATATGTCCGTCTTCAAGAATTTGGTTTGCAGAAAATGAAAGAGAATGGGCCAGTGGAGACAACATTTGGCACGCTGATCTGCAAGGCACATCCGATACAGGAACTGAGTCCGTTTGTTCAGGAGTTCGATCTATACAATTCATTGGCTGTAACTGCCTATTGGAATGGAAGTGAATCCTTTGTGCCGGAGCTTTTAAGCGGGGAGGAGCTTCTCTCGTATGAAAATATGATCCGGGAAAAGAGCCAGGCCAGCTTAAAAAGCTGCCCCGAGAAGGGGCTGGCAGAATATCTGTTTTCTGAACTGCTTAAAAAACGGGTTGCATCTATGACGCCAGATGTAGAGGTATATGCCGGCAGCCTTTGGGGTGTGCTTACAGTACGAACTTATGGAGAATTAAATGATCGGGAACTGGCAGCTGTAATGGAAGAGTGGAAGGCTATGGCAGATAGCGGCTGGGGAGAAGAACTGTTTTACCGGCCTATTCGGACGGAGAAGGGTGAGATTTATATTGGGTTCTGGGATACAGACAATAATGACAACCTGTTTATAAAAACGGAGGAGGAGTTTCGAATGGACTGCCTGGATGGAAGTCAGATTGGGCAGGAGCTGCAGCTTTAAATGTAAGTCTCTGAATACAAGTTTTCAATGCAAGTCAATGCAACCGTCAATGCAAAACTCAATGCAAACCCAGAACAGTGGCTAAATACGAAAAAGAACAAATGTTCTGAAAATGTATTGCGATCTCATATCAGCTCCTGTATAATAGCAGTAGAAAGAGGAGGCGTCAGATTAGATGATTCGGTTATTTGAGTTTCGGGATTTGGATAGGATTATGGAGATTTGGCTGGAGGGAAACTTAACGGCTCATCCATTTATAAAAGAGGAGTATTGGAAACAGAATTATGAGACAGTCCGCTCCATGCTGCCAAATGCAGAGGTGTATGTGTTTGAGGAAGACGGGGAAGTCCAGGGCTTCATTGGCATGGACGCAGAATACATTGCAGGATTATTTGTAGCGGAGGGACACCGAGGGCAGGGGATCGGCCATCAGCTGATTTCAGAGGTAAAGAGGAAAAAGCGCCTGTCACTGCATGTATATGAAAAGAATATAGGCGCTGTGGCATTCTACCGGGCGGAAGGGTTCCGTGTTGAAAATAGAATGGCAGAGAAAGAAACTGGGGAACAGGAGTACCTGATGGTGTTTCATGGGGGCGGTGAGTAAAATGGGGGCTCTTAGGCCTAAAAGTGCAATTGAAAATCGGGCTTTTAGAGAGGAAGTTCAAATATGACAAATGATCAGCGAGCAGAACAAATAATAAAAGAATACGGATTTCATTTTAAAGATATACCTAAACAGGAAATAATCAATTTAATACAGATGGAAATAGCAAATTATCAACCGGACAGTTCTGAATATATTCGATTATTATGCGGTTACTTGTATTGCCTTGGTGATATTTCAGATGTTCCGTTACTTGAAAAAGCTAAATACAGCATCAATATGGATGTTGGCTGTATGATAGACGGAGAGTGGATTGACAGCTTGAAAAACGGCGGGATTGAAACCCAATGTACTGGTTCCCGTCAAGAAATTATAAACAATTTTGTATCGTACTACAATAATTTTCAGCCCGAAGATGAATACTAAATTTAGTTTTGTCAGGGAGATGTATTGAGCAACAACTTGAAATATGCGGAGTGTAGCATGAATAAGAATGAATATTCCATTTGTGATGAGTGTGGAAGCGAGTTTTTAAAATCATCTTCAAAAATGATGGCATTGTGCCCTGAATGTGCCCACGTCCTATATGGCTATCCCAATTGTGCCCATGATTTTAAAAATGGACGATGTATATATTGTCATTGGGATGGGAGTCAAAGTGAATATATAAAAGGGCTGAAAGGTAATGGCTAAGTCGACAGTTTCCAGCTTATAGAATAGAAAGATGTTATCAGATCAGTTCCTTTTTGAACATATCATAAGGCCCTTTATTTATGTAGGAGGTGGCATTATGGCAACCTGGAACCCATGGCACGGATGTAGAAAAATAAGTCCGGGGTGTCTAAACTGCTATGTGTATCGCAGAGATGCCGAATTCGGGAAAGACAGCAGTATTATAGCCAGGACATCCAGATTCGATCTGCCGGTTAAGCGTAATCGAAAAGGTATATATAAATTACAAACGGACGAGGGGACCGTGTATACTTGCATGACCTCGGATTTCTTTGTAGAAGAAGCGGATGAATGGCGGCCCGAAGCATGGAGGATGATCAGGGAGAGGGGCGACCTGCACTTTGTAATCATTACAAAACGAATCCATCGATTCCAGGTTGGACTTCCAAAAGACTGGGGAGAAGGATATGACAATGTAACAATCTGCTGTACCTGTGAGAACCAGAATAGGGCCGATTATCGGCTCCCTATTTTTCTGAATTTACCAATCAGGCACCGGACGCTCATTCATGAACCAATGCTGGAACGGATTGAGATTCGCAGATATCTGGCAACCGGATTAATTGAACAAGTTACCTGTGGTGGGGAGTCTGGCCCAGAGGCCAGGATTTGTGATTACGCATGGATCTTAGATACCATGCAGCAATGTGTGGAGTATGATGTTCCTTTCTGGTTTAAACAGACAGGCGCTAAATTCAAAAAAGGAAACCGTATCTATCATATTGAGCGTAAAGACCAGATGAACCAAGCGGAAAAAGCTGGGGTGAATTACAGATACGAAAGAAATATAATTAAATAAGAGATACAGGCTTGCATAAATTTAAGAGATAATCAAGTATCATGATACATAATAAAAATGACCGGCAGGATTGAACCTGACTGGTCATTTTGGTTAATTTAGAAGCTTCTAAATAATGACAATGATGAGCAGCGCATGCTGTTTGAGAGCTGCACGCTAAAGGGGAAAAGAATCTGTAATCCGATTGTGGACTGGCGGGACTCGGATGTGTGGGAATATATACACAGCGAGCGCCTGGAGATTAATCCGCTTTATGATATGGGATTCTACCGAGTCGGCTGTTTGGGATGCCCCATGGCAGGGAAGAACTGCTGGACAGAGTTTCGACTATTCCCGACCTACCAACGGGCATATATACGATCCTTTGGAAAGATGCTGGATGCAATCCATGCTGGTGGAGGAAAGACGAAATGGAAGACGGCGGAGGATGTTTTTTCGTGGTGGATGGAGGAAAAGACCATAGAGGGACAGATGAGTTTGTTTGATCGAACTGAATGGCTAGAGAAAGAAAAAGATGAACTATTCTGGAAGGGGGTAGATTTTGGAAATAAGCTGTTATATAATAAACATACAAATGATAAAAAAAGTACGACCTAAGAGGTTACAACTTTCGATATGATTCAATGTGAATAAATGCAATTTGTAATATTTATCATTTGGAAAAATGTGAATATTAAAAGAAAAGGCTCCTGTTTTATAGGGGCTTTATCTTTACATATATGGAAAAATTTAAAGCACAGTATTAGAATTCATTATAACCACACTACTAACAGAAAGGAAACAATGGTGTTTGTAAAAGAAACATCATACATGAGAGGAAATGACGACATTAGAAGAACTGGTATATTATTGTAGAGAACCAGAACCTGTTGGGGCATTGATGTTGACAGGGGAATGGGGGTGTGGAAAAACCTATTTGATGGAGCACAATCTAAGGGAACAATTAGAACCTACTCATATTATTCTGCGAATTTCGCTGTTTGGTCTTTCATCTATTGAGACTATAGGTGAATGTGTTAGAACTGCATGGATGAGTGCATATTTAGAAGATAAAGGTTGGGATCAAAAAAGTGAAACATTAGGAAAGTATAAGGATAAATTGTCCAGATTACCATGGCCAGAAAATATTAAAAATGTTATATCTTTCAATCCAGCGAATCTAATGGACGTTGAAAACAGTTTGAATGGGAAAAGAGTAGTTCTTGTTTTTGATGATTTGGAGAGAAGTAAATTAGATACAATCGATGTATTAGGGTGCATAAATGACTATTGTGAGAATAAAAAGTTTCACACAATTGTCGTGGCTAATGAGGATAAAATGCAAGTTTCAGAATCGCAAATAACCTCTGTAGAGGAAATAAAAGAGTATAATGGTGATACCCATCAGCCAGTTAATGTAGTGCTGAATTGCTTGAACCAGAAAAGTGGAGCCGAGAATATTTCGTATGAAGAAATCAAGGAAAAAATAATTGAGCGAACTATAAGATATAAACCTGATTATAAAGCAATCGTTCATACTGTTATAGATGATCAAATTCGATTGTCTGAGGACTATTATCAATTTCTAAAAAAGCATAGTGACGAGATACTGCGCCTTTTTGAATTATCTTCTACGGAGACATTGGATGGAATAGAGAGTTTGTTTGCAGAATCCAAAGAAACGGTCACTCGTCCACATAATATCCGGAGTTTAAAATGCGCATTGCAAGATTTTAACCGTATCTACATTATACTTGTTGAACATGATTTCCCTGATATGGATAAGTGGCTATGTTCGTTTGTATCTTATATGTTTGCATATAAAGCTGGAAAAGCTAAGGATGATAAATATGGAAATCTGCTTACAGATGAAGCGGTACGTAAGCTCTATCCTATTTTTAATAATCATTTTATATTTAAGACTGCAAAAGATTGGATTATAAAAGGTGATTGGGATGAGAACCAACTTAATTTAGAGATTGCAGAGATAAAGGCGCGAAATGTGGCAGCTGCTCCTAAAGATATACTTCGGACAAATTGCCTTTTGGATATTGATGAGGATATTATTGTGCAGGGATTTCCTGAAGTTTTGGATATGGCTTATACTGGTCAGATGTTATTAGATGAATACATTAATTTTATATATAATGCTTATTGGGCCAGAGAATATCAGTTTGATCTATTTAATGATATTGATTGGGAAAAAATTCAAAATGGGATTCAACGATGCATGGAACGGATGGTGTCGGAGGATGGGGAAGTTGCATATGGCAGAAGATACATTGACTCAGAAAGTAAAGATAAGTTTACAGTATCTGAATGGAAATGTTATATGTTGATTGAGGACTTCAGAGAAAAGAAAGTGCTAATCTATAGTGCTAATCGAAAGCTATATTTGGAGGCTATTCGTGAGAGACCAGAAACGGCATTTTTTGAATGCGAACGGAAAGCATTGAATGTATTTGATGAGGAAATGGCTATAGCAACCGCGGAAGCCTTTTCGCGGTGTACTAACGCTGGAAAAAATAGATTTAGCTTAGATTTCAAAAATATGTGGCAGTATTATAAAGAAAGACCAGATATAAAACTATCAAACACAATTCAGGGATTTGAAAAACTATTGGAATTACTGAAGAATCAAAAAGAGATTCTTCAACAGCAAAATAAGTCGATTGCAAAAGGACATACTGATAGATTCATAAAGGTAACGGAACAACTTATATCTATAGAATCGTTAGAGGCCTGATATTGTTTTGATAATTTGATATTTTTAGGATTAAGTAAGTTATTTAGTGGGAATAAGCGTGTTGGTATCTAAAAGTCTGTTTAGCATGAGAAGAAAATTATTAATTTAGCAGTTAATTATCAATATTGGATATATTTAATGATTTGATATCAGTGATTCGATTTGGATATTTAAAGGGTGGCAAGTAGATGATAGAATATTACTTGCTATTCATGGTATGGTAAAGAGATAGAAATTATATAAATTGTATAATTGAAAGGTATCAATATGTAAAAAAATAGGGGAGGATAGTGTTGCTATGACGGAATATCTTCCTAAAATAGGGGAAAAGTGCTACTATATGCATAGAGAAGTAGTGGTTATAGGTGTTTTTGATTGCTTTCATCTTGTAAAAATTAAGGACCTAGTTGATGCATATTCATTTTGTGTAGATAAATGTGTGCTGACAAAGGAACCCAATATCACTAATTCAATATCATTAAGTTTATTTGGAGGAAACGGTAAATGAGTGTTTTGCAGTTTATTGAAGGGTATATGAGTGGTAATGCATGGGAGGACTTGTGCGTCATGTGTTATCGCATGCGATATCAAGATGAACATTATACACCCATTTCTGCAGCACAAGGAGGCGATGGTGGAATTGAGGGATTTACTCAAAATGGAATTGTTCATCAGTGCTATTGTCCTGAGAAAAATTATTCAGATGAAGATAACTACACACATATGCGAGATAAAATGACAAAAGATATTGGAAAACTTTTAAAACCAGAATATATAAAGAAACTTAAAGATTGGGGTGTGCCTTCAATTAAAGAGTGGCACTTTGTGATACCAGAGCAGAATGACTCTCGTATAGTAAAGCATGCTGAGACTAAAAGAAAGGAAGTTTTAGCTGCCAAGAAGTCCAACCCCAAATTATATACTCATATCAGTGATGAGTTTAAAGTTATTATAAAGTGTGCTGATGATTTTTTGCTGGAAATCAGCAGGATAGTTCTTGCACCACATAAAGATTATCTTTTGAACTTAGCAATAAGAGATGCGATTACACTTGATTATACAAAATGTGATTCTGAAAAAGTTGAAAATATAAGACGCAAAATAAAAGCTATTAAAAATACTAAAGATGATAATGATGAAGATGTCATTTTTTTAGTAAATCTTTTTATAGAATCTTATCTTAGTGGACTTGCTATACTGAATAAGTTGAGATTGAGCTTTCCGGAAATTCATAAATCTCTAATTGAGCTAGAACAAAGTTGTAAAAAAGATGTTGCTATTAAAACAAGAATGATATCTGACAACATTGGTAATGCAAAATTATTTAATGAACTGCTTGACAATTTTGAAAATAAGTTAAAGGAACAATTTTCTACAACAGTTGATTTAGCTTCAATTGGGGAATTAAAACAGGATTTGGTTGCGAGTTGGTTGGCAGATTGTTCAATGGAATTTAGAATGTAGGTGAATATTTTGAATAGGCAAAAGTTAATAGATAATCGTGACATTGTCTTTAATGCAAAACCAGATGCCGTTCCTTATAATTATCGAATTAGTTATAAGGTATCACAGATATGCTTTATCCTCGCAAAATCATGTTGGGGTAAATCAGGGTGCTTACCGATAAAATTACACATGATATCTTTTGCGCTTTGTTCAAAAGATGCTATGACTCGATTGTTACATTATGCACAATATGAATTCTCAGCTCCACCGATTATACGTTTTGATCCAGCTGTTAACAGAGCGGTTACTTTTGCAATAGCAGATAATTTGATTTTTCAAGGTAAAAATGGAAATTACATTTTAACAGATAAAGGATGGGACTTAGTATCAGAAATCGAACAGGACACAACCATATTTGTTTCAGAAAAATCGGAACTCTCACTTTTAGCAAAAAAATTAACAGACAATAAGATAAAACAATTGTCAGATATTTGGAGGGATACATATGCTGAGGATAAATCGTCTTCGTATTGAAATAAAAACAGCAAATGAGTCTAACGGAGGAGTTTATGGTTTTGATGAAAGATTCTCCAGCAGATTAACGTTTATTGCCAGCCTCAGTAATACTGCCGGTAAAAGTTCTGTGATTGAAGCAATTCTTTACTGCCTTGGTTTTGAGGAAATTATTGGTGGAAGAAATGAAAAAGTTCTCACCTCTGTATATAAATCGATAATTCATGATGGAGAACAAGATTGGAATGTCTTAGAGTCTGGAATGTATTTGGAAATTTCTAATGGTAATGAAACTGTAACTATATATAGAGCTGCGAAATTAGAATCAAGAGACTCGCGGCTTGTAACGGTATATTATGGTGATTTTGATTCAATTGGTAGCCAAAGTACACAGCCAGAAGATATGTACCTTCATGATGGTGGCGCTGCATCTAATGAAAAAGGGTTCCACTCATTTTTAGAATCGTTTTTGCATATTCAGTTACCTCTTGTACAAACGAATGGTAATGATCAAAAACTTTATTTGCAAGTAATCTTCTCTGGTTTGTTTATTGAGCAAAAGCACGGTTGGGCTGATATTTTTTCTGGAATGCCATATTTCGGAATTAGGGATGCCAAAAAGCGTGTAGTAGAATTTTTGCTTGGATTAGATACTTTTAAAAATGAGAGAGAAAAGAATAGGCTTAAAACAACAGGCAATGCAATTATCAGAGAATGGAAGGGGGTATTTGATGATATAAACAGAAATGTTACGCGAGAATCTTGTTCTATTAGTGGACTTCCTATGCAACCTAAAATTATGAATAGCAATGATTTTAAAGCTATTAGTGTTACAACAATTGATAAAAAGTCTCTCGAAAATGTTATATCTGAATTACAAGATGAACATGACTCAATTAAATGTCTTAAACCAAGAAATATTGATAATTTTGAAAACCTAAATAAAGAATTGCAAACAATATCTGAAACTATACTTTCTTTCGAGCAGAAAGAAAGTGAATGCTTGGATCAGATAAATGTGTCACGCAGTGCAGTTGCTCAAGCAGAGCGAAGCCTTGAGGTGGTTATTCGTGATTTGAGAAATAATAAAGATGCAGCAAAATTGCAAAGTATGGGTTCTACAATAGGTTGTCAAATTTCTCGGAATATTTGTCCTACATGTAATCAACCGATTGAAGATTCTCTTTTGCATTTAGGTAAAGATATTCCCATTATGAGTATTGAAGAAAATATTCGACATTTAGAAGGCCAGAAAAGTGTTCTTGAATTTACACGTGACAGCCATAAGACAAATATAGAGCAGCTATCACTGGTAAAAAATGATTTGCAATCACGATTAGTAACACTTCGCCGTCTTGCACAGACGATTCGCTCGGATATATATTCTACAGAAACAGAGTGGTCTGAGTTTATTGTTCAAAAACTTGTTGAGGTTGAGTCAAAAATCAGAGGTTATAAACAACTGCAATCATTTATATTATTACAATTGGAAGAAATTCGTAAGCTATCTACGCGTTGGAAAAAGTATAGAGAAGAGTACGAAAAACTTCCGAAAAAAGATATCTCTGAATCAGATGCTGAAATTATTGCTGCTTTTAAAAGAAATTTCATCAAGAATCTTCGTAAATATAAATATAAGAGTGCCCCAGATATTGAGGCTGTTGATATTCCTGTTGAAACATGTCTTCCTTCAATTGATGGATTTGATATGAAGTTTGATTCTTCTGCCAGTGATAATATAAGGATCATTTGGTCATTCACAATTGCATTACTTCAAACTTCTCTTGAGAAAGAAGGAAATCATCCGGGCCTATTGATATTTGATGAACCTGCTCAACATAGTATAGTAACTTCTGACATGGAAAGCTTAATCCAAAGCGTATTGGATTTAAAAGGATCAGCTCAAGTTATTGTAGGAATAACATTGAATAACGAAGAATTGAAAAAGTCCATTGAAAATTTGCCAGTAGAAGATGCAACAATAATTAATATTGGAGAACGGGCATTTAAACTTTTTGATTATAAATCTTAAATTTACCTTTATAACAACATATAATAAATTCTATGTACATAGCCAAAGGGTTTTGTAATGATAATCCTTTGGCTACAGTCTATTAGGCCAACTTAGTGTAGGAGGTTATTGTTGGCATTAACTAAGTCAACAATACATTTCTTATCTCAAGATACGAAAGGCATCTTCAAATGAAAGGCATCTTCAAATTTCTAAAATTATGATATAATTCGATTGCAGGGAAGAGTAATATAAAAGAAGTATACACTCTGACAGGGCAGGGAAGATAGAGGTTCCACCCGGGGCCAATTCTGCCCTGTGAACATCATTATTATCCACTCAACAAATGTCGAAACATGTTGCTTATTGTCGAAAACGTGAAGCACAAATTGTATAAGAAAATGCTGCATATCTAATTATTCTTACGGTTTGATTTTGATGAATCTATATTTCAAATGTTGATATTTTTAAACGGATTATAGGTTGGTAGTTAGTAAAAGGATGTTAATACTGTTACCTTAAAAAAATATGGATGATGAGCTGGCACAGGAGTCAACTATCCGGAAAATCCGGATAGTTTAAAGCAGAAGGTTCATTTTAGGGAAATGAGGTGATATAATGAATTTAAGTGATGATATAGGAAAAAAATCTCAAATGCTTATTTATACCACCGAGGATGGTTTGACAAAAATTGAAACGGCCTTTGACGGTGATACCGTCTGGTTGTCAAAGGCTCAGATGGCTGAATTATTTCAAAGGGATCGTTCAGTAATTTCAAAGCACATTAAAAATGTTTTTGAAGAAGGAGAACTCCAGAAAGCAGGCAATGTGCAAAATTTGCACATTGCAAATTCGGACAAGCCGGTAGAATTTTATAACCTCGATGTTATTATTTCCGTTGGCTATCGTGTAAAGTCAAAGCGTGGTACACAGTTTAGAATTTGGGCGACCAGTATTTTAAAGGAATATATGAGGAAGGGATTCGCTTTGGATGATGAACGGTTGAAGAATCTGGGCGGTGTCGGCTATTTCAAGGAATTGCTGGAACGCATCCGAGACATTCGTGCGTCTGAGAAAGTGTTTTACCGCCAGGTACTGGAAATTTATGCTACGAGTATTGACTATGATCCACATGCAGAGATTTCTATCCGTTTTTTTAAAAAAGTCCAGAATAAAATTCATTATGCGATTCATGGACAAACTGCAGCAGAGGTTATTTATACAAGAGCGGATGCAGAGAAAGAGTTTATGGGGCTGACTACCTTCGCAGGAAAACAGCCTACATTAAAAGAAGCCGTTATAGCGAAGAATTATCTGGATGAGAAAGAACTTCGCTCTATGGGGCAGTTGGTATCTGGATATTTGGATTTTGCAGAGCGCCAGGCAGAGCGGGAACAAGTTTTGACCATGCAGGACTGGTCAGACCATCTGGACCGTATTTTGACAATGAGTGGAGAGCAGCTGTTAGAAGGAAATGGAAGTATTTCACATAAACAGGCAGTTGATAAAGCAACAGATGAATACAGGAAATATAAAGCAAGGACACTTAGCGATGTGGAACAAGATTATTTGAATTCACTTCATTTTTTACAAGAGAAAACAAATGAAAAGTAGTGTGCCAGGTTATGGCACAATAAAAACAGGACGAAGTTGAGACTCGAGAGAAAGTAGTAGGACACTACGTTAGCAGAAGGAAGAATACTTTCGCCAAGGCATTATTCTGTCTTTCTGACATCCGAATTACAGCCTCAATAAATGTCGAAACCTGTAGTTTATTGTCGAAAACGTGAAGCGCTAGTTGTATAAGAAAATGCTGCAAATTAAATTAATCTTATGGTTTGATTTTGGCGAATTCACATCGCAAAATCTGATATTTTTAAAAGGATTACAGGTTGGTAGTTAGTAAAAGGAGGTAAGTACTATTACCTTTGCTACAATCATTTGATATGTATTTTTTTACTAAATAGTTCCTGATGTAAAAGGAGATGATTATATTGATAGACGAAAGAATAATTATGGCAAGAAAGCAATATTCAAAACTGATTAATAAAAGTAAGCAGCAAGCCAAAAAAAAGTGAGTGTTTATGGTGTGGTAAGAAGATAACTCGTTTTTGTAACTCACATTCAATTCCACAATGTATTTTAAAAAATATAGATTTAGATGGGAAACTTGATTATTTTAATTCTATGCTGGAGTTGCCATTAATAAATAAGGATAAAGGCATAGGAGAAGCAGGGACATTCAAATTGATATGTCCCGAGTGTGATAATACGATATTTCAGGATTATGAAGACTTAGATAAACTGAATACTAAAATTACGGAAAAGATGCTCGAGGAGATAGCATTAAAAAATGTACTAATGATGCTTAATAAGAGATATATGGAAATAGAATTATTTAGTAATTTGCAAAATGAATACAGCATACCTTATCCTTATGATGTAAAGCAAGAGGTAAACTCGCTTGATGAAAGAGATTTTTGGATTGATTTTCAGAGAATAAAAGGAATGCTGTCATCAACAGAAGAAAACGGAAAAAAATACAAAATGATTTTCTATCAAAACTTAATTATGTAATCCCTATAGCATTTCAAGGGCTGGTGACACTATATGGGGATTTAGAAGGAAATATGGTCGTTGATATGTACAATACGTCAGAGGATATAGTAGTTAGCCATATGCATGTATGTCTATTTCCTCTAGAATCTAGTTCTGTTGTGTTTGCGTTTTACCACGAAGATGATATAGAATATGATACGTTTACTGAACAATTTAGGGTATTAAATGAACAAGAACAGCTAAGGGTTATAAGTTACATTATATATGGATACTGTGAAGATATGCTATTTGCAAAGAAGTTTCCTCATAGAACCTGGTTTATCAATAAGGTACGGGGTACATTTATGGAAATAGCAGAGATAATAGCATTTAACCAAGAGCATGCTGAATATCAGAAAAAACTTAGATTATACCAGTTGATGGATCGTGATAAAGATTTTCCGTGTATATTGTTTGAAAAGTATGCAATAAAAAAGTAATAATATATTCAAAACTTTTTAGTTTAATATTTCAGAGATAACAAAATTTTTCGCTATAGTCATACTTCGCTTTTATGGCATCCGAATCATAGTCTCAACAAATTGTGAAGTAATTGTCGAAATTTTCCCGAGACATAGGAGTATTGCGTTACGTGTATTATAGGGATTTAGTAGCATAGATATTTTTTGAATTTATTATAGAATAAACTTAGTATAATGGCATATTATAAGCAATACATAAAAATAATCTATTTATATGGTTCCCAAAACGGATGGAAATTAGCATCGTATGTAAATAATATGTGGTAATGAGATAAGCAATTACTTAATTATTTTTTTGTGATTTGGAAAGTAATTTATAAGAGTAATAATACTTATGCATATAACTGAACAAAACAAGAATTTATAGGAGGTGCATTATGAAAAAAAGATTTGTTGATCCATTTTTTCCAAATCGTCCAGTTGATGACCCGAATAAATTTTCAGGTCGTGAAGAACAAGTGGATGAAGTGGTAGATACTTTATATCAAATAGCTCATGGAAATCCAAAACATACAATTATAACAGGAGATAGGGGAATTGGCAAAAGTTCATTACTTTTTCAAACAAAATTGTTAGCCATGGGAAATAATACTTTGGCAAGTAGATTTGAAGTGGATTTAGGAACTGATAAATATAATTTTGTAACAGCATGGCATGATATAGATCAAGACCAAAGTTTAAAGAATATTATTTATGGATTATTAAAAGATTTACAGACAAAACTTTCAATTATTCTAAAAAAATTTAAATTTGAAATTGATTTGGGGGGGATTTTAACGATAACCCAAAATGAAGACACTGATAAATCCATTGCAGAATATGTAGAATTATTTTATGGGCAGGTTGCTAAAGCTTATGAAGAAGTAAAGAAGACTGATAAAAGTGGAATATTATTTTTTATTGACGAATTAGATAGGATTTCGCCAGAAACAGGTATAGCATCTTTTTTCAAACTATCAGCGGAAAAATTTAATAGAGAGGGAATCAAAAATGTGGGATTTATCTGTGCCGGGATTACTGGAGCAGTTCAAAAATTAGAAACTGAACATGCCTCTATATTAAGGACGTTTAGAGATATTCCAATTTCTAGACTAAGGCCGGAAGATTCAAAAAATATTTTACAAAAAGGCTTTGATTCAGTAGGTTATTCTTATGTAGAAGAAATATTTAGTTCTGCATTTCATTTAGGGGCTGGTTTCCCAGAACCAATTCATTTATTAGGGAGTGAGATGCTTTCTGTTTCAGAAACAAATAAAATAACAATGAACGATTTTAATAATGCAAAAAAGAAAATAATAGAAGATGTGCGGAGAAATGAATTAACTGCGTTACTTAAAAAAGCTGGATATGGAAAGTATCAATTTATTTTAAAGGCAATGGCTCAATTTGATGATCCTAATGTTCCTTTAAACTATATTTCAAAAGAAATAGCTTTAGAACAAAATGAGTATAGTACCAATATTGCTAATCTTATTAATAGAAATATAATAGAACGAGTGGATAAAGGTGTATATTGCTTTGTTAATCCTTTATTAAAAGAATACATTAAGAATTTTGGAATTATTGATGGAAGTAGAAATGATGAGATACATTCTGGCTAATTTGTAGTATGCAAAAATCAAATCGAATAAAGATATATTTATGAAGATTCTGAATGATTAGAACATGAAATCAATTAAAAATGTTCGGGAATCATGCCAAGGCCAGACGCCGCCTAGGGAGAATCGATTTCACACTCAACACATGTTGAGGTGGTGATACAGATTACAAGGAGAATGGTATTATGAGAGGAAAAGCAATTCGGCAATTTTTAATTTAAGGAATTCCTGATGGTAGATGGGTAAGCGAATTATCGAATTGGACAGGAAAAGCCTATAAAATACCTCGTACTTATGTCAATACTTCTGATGACAGGCCAGATTTGAATTATACGGGAGTATATTTTTTATTTGGCTAAAGCGATGATAATGAGACTGCGCAAGTATATATTGGGGAGGCAGAAAATATATTAAATCGTTTAAAACAACATTTAGCTGAAAAAGACTTTTGGACAGAATGTGTTGTGTTTATCAGTAAAGATAATAATTTGAATAAAGCACATATAAAATATCTTGAGAATCATTTATATTGTTTGGCAAAGGAAGCTAAGCGTTATGAGATTGTAAACACTAATATTCCTACTGAATCATCTATTTCCGAAATGGATCGGGCGGAAATGGATGAATTTATTGAAAATATGCGTTTGATATTAAGCGTTCTTGGGCACAAGGTGCTGGAGTCATCTGTTGGAAATATACGAGATAAACGAACACCAACATATTATTTGCAGGATCGAACTAGTGTGAAGGCAAGCGGAAAACCTATTTCGGAAGGTTTTGCTATACTAAAAGGCTCGCAGATTTCACAAAATATAGTATTGTCATTATCTCAATCTGTTCTTAATAAGCGACAAAACTTAATTGATAAAGGAATTGTTAATGAGAATTATATTTTTACACAAGATTGGTCATTAAGCAGCCCATCACTTGCTGCTTCTATCGTGGTAGGATATAGTATTAATGGACGAAGCGCATGGAAAGACAAAAACGGAGTGTCACTTAAAGAACAGGAAATGAATAATTGACCACCAAGGCCCAACCACGCCTTTTGGGAATTTGTTTCGCACACTCTACACATACAGAATGCTGTGTAAAATTGGAGCGGAAAGTAAAATAAAGGAAACAAAGAGGAAATGAAGATAAGTGCATAAATGCTTGGAGTTGTTTTGTGTAGCCCAAACGATAATTATGGGGCATCAGCAGGAATCTATTGCTTTTGGAATTATTACATAGAAGAAGTTCTTTATATTGGATTAGCGGGTGATTTAGTTGAAAGGTTTAAACAACATAATGGAATTTTATCTCTTGAAGAAGGTTCAAAATAGAAAAAATAGAAGAGTATTTTTTAGAAATGAACGCCTTGGCTATTTTGGATGTCCTTTCGTACCATGTTGAAACCGCCGTGTTGCTGGAGGGCAAAGTCTGGTAAATTATTGGGGTGCAAAAAGGCTACTGTTATCATGGAGGGGCAAGAATTTACTATTACTATGTAGTATAAAACTCCTGTTTCAACGCGTGTGGAAACGGTATACTTATTGTTGAAAAAACAACTTACAATTCGAAAAGGAGTAGTGTTTATGAATGCATTAGTTGATTTAAAAAGTACATGTGAGGATTTTGCTGTTGAATTTGAAGTTCTGCCCTCGGTTGATTTTACAAAAAATATGGATGAACGACAAAAACGGATTATTGAAGGAATGGCATCAATTGATGAGCAATTGGCAGAAAATCAAAAGGTACTAGATCAATTTAATGCTGAAATTGATAAATTAACCAATAATGGGGATGGAATTGATTACATGGCAGCTGTTTCCAGCGGTGTTCTTGCCGGTATTATTGATATGTTGTTTGTTGAAGACTTTTCTATTGAAAAGGCAAATGAATGGGGAAATGAAAAAACAGATAATTTTGTTGTGAAAATTGCTCAAAAACAGGGGTATCAAGGGGATGATTTGGCAGGTGCAGTGAAATTTCTTGAAGATAAATTTCCTTTAGCTGCTGATAAAGCTACGAATGATTTTGGAGGTGGATTGCAACATCATTTAAGAGATTTTTCTCACCATCCAACACCGGTAGGACTGTTCTTTTCACTTATGACACAGTTTACAGGAAAAGTTTATGGAACAGATGTAGCAGGAGTATTTAAAATAGTAACTTTAAAAGAAAGCGATTTCGTATTACTGGGAAAGAACTTCCCGGAAAAAATTACGTTTGGTGTAGTTAATTGGTTTTTCCATATAGTAAGTGATATAGCGGGCTCTTCCAGTTCAATTCTTAATGGAAAAGTTGGAACAGGACTTCCAGGGCCACTAGTTTCTTTATTAAAGGAAATATCGGCTTTACCAATTTTTAAAAATATGAATGAAAAGGGATATAAAGAGTTTTCCGTATGGATTTCTAAACTATTTAATGGAACATTACTGGGAAAAAGAGATGAAAATGGAAAACTGAATCCAATAAAGTTTGATTTGCGTACCGAATTGGGTGTTGCTCAACAGCTTGGAAAACAGGCAATACCGGTAATAATAAACGAGTGCATAGTAAGAGGTTTCTATTTTATAAGACGTTTCTTTATGGAGATGTCTAGTAATCATGTTAAGAAAATTGAAGATTTGAAGAATATAAACTGGGAGAGTACACTACCTGTAAAAAATCGAACAATTATCAGAATGCTGACAATTGCTACAGGTACGATGACAGCAATTGATTTAGCAGATGCGGCGATTGAATCGATGGTTAAATCAGGTGGTGTTGGACCGGCGTTTGCCTCTAATATGTTAGTAAAAGTGAATTTTATTGGGGTTGGAAGATTTGCGATTGCGGTTGGTTCTGATGTTAAAATGGGAGTGAAACGTAGTAGACTTCGTAACCAACGTATTGTAGCTATGAATGAACATATATTCCTGATGAACGGAAAAACATTTTATAAACAGGCAGAAATGTGGATAACTGCCGAAGATGCCGGTGAAATAATTAATGAGGCTTATGAGATGATGGAGACAACAGGAAAGATTTATGCTAAGGCTTATTCTGATATGAAATATGATTTAAAGCAAATTGGTGTATATTCTAAAAAGATAGAACAAAATAATGCAGGCTTGTTGGATGAGATAAACGACATATTTAGATGGGGGTGATACAAATGAATAATCATGACATGATAGTTCAACAAAATATTGGTGAAAGGCAAATTCCAACTCTAATACAGGAGCAATTTGGTCAGTTGAAGGCCTTAAAACAGAATGTTGAAATTGCAACTCAAAAAGCAGAAATGGCGCAGGCATCTGCAAAATCTGCCCAAAATAAGTCGGCAGGCTTGTTTTATAAAAAAGAAGCAATAGAATCATTACAAGACGCAACAGTAGATTTAGCGGATGCTCAGATAGCACAGGCCCAGGCCCAAGAACTTTCTTTTGAATATCAGCAGAAATTGGGTGAGATTACTAAATATTTATTTGGGCTGGGTGTGACAAATATTGCTGTAAACCGAAGTGTTGTCAGAGAGCTTGAAATGAGACTACGTGGGGCATCTGAAGAGGAGATTGGTGATCTTGCCAAGCAGGAAATACTGAGCCTTGTAAAACAGTTAAAGGCTCAAGAAGATATCATGAAAAAGCAATCTGAACTTTTAGATAGAGTAAAAGAGCATGATAGGCTGATTTTTGAAAATGCTAAAAAAGATGAAGAGCAGGATGAAGAAATAGTCCGTCAAGCAGCCAAGGATAGAGAGCACGATAGATTGCTGGCAGAGAAGACCCAAAAGGACAAGAGCCAAGATGAAGAGATGGCCCGTCAAGCAGCCAAGGATAAAGAGCACGATAGATTGCTGGCAGAGAAGACCCAAAAGGACAAGAGCCAGGATGAAGAGCTGTCTCGTCAAGCAGCCAAGGATATGGAACACGATAGATTGTTGGCAGAGAAGACCCAAAAGGACAAGAGCCAGGATGAAGAGATGGCCCGTCAAGCAGCCAAGGATAAAGAACACGATAGATTGTTGGCAGAGAAGACCCAAAAGGACAAGAGCCAGGATGAAGAGCTGTCTCGTCAAGCAGCCAAGGATATGGAACATGATAGACTGCTGGCAGAGAAGACCCAAAAGGACAAGAGCCAGGATGAAGAGTTGTCTCGTCAAGCGGCCAAGGATATGGAGCATGATAGACTGCTGGCTGAAAAGACAAGGAAAGATGAAAAACAGGATGAAGAAATAACTCGACAAGCTATAAAGAATGAAGAACTTGAAAAGCTAATAAAAGAATTACAAAAAGCGAATAAAGATAGAAAATTAGAAATTGAAAAACTTGAGAAAACGTGCGAAGAATTTTCAAAAGAGATTGATTCGAGTAAGAATAAACTAAAAGATATGGAAGATAATGTAGGCCGCCAGTTGGATTTAATGGCAACAAAAAAAGCGAATTACATATCATATGCGATTGGCTTGGCAGCTCTTTTTGTCGCTGTAATTCAATTCTTTATTTGATATGGTGATAACTAAAATTATGATTCTCATCAAATTGATTAATTTAAAGAAAAATTCTGTACAGCATGAAGACATTAGTCAAAGCTTAATTGATAAAGGAATTGTTGATGAGAATTATATTTTTACAAAAGATTGGTCATTAAGTAGTCCATCGCTTGCTGCTTCTATTGTGGTAGGATATAGTATTAATGGGCGAAGCGTATGGAAAGACAAAAAAGGAGTGTCACTTAAAGAACAGGAAATGAATAATTGACCACTAAGGCCTAACCACGCCTTTCGGAAATCTTTTTCACACACTCAACAAATGTCGAAGTGTGCTGTCGGATGTCGCTTGTGGCTGAAAAGGAAAAATGAGCTGTGTTTTTAGGCTGGAAAAATGGCTTTTAATAGATATCAGGGGAATGGCTGACGGTTTTTGGAGTTTTTGGAAAGCGTTTTTTATTTAGAGGGGGTGGGGAGCGGAGAATAGTGTAAGTAATTTATGGAAACAGGGTAGATTTTAATTAGTTGGTTATCGGGGTGATAACCAGAAATGTATAAGGTTTTGAAGAAGATCAGGTGGAAATATTTTGCTTGGTCTTTTTTATATAATAGGAAAGTTCGCCAAATGGTGAACCAGTTGAAAAAAACGCAAAATACGGGCAAAGTAAACAGACGATGGTTAAAAAAGGTTAATATGAAATCCTTTTTCAAATTCATCGTCATCCAGGTCATGATCCTCTGTAAGAAATTCATGCATATCAAGCAGATCAGAATCAGACATAGTTCTGACCAGTTTGGAAGTCATTCCTTTCGGCGGATTTTGAATATGTTTTTGCCGCAGTTCCTCTAAAAATTTTGAATCCATTGAGAAGCCTCCTGTCTGTTAATAAGATAAGTATGGTACAGACAGGTGGAAAAATCAAGCAGAACGGCATTTTACTTTTGCCATTGCCCTTTCATATAATTCTTCCAGAGAAACACGGTGATGTTTGTAATAAATCGCTACGAACTGCATTTTGTGGTTGCATTGTGTACATCTGAGCAGGTCATAGCTAAAAGACAGAAAAAAGATGACTTTTGATTGAGATACTAACTTTTCAAGGGACCTGCTGTTGATTCCTGTCGAGAGAAAATCATTTAGAGAAAGATAAAAAAATAGAATATAAGCAGAAGAAATGGTATAATGAAACACACAGACTTTTCACGCGGGTAAAAAAAGAGAGGTGGTTCGTAATGGATAAAGTTATGATTATGCTGAAAGATATACCAGTTTTGGAAATAGAAAACTATAGCTGCAGGATTTTAGATTACGATTTGCTTCCGATATCCCTGCGCTATCCGGGTGTTAATTATGACGATGTAATGCATGGATGGACAGAAAACCGGACGATGAATATTGGAAAAACCAATGCCAAGAAGCTGCTGGCAGGGTTCCGGATCAGTCAGAGCAATCCCTATATGATTGCAAGGCTGTTCCATTTTGCCTCGCTTTCGGACTGTTACTGGCTGAAGGAAGAGGGAGAGGGAGAGAATCTTACCTGGGATCAGGTGAGCCTGTTCCGGAATCCGTTAGAAAAGGCGGTATCCGCAACGGCACTTCTCGGAGTGAGCAAGACATTCTGGCCGGTAGTCCAGAAGATTCATACACCGGAACTTACCGTTCAGGGAATGGCAGCGAAAGCGTGGATCCGGGAAGATGATGGGCTTTATCTGTACAAAGTAGGGAAAAAAGAACTGGCGGCCAGTAAGATTTTAGATGCCCTTGGAATTCCACATGTAGATTATAAGGAAGCAGAATCGTACAGGCTTGAACAGATCGCGGACGAGGCTCATATCAAAAAAATCTATGACAATGGAGAGAAAATCGTTAAATGCAAGATCATTTCTTCTGAGGAAACGGCGATCGTGCCATGGGAGGATTTCCAGGTTTACTGTAGTTATCATGATGAGAATGAGTATGATTTTATCAGAAAAAAGGATCCTGACCGCTATTACAGCATGCAGGTGGCAGATTATATTCTGGGAAATGAGGACCGGCATGGGGCAAACTTTGGGTTCTTTATGGATAATAAAAATGGCGGGCTAAAAGGGCTCTATCCGTTGATGGATCATGACCATGCTTTTTCGGAAGAGAAAGATATCCCGTCTCAGACCTCTGAGATTGATGAGACTTTGCAGGAGGCAGCGATAAACGCAATAAGGTATACGGAGGTAAAATTCGATCAGGTACTGGAAATGGATCGGCCTGAAGATCTCGAAGAGAAAATCTGGACAATCATTCTGGAACGATGCAGAGAACTGAAGCAGGAACAGAAGATTCAGCTGTTCAGAGGCCATGATGAACAGACATTGAAGGAATAGGATAGACGGGAAATACACAGTTTTTGCTTTATATTGAAAGGTTGATGCCTTGTATCGGATGACACGACAAAGTGCAATTGGTTTAAGCAGTTTAAATTGCTTGAGCAATTGCATTTTTTTGCAGTATTCTTAAAATGGTATGGTGATAGACGACACGATCCTATGGCTGTGTGACGAATCCTTTGGCGCTGTGTGCCTTTATAAGACAGAGGGCGAAGATGTACCGGATGGCAGGAGTAATGGGGCTCATTGGGCCGATTTGGGCAAGTTGTGATAAATGAGATAAAAGAGCACCGACTGACACTAAATTGTATGCTTACAGGAGAAATCTGCCGTTCGATTTGTGTGCAGGTTAAAGGGAGGTGGCCGGAACGGCCTCCTCCCAGTCACAAACGCCCGCAATGCGGACGTTTTTCTTAAAAGCAAAGGTGCACCTAAACGACAAGATTGTCACCTGCCAGGTGGTTCACTATTCACAGTTTGCCCTGAAACACAGCACTTTTAAGGTGTACCTGTCGGGTGGTTTGCTTAATAATGTCCAGTTTTTTCAGTGGTTATTCGTATAGATTTTGTCAGCCTCCTTCGGTAATGTAAAACGGAAGGAGGATCATGCTATGATATCATTTGAAGAAATATTCGGTGAACTGCTGACCGAGAGAGTAAATGCACTGCTGCGGGAAAAATACAAAAGACCGTATGATGAAGTAACGGAGGAGCGAGCTAATCATGCCCGTGGTATGGAGGAGCAGCTAAAATTTTTAACTGGTGAGCAACTGGCTGTAGTTGATGCCTGTTTGGATGACTTTATTGACAGATGTGGGGAAGATCAGGAGTTTCTTTATCGGAAAGGAGTTGAAGATGGAATAAGAATCATGAAGGGAATACAAAAATTATAATTTGGATACAACCAAAATGAAAATGATAAATTCAATGAGGATATTGGTTTTTAATTGTAATGTATATGGATTTTACCAGGATTCTTCGATAATGTTGATGGTCGAAGGAGGTAGAGGATATGGAATATTGGGAACAGATTTTTGATGATTTACTTTCAGAGGGTTGCTGAGTTGCTGCAGGAGAGATATGAGAAACCATATAACGAAATTATGAAGAGGCGTGAAATGCGCGTCCGTACAATGGAAACAAAAAAAGGATTCCTATATGATTATATCCAAGTACAATTGAGAGTTAGACCTGCAACTATCAAAAGATAACTGTAAGAATCGAAGTGAGTATATTGAAAAAGCAGTTACTTTTTACAACGGTTATTTATCAACTCAGGATCATATGACGTACCTCCCTCTGGCAATTAATTCAGCACTTGCAGGAGTGGTTGATACCTCTTAGAGCAGAATTTCAAGGTTATTATTTAAGTTGACTGTAGAGTTGTCTATATTGATGATTCTATATACAGCTCAGAATGATGTAGATGAAACTATTTTGAAAATCTTAGGGGAAAATGTTTGATGGATGTAAAAAACAAATGGTGATATCAGAACGGTAGAAGTCATGAAGTATCAAAACGAAATTTAAAAATATGCCCAGGGAGTAGATTATACTATTATTTAAGTTTCCCTGGGCAGAAAATATTACTTTTATTATTATTGTGTCGCTGTTGGCATACCTGTTATTCGACATACAAGCAGAGCTAAGTCATTGGCACTGGGAGCTGTAGTAAAATCTTCGCGGATCCACTGCTCAAGCATGGCAACAATGCCGCTGATTACGAACGTAGTGCTGTAGTCCTGGTCCTGATCTGACCTGATTCCTTGCAGATGGTATTGAATAAATTCTTCATTTCTTAGATATTCCCTGCATTTACGCTGTATAACACAACTCTTACCATTTTGTATAATAAGTTTAAGAGTAGGTTTGTATTTTTCAAAAAAAGCAAAGAAAATTTTCGCTGCATCGCATAAGTTATGAATTGTATGTTTTTTGAAATCTATGATAAAGTGACTAAAAATAGTATCAAAATAGTACTCCAGAATTTCCTCTTTGGAATTAAATATTTGATAAAAAGTCTGTCTCGATAAGTCTGTGGCTTCCATTAACTGTTTGACGGCCATATTTTCTAAGGAAGTATTTTCTAAAAGAGTAAGGAAAGCCTGTACAATCTCATCACGGGACCGTAGTGCAGCGGGATTTGTTCCAGTATACATAGACAAAAAGCCTCCTGATGTCAAACTTTTATTATTTAGATTGACAGTTAGATATTAGTTGCTTATACTATACTACAAAGTCCGACATGTGTCAAACTATTACATGTGTATGACTATAATTTCTAAATTGTATATAGGAAGAAAAGTATGAATAAATGTGAAATGCTGGAATTGCTGCATAAGAGTGTAATGCCGGCAGTTGGATGCACAGAACCAGCCTGTGTTGCAATAGCAGCAGCGGATTCGGCAAGGGCGGTAGGAGGAACCATAGAAAAAATTCGATTAGAAGTAAGTTCAAATATTTATAAAAACGGTATGTCGGTTGGTATTGCCGGTTTTAATAACGTTGGATTGAAGTATGCAGCTGCGTTGGGAGCCCTTATCGGTAAACAGGAAATGGGACTGGAAATTATGAATATGAGCTTAGTTTTCTTGCAGAAGGTATAAAGATGAATCAGCAACTGGCTAATTTTGGAATCGAGTATGAGGCCGGAATTGGAATAGCAGGAGTGCTGCATTTAAACTCGGGAGGTTCTTTTATTGGAGATAGTATATTGGAAAAAATCATGATACAGGTTGCGGCGGCTACGGAAGCTAGACTGGATGGCTGTCCTTATGCGGCGATGAGCAGTGCAGGAAGTGGGAGCAAAGGAATTGCAGTTATCTTACCAGTTGCACAGGTGGCAGAAGCAGTAAATGCTGATAGAAAGAAGATGTTGCAGGTTATTGCTTTCGCACATCTGTTAAATGAGTATATAAACGGTTATATTGGTAAATTGTCTGCTGTCTGTACTTGCGCAGTGGCTTCTGCAACCGCCGCATCAGCGGCGATTACATGGCTGTTGGGAGGGGATGATGAACAGATCGGCTATGTCATCCGCAATATGACTGGAAATATTACTGGGATGATTTGCGATGGTGGAAAGGTCGGTTGCGCGTTAAAATTGTCTACTGCTTCAGGGGCCGCTTTTATGAGTGCATTGCTGGCGATTAATGGAGTGGGGCTACGTATAACGGATGGAATTTGTGCGGAGACTCCAGAGGCATGTATTAAAAATATTGCCAGAGTTGGAAATCCAGGTATGCTTCAGACGGATAAGGTAATTATGCATATTATGCTGAGCAAAGGTGTAACTAATATTAGAGAGGACAATATGTAATATAATGATGGGAGGATTAAATATGAGAGTAGGAATTATTAGATGTATGCAGACGGAAGATTTTTGCCCGGGAACTACGGATTTCAAGATGATTCAGGAAAAAAGAGGGGCATTCGAGGGGATTGAAGAGGATATTGAAATTGTTGGTTTCATAAATTGCGGCGGCTGTCCGGGAAAAAAGACTGTATTAAGGGCGAAGGAACTTGTAAAAAGAGGTGCTGATACAATTGTTTTTGCTTCCTGCATTAAAAAGGGAACACCGATAGGGTATCCGTGTCCATTTGCGAAAAGGATGCATGATATTGTCTCGGAGGCAGTTGGCGAAAATATCACTATTCTTGATTATACTCATTAATTATGGGGGAGTATAGAATGCAGTTAATTATATATAGACGATAAAAAAGCAGAAAACCGACGGAGATACTCTGTCGGTTTTCTGTTATAACAAAATAGGAAAAGGGGCAGGCTTATGAAGTACAAATTAATATCATTACAAAAAGAATTGGAAGTCAAAAAGATAGCAACACTATTTTACATGGAATATGATAAAAATTTTGATTTTCCAGGGGAGCAACATGATTTTTGGGAACTTGTATACTGTGACTATGGTGAAGTGATTATCAGTGCAGACGGCAATAAATTCAATTTAAAGAAGGGCATGATTGCTTTCCATAAGCCTGGTGAATTTCACACGGTATCAGCAAATAAAAAAGTATCTCCTAATATTATTGTTATTTCTTTTACCTGTGTAAGTGCAATTATGGAAGAGTTTGTTGGAAAAATACTTACACTTAACGAGCGGGAACAGAAGATGTTGGCCAAAATTGTAAATGAATCCAATAATGTATTTGAGATCGAACAAGAAAGAAACGTAATTTATCTAAAACCTAAGAAAGATCCAGGCGTATTTGGAGGCCAGCAATATGTGAAAAATTTGCTGGAGATATTCTTGATTGAATTGATTCGTCGGCAGAAATTTAAGGTAGTTGCCAGTGAAAGTAAAGATAGAATTACAACAATTAACGTAAATACTATGTATGAGGATATTACGAGAACGATCATGAAGTATCTGGAGGAGTATATTTGCGAGAACTTGAATATCGATGATTTGTGTTCCAAGTTCTCTTTTAGCAAATCCTACATAGAATATATTTTCAAGAGAGAAACTGGGCTGGGGATTATGGCAAAGTTTTCAGAAATGAAAATTGAAAAAGCAAAAGAGCTGCTGCGTAATCAGGACTATAACATAACGATGATAAGTGAGATGCTGGGATATTCTTCTGTCCATTATTTCTCGAGAAAATTCAAAACGGTAGTGGGGATGCCTCCAAGCGAATATGCCAGTTCTATCAAATTAAAGGCTCAAACAATAAAATAGACAAAAGTACAAATTCACAATGCAAAATGTCAAAGACATAAATAATGTGTTACGCTATAATGTAGTTACAAACTTATACTAAATGCACAAAATAATTGGTGATTTAGTTACGAAAATATTAAAAAAGACGGAGGCACACTATGAAAAAAGTTTTAACTACTGTAATTTGCACAGCTTTGGTATGCGTACAGCTGATTGGGTGCAGTCAGCAGACAGCTCCTGCTGATACGCAGCCTAAGGCGACTACTGAAAAGGCAGGAGCAACCGAAACGACTGAAATAACCGGTGATACGGAAGAAACAGGCGAAGCAGAAGGAGAGCAGAGTAGGGTTTATAAGATTGGTATCAATAGCTATGCGGAAAATTTCGAATCAAGCCAGAGATACTTATCCAGCTTTCGGGCAGCAGCCGAAAAGGCAGGAAATGTAGAACTTGTATATGCCGACTGTAATGCAGATCCACAGAAACTGGCACCGAATTATGATGCATTTATACTACAGAATGTAGATGCGATTATTGACGCCAGTTGGATGGGAGAGGTTGGTCCGATTGCAGTAGAAAAGTGTAAGGGTGCTGGAATCCCTCTGGTTGTTTGCGATTCTCCGTTTGATGAAGAATACTCTTACCTGATCGGAACGGATCAATATCAGGCTGGTGTTATTGCAGGAAAATATCTGGCGGATTATGTAAAAGAGAACTGGGATGGAAGCATCGATTATCTGGTACTGGAGTATTTCCAGAGTGGTGGTCCTCAGGTAAAGGACCGCATGCAGGGCTGTCTGGACGGTTTAAAGGAAAATGGAATCCCTGTAGAAGAGGATCAGGTTTTCTGGTTTGATAATGAAGCTCAGACCCAGAAGACAAATCAGATTACCCGTGATTTCCTGACTTCCCATCCAGATGCCACAAAAATTATATTCGGAACGAACAACGATCCCTGCGCGATCGGTGTTGTATCGGCAGTAGAAGCATCAAACAGAGTAGATAATTGTATCTCTTATTCGTATGGCGGAGAGGACAGTGCACTGGATTTATTAAAAAAGGATGATAACTGCTATATAGGTTCTGTATCTTTCCAACAGCTACAGTATGGTGATTTCGCAATTCCGGCAGCGATTGACTTAATTGAGGGAAAGACAGATGTGCCACGTTCTCAGGGACCAACACCGTTTATGATTGACAGAAGTAATCTGGCTGAAAATAGTAACTAAACTTTTGTGAATCGGTAAAAGGAAGGTAGGAACATAGTAATGTTTCTCCTTCCTTTCCTATCAGAAAAGCATTGAATACGAACGTGAACGAAATGGGGGATACTATGCTGTTGGAAATGAAGAACATAACCAAGGAATTTCCCGGTGTTAAAGCACTCGACGATGTCAGCCTTGAATTAAAAGAAGGAGAAATATTAGCCCTTGTCGGAGAAAATGGAGCAGGAAAATCTACGTTAATTAAGATATTGTCAGGAGCTTATACGCAGGATTTGGGTGAAGTATATTTAAACGGGGTGAAACAAGAACACGTGACCCCGATTACTGCTATTAAGAATGGGATCAGCGTCATATATCAGGAATTGAACAATGTGGATCAGATAACTGTGGCAGAAAATATTTTTCTTGGTAATTTGCCCCGCAAGGGCGCATTGAAAATACTGGATTATGATAAACTTCGTAAGGATGCCCAGTCCTTACTAGACGAAGTGGGTTTAAAGGTTGATCCCTTTACACCGTTGGAGCAATTATCTATCGCCCAGAAGCAATTAGTGGAAATAGCGAAAGCTCTTTCGAAAGAAATTAAGATATTGGTAATGGATGAACCGACGGCAGCTTTAAATAATCAGGAAATAGAGATTATGTTTCGGCTGATCAGAAATCTGACATCTCGTGGTATTGGAATATTATATATATCCCACAGAATGGAAGAAATTTTTCAGATGTCAGATCGGGTGATGGTCATGCGTGATGGAAAGGGAATTGCAACGATGCCCACTACTGAGGTAGATTCCCAACAAATTATTTCCTTAATGGTAGGACGTGAGATTAAGGATTTATATCCACAAAAATGCAAACCTGGCAGTAAGATTTGTTTTTCTGTAGAGGGGTTAGAGACAGAACGTCTGCACAATATTTCATTTGAAGTAAAAGAGGGGGAAATTCTGGGATTATTTGGACTGATGGGCTGCGGTCGTACGGATATAGCACGTGCAATTTTCGGAGCAGATCCAAGAAAATCAGGTAAAATGTGTTTGGATGGGAAGGATATAGCGCCGACCTCGCCATTCCTGGCCAAGAAAGAAGGAATCGCATATATTCCTGCAGACAGAAAAATGGATGGCCTTATGCTGATACATTCTGTATCGCGAAATATGACGATCTCTGTTCTGGAAAAATTAAAAAGGAGTCACATACTCAATAAAAAAGTAGAAATGCAACTGGTAGATGGCTGGATAGACAGACTTGCCATTAAGACTCCTTCTGCAGATACTATTATCAACTCTCTGTCTGGAGGAAACCAGCAAAAAGTCGTGCTTGCAAAATGGCTTTCCATAGAACCCCAATTATTAATCTTAAACGAGCCGACGCGTGGTATTGATGTCGGATCAAAGTCAGAGATATATCGTCTCATGAATGAACTGTGTCAACAGGGAATTGGTATCATTATGATATCGTCGGATTTGCCGGAAGTGATGGGTATGTCTGATCGTATGGTTATTGTCTGCGATGGAAAAGTTGGCGGAATTATGGAGAAGGAAGAATTTACTCAAGATGCGATTATGGCGAAGGCCATTGGTTTATAGGGAGGATAAAATGGAAGCAAAAAATAAGCAGTCTGCTGTTATGCAGAAGATAAAACCGTATATGATGGATATGAATTTCAGCCTTACTGTTGCAATTGTAATTGTCGGCATCATTCTGGCTTTTAAGTCACCATATTTTTTCTCATTTAAAAACGTATTGAATATAGGACTGGCCGGATCTGTTACAGGGGTAATGGCCGCTGGCCTTACGATCAGTATGGTTATGGGAGCTTTTGATCTGTCGCAATATGCAGTAGCTACACTGGCAAGCGTTGTGTCCACTATAATGCTAATATCCGGAGTTCCTGTATGGATATGTCTTCCAGCAGCCGTTTTAGTAGAAATGGCATGTGGTGCTTTCAATGGTTTGATGGTTACTGTGTTTAAAATAAATCCTATTATCACAACGCTTGGTACCCAGATGATTTTCAGAGCCCTGTGCTATATTTTGACATCAAGTAAGATTCTATCGATTGACCAACCAGTTATGAACTATCTGGGACGAGGATATCTTCTTGGAATTCCTACTTCCTTCTGGATATTGATCATTGTATATATTATTCTTGCTCTGGTTGTAAAATATACCTCTTTTGGACGAAGCGTATATGCAGTTGG
>UMIQ01010791.1_pt1 | contig 34095 bp, 28 predicted proteins | sample 1965851 | NCBI WGS metagenome assembly UMIQ01 (sample SAMEA4836129, study PRJEB28245) | human gut metagenome | biome: gut microbiome; material: fecal sample | place: Denmark | collected 2008 | reverse complement strand
ATCTCTAATAAATGATATTCATTTTCCTTTCTTGCATTATTTTCCATATTTTTTAAGAATACTATCATCAGGAAAATGACGCCTGATATGGCAAGTAAGGTTCCTGTTACAGTGACATTGCGTATGCGTTTATACTGATCATTACTGCTATCCTTCTCTTTTTTCTTCAATATCATATATTTTCCAACTTTTTCTTTTGTATAGTAGTGACCCCGTGTTTATTCTGAATGACTCAGAAGATCATTCATCAAATCAAGCGCGTCTTCAGCAGAAAGATGATTTTCCAGCATTTCATCAACAGTGATTTTCGAAATTTCAAAAAATTCTTCAGAGCCCAGACGAATATATGTACGATTTCTTTCCAGGTATTGTTGTACCATGCTCATACTTCCGTCATATTCAAAAGAAATATCTCTCTTATAAGGAATCAATCCGTCTGTATATCGATTCAGTTCCTCCTGGGCCTGCGATGAGGTCATAGCCATCAAAACTTTCCAGGCTGCCGCCTTTTTCACACTGTTTTCTCCCCCTGCTTTGGTGATGGCAGCATTAAATGTGGGATATGTCAGCAAAAAATTCTGATTCTCCCCAAAATATGGAAGGATTTCCACCTCCTTTCCCGGGAGTAATTTAGAAATACTTTCACTGCTGATATTCACCATGGCCTGTGTACCCTCTATAAATCTTTCATAAGAAAGGAGGTCGTCTGAATACATGGTGTCCTGATCCAGAATCTTTAACGTATTAAGCTGCTCCAATTTCTCGAAAGCAGGCAGCCATACTCTGGAATCCAGCTGGTTTGTTTTTCCGTCATCATAGTCTTTCCTCCAGATAATCCCGTCAACGGAAGACAAGCTTTCAATTCCCATTCCCTGTAAAAGATGCAGGGCATTATAATCGATACTCAAATCGATGGAATACCCTCTGATTCCATACGTCTCAAACGCCTGACAAGCTGAAATAAAACTGTCAAAATCACTGGGAACCGGTATATTATACTGTTCAAACAGTTCTTTGTTGGCTACGATTCCGTCTACCGTACCAGACATGGGAACCCAAAATACCTTTCCCTCACTGGTTTTATAATTTTCAAGACAAATATCATAATAAGAAGACGCCACTTCAGTCCTGGTCAGATCCATGAGATATGGATTCAGACTGAGAGAATCCTTCATGGAAAATTTACGGACCGTTATTATATCGGGCAGGCTGTCCATCTCTGCAAGCTGTTTGTAATAATCCAGATTTCTCTGTCCCTCGACCCATTTAATCTTTACATCCGGTACCAGACTCTGTACTTGTTCCGTATAATGATCGTACACGTCTAAATTCCAAAGCGCCACCTCTATCTCCGGTTTCGTGTTTTTACTGCAGCCCCAGACGCTGAGCGTAACCGCACAAATGGCAATTATACTACTGCAGCCAATCAACCACTTCTTATTTATTATCTTCATTTTTTCCTCATTGACAGCCTTTGAGCTCTTTACTTTTCTACTGTATTTTGGTTCCCGCTACCAGAAAAACTGCTAATTTTATTATAAGATAAAATGATTGACAGCACAACAAAAAGCTAAAATATATCATATCTGGTTCATACCAGATTACTGCCAAAACAGTTAAAAAAACACACCCATGGAACATATCACTGTCCCACAGATGTGTTAACCTTTCACCTGCTACCTGCAATGCATCTTACATCTGCTTCTATTCAAGTGGACTTTCTTCCACAAACAGTGGTAATTGCTGGTACCCATCTTTCCGTTCTAATTTTACGCAGCATTCTGTATGTCTGGAGTGTGTGAAAAAGATTCCTAGACGGCAGAATTCGGCCTTGGTGGAACGGTTATTATCCCTGCCAACATAGCCCTACTGTTTTTCTAAAGTCTCAACTTCGGCCTGTTTTAGATTGTGCACCACCTGTGGCACATTACTTTTCAATTGCTTTCTTCTGCAATAACTGAATCGAATTCAAATAATCTTGTTCAACATCACTAAGAGTCCTCGCTTTATATTTCCCATATTCATCAGTTGCTTTATCAACTGCCTGTTTATGAGATATGCTTCCGTTCCCCTCCAAAAGTTGCTCTCCACTCATTGTTAAAATACGATCCAGATGGTCTGACCAGTCCTGCATAGTCATAACCTGCTCTCGCTCTGCCTGGCGCTCTGCAAAATCCAAATATCCGGATACAAGCTGTCCCATGGCACGAAGTTCTTTCCCGTCCAGATAGTTTTTCGCTATAACAGCTTCTTTTAATGTAGGCTGTTTTCCTGCAAAGTTAGTCAGTCCCATAAATTCCCTCTCTGCATCCGCTCTTGTATAGATAACCTCTGCCGCAGTCTGTCCATGAATTGCATAATGAATTTTATTCTGAACTTTTTTAAAGAAACGAATAGAAATCTCCGCTTGAGGATCATAGTCGATACTGGTAGCATAAATTTCCAGTACCTGGCGGTAAAACACTTTCTCAGATGCACGAATGTCTCGGATACGCTCCAGCAATTCTTTGAAATAGCCTCCACCGCCAAGGTTCTTCAACCGCTCATCATCCAAAGCAAATCCTTTCCTCATATATTCCTTCAAAATACCAGTCGCCCAAATTCTGAACTGTGTACCGCGCTTTGACTTCACACGATAGCCAACGGAAATAATAACATCAAGATTGTAATACTCAACCTGATAATTTTTCCCATCGGTTGCAGTTGTTGCAATTTTTGCAACAACTGAATCTTTGCTTAATTCACTCTCTGTGAATATATTTTTTATATGTCTCGAAATTGTTGACTTATCTCTTTGAAACAATTCAGCCATCTGATCAATTGAAAGCCAAACAGTATCGCCGTCAAATGCCGTTTCAATTTTCGTCAGGCCATCCACAGTGGTATAAATAAGCATCTGAGATCTTTTTTCTACATTATCATTTAGATTCATTTTCTACCCTCTTATTCTCAAAAAACGGTATCTATACTTATATCCTATTTTAATTGATTATCATTTAGACAAGAGACCTACCGTCTCCACATTACTTCAATAAATTGCACATAAGACTCGCTAATTTCCGAAAGATTAGGCTCTACTGGAAATATTACCTTTTCGTTCAGACATCTGCTTTCTCTCCTACCTTCGCTAGTATCCATATTATACATCTATCAATAAACTTACCCGATTCACTATAAAGATTTCCATTTGAATAATCTATGTAAAATGCAATATCTTGATAAAAAACTATATCATCCCATTTACTACCAAACAAGGCGAAAAGGCGAGAACCCGGTAATGGTACTTGTATTCTATCTTTTTGGGCTAAATCATAATAATAGTATATTAGTAATTGATATAAACCTGCTAATGAGTATAACGTGTAGAAATCCGCTTTTTTGAATTTCTACTTTCACTTCTTCTATAAATTTCAAACAAGCATCACTCTTCTCGGAAATATTCAGCGTAATAGGAATATCACCCCATCTTTATTTATCCCATTTAAGTTTGATTATTCAATTTTCTCACCTCACCATTCCACTTACTATTCAATAGGTAAGTGCCTTCACTTTTCCTACGCTCTTCTGCAACAGGACAATACTTTCAAGGTGTATTCAAATTCAAAACATATTCCACAAACCATTAAATGTCTAATAAGATAGTTCAACATGTTTTTTGTAGCTTTTCACATTGATGATTGCATAAAAATTCAATTAGACATTCTGGAGTATCTGCATATTCACTTAAAGCTGAAATTGTATTTACATTTGCATCTACATATACGCAATTATAGTGCGAATGGAAATATGAATTATCTTTGTTTTTTGACTTAATCGACTCAACTATTTTCCGCAAAAATTCTAATTCAAATTTTCCCCTGAATAATTGTTGCTGATTATTCTGCTTATAAAAATCATATTCTGTTTGTAAAACTTCATCTTCTAATTCATAGGCATTATTAAAATGTTGTTTCAATAAATTTATTTCGATTGGTTGTTTAACTTCTATTTTATCAATTGCGATAGTAGCAAACAATTTTGATATTTTATAATCTGCCAAAACGATTCTTTTTTCATTATTTGTTTCTTCTAATTTTCTTTGGCAAGAAAGCCAAGCATTAAGAAAAAGAATTTTCTCATGAAATTCTGATTGTCGCCTTAAATAATCAGCAATACACATTTTATAATCTTCATCGATTACATTAATACCAAATTCCCTCACTATAAATCGAGAAAAGCAATTGCTGGAAGTATAGAAGTTTTCTATTGAATAACAGGGGGTCTGATACACATTATCTAATACTTCGGCAAGAGGAGCATAGTCTCTGTCTATAAAAAACATCATATTCGTATGGGAATATTCTGCTTTACTACGTATTAATTGATAAGCTTTTAATACTTCTTTTCTACCACCACAATTATAACTTATAGTTTTTTCATAGCCATAGCCTGTATATTTCTCAATTCGTGAACTGTAATATTTTATATCTTCTCCCTCAAAAAAACAGAATAAACAATCAGTATGATGTTTCTTTGCTTGGCAAAACTTTGTGAATATAACAACACCTTTATTTCTCGAATTTCTTATCTCCTGTACATCCATTTACCAGCACCTCTCAGTTGTTTTCCAAAATACATTCGCCCATATCTTTTGCTAAAGCATCAAACTCGTTTTCAAAAATAAAAGGTGAATGTGTAACCGCTATCAAAGTGCTGCATTTTTTAGAATCCATAATATCTGGAAGAAATTTCGCTTGCCATGTTATTGATAACGACAGTTCTGGTTCGTCAAACAAAATGATACAATCCTCTGTTTCTTCTATATACAGTTTCGAAAAAATGGAAATCACTTGTTTCTCACCCGACGATAAGTTTTGTACACTTATAGGAGTGTTTGTCTTTTCCCTGCAAATGGCCAATTGCACATTGCTTTCATCATAGATATATTTCTTTCCATTTAAATAACCATTACAAACCGAAACAAATTTTTTTACGCGTTCATCATATTGATTTTGCTTTTCATAGCTAATAATCAAGTTTTTAATTAGGTTTAGCAAGTATATATTTTCAGGCTCATATATTTTAGAATTTGCAACTAGCGCTTTGATTCTTTCTTTATCATAACTTTCAATTTTATCCCCTATTCTATCTAATGCTATTGTTAATTTATCAGAATCAATATAGTATAAGTTATCGGTGTAAAGTTCCCCACCAAGATATTGCTTCAACAATACGCCTGTCATTTCAGTAAAACCTGTAATTGCCGCAGATCGGATTGTTGATAATATTTTTTCAATAGCCTTTTCAACATCGGTCATACCAAATTGAATTAATCGATCTTTTACCCTGTCTTTTTCTGCATCTATTCCAAGTTTAGACATGTCCTCTTCTATTCGGCGATATGTCGGAAAATATAATATTTCTTTGTCAAAAATCTCCCCAACTTTTTTCTTAAAACTTAGTGCTTTCTTAAAGTCCCCGTCGTGACTAGAATACCTCATTGCATATCGTTCAAGTTCTCGCCTTGCTATTGAAAAAGGCACACCATATGTTTCACTAATCCTAAAACAATATTTTTTATAAATATCTATGTCATCATAATTATGAGCAACTATATCTCGTATTTCTTCCAATTCTTTTTTAGAAAATATAATATCTAAATTTATCCGTCGTCTGCGAGGTGTATCATATAAATATTCATCTACATATGCCGAAATGTCACAATGCTTAATGCACAAAGTATTATTATCTGTTAACGTTATAACTATTTCATCAAACACTATTGAATTTAATTTTTCTATATTTCCACTCAAAACGCAGTGCAAACAATTTAAAATGGTTGTTTTACCCATTCCATTTTCACCTAAAAAAATATTTATTTTTTCATCCAGAGGAAGTTTTACATCAAACTGATAAAACAATTTTTTTATTTCAAAAATTTTTATTCCCATATTTTTCATAGCCCCATGTTCCTTCCTTAATGTTTTATAAATAGTACTCTTTTATGTTAAGTAATAATAACATAAAGATTATGCCATAAAAACAAACAATTTTTAACACAAAACCACTATATTTTGTGGTTTAAACCTCTATTTTTTTCTTAAAACCACAATTCTTCATCATTATCACCGTCTCCACATGTGTCGAGTGCGGAAACATATCACACCCTCTCACCTTCACCACCTCATACCCCCGCTCCGCCAGATACTTCATATCCCTCGCCAGCGTAGCAGAATCACAGCTCACATAGACCACCCGCTTCGGGCCCATTTTAACAATCGTATCCAGACAGACCTCATCGCAGCCTTTTCTCGGCGGGTCTACGACGATCACATCGGCATATACCTGATTCTTCTCATACTCCCGCGGCAGCACCTCCTCGGCTTTTCCGACAAAGAATTCCACGTTCTCCATCCCGTTAATTCTTGCATTCTCCCTGGCGTCGTCGATGGCCTGAGGCACGATTTCCACACCGTAAACCTTCTTTGCCTTCTGCGCAAGGAATAGTGATATAGTTCCAATCCCGCAGTATAAATCCCACACCGTCTCACCGCCGGTCAATCCCGCATATTCCAGTGCCGTGGAATAGAGTTTCTCCGTCTGTACCGGGTTTACCTGGTAAAATGACAGCGGGGAAATACGGTATTTGACACCGCCGATATAATCCGTGATATAACCCGGACCGTAAAGGTTGATCACCTGATTGCCAAGGATTACATTGGTTTGTTCACGATTTATGTTAACTGAAATACTCGTCATTCCCGGAACCTTTAACAGCTGCTCCGTCAGTTCCTCCTGATGGGGCAGGCTCTTTCCATTGATGACCTGACATACCATCAGCTCGCCGGTGTGAAATCCCTTTCGAATCAGTGTATGACGAATCAGACCTGAATGAGACGCCTCGTCGTATGGTCTGATATGATAACGCTCCAGGTGATTTTTGATTATTTTCAGGATCTCTCGGTTCTCTTCAATACCTAACAGACAGTCCTCATTTTCAATAATTGCATGGGTACGTCCCGCATAGAAACCGGTTATAATCTTCCCATCCTTATCGGTCCCCCACGGAAACTGAGCTTTATTGCGGTATCTCCAGGGCTCATCCATCCCCATAACAGGAAGCATCGGGACCTCATCAAATCCGCCAATCCGTTTAATATTGTTGTAAATTTTCCGTTCTTTATATTTCAACTGCTCTTCATAGTCCATGGCCTGGAGCTGGCAGCCGCCGCACTGACGGGCCACCGGACAAGGCGGCGTCACACGGTTTGGCGATGCATTGATAATTTTTTCTAATCGGGCATAACCATAAGACTTTTTCGTCTTCATTACCTTGGCTTCCACCTCATCCCCGATCACTGCATCTTTTACAAACCAGGTGAAACCATCCGTCTTTCCGATTCCTTCTCCCGTGTCTCCCATATCCTCTATCTTTACTTGAATCCTGTCGTTCTTTTTCCATTCCATCTTAATCATTCTCTCCTGTTTTTATACTCTCCACTTTATTCCACATCAATGGCATCATCAGCTTTCATTCTTTCACTGTGGATTTCTGCCGCACTCAGAGGCCATGCATTTCTTTTCAGATAAGTTTTATTCTATCCTCTTTCCCATCAATACGCAAGAAATATCTCATCCTTCATCCATTCTGCCAAATAAAAACGGTTGTATACAGACGCTTTATTCACGTCCCTATACAACCGTTTTCGTATATCTCAAGATATCATCTATTCAGACATTTTTGCCTCTTATTGCCCGTTCGTCTCATTTCGTCAGCTTCGGCTGTCTGCTTCCTATTTTCCCTTGCCGCCGTTAGCCTTCTCCATATGAATATTCTTACCCTTGATCTTGACATCCTTCATTGCCTGAAGTACCGCATCCGCGTTTTCTCTCGGCACTTCCACAAATGTATACTTATCGTACATATCGATGCTTCCGACCATCTTGCCCGGCATGCCTGACTCGCCTGCGATGGCTCCCAGGATATCTCCAGGCTTCACATTCTGGTTCTTTCCGATATTGATAAACAGACGGGCCATATCCTCACGGCCGCCTTCGTACCGGCTGTCACGGCCGCCGCCGTTTCTGCCTCTTCCGCGTCCGTTTCCATTACGGTTTTCGCCCCTGTAATAGCTGTCTAATTCATCGAGAGAGCGTGGTTCTCTCGTATCGATAATATCCTCATTTTCTTCGCCCATCATCATCTTTAACAGAGCTGCCGCCAGATCAAGGGACGTATAATCTTCTTCCAGAAGCTTCTTTTCAAGAATATTAATCATCTCACTTAAATCGGATTCTTCGATGGTATCCGCCACATTCTCTAAAATCTTATCGACTTTAATGCCGGTAACGTCATTCAGGGAAGGGATCGCCTGAGGAATGATCTTGGTCTTGCAGTAACGCTGGATATCACGAAGCTTGTAAACCTCTTTTCCAACCACAAAGCTGAATGCGATACCCTCGCGGCCGGCACGGCCGGTACGGCCGATCCGGTGTACGTAGTACTCATCATCCTGCGGAAGATCGTAGTTAAATACGGCTTCCACATCATCTACGTCGATTCCGCGGGCAGCCACATCAGTAGCCACCAGAATATCGGTTCTGCCGTTACGGAAGCTGTTCATTACGCGGTCACGCTGAATCTGCTTCAAATCACCGTGCAGGCCTTCTGCGAAATAGCCACGTCCCTGAAGTGCCTGTACCAGTTCGTCCACGCCCTTCTTCGTATTACAGAATACAACAGAAAGCTTTGGAGCGTACATATCTAACAGACGGCACATAACCTCTACCTTTGTCTTCGGCTTTACTTCATAATAATACTGGGTTACCTTCGGAACGGTCAGTTCTTTCTTAACCACCTTCACAGTCACAGGCTCCTTCTGGAACTTGTGCGCGATGTCCGCGATCGCCTGAGGCATGGTGGCGGAGAACATCACCGTCTGGCGGTCTTCCGGAAGCTGGCTTAAGATCGTCTCCATATCCTCTAAGAATCCCATGTTCAGCATCTCATCCGCCTCATCCATAACCACGGTATGAATATGGTCAAATTTCACCGTTTTGCGGCGCATATGATCCATCACACGGCCCGGTGTACCGATGATAATCTGAGTGCCATCCTTTAAGGAACGTATCTGTTTTACAATGTCCTGGCCTCCATAAATCGGAAGAACCTTGACACCATGCATATATTTTGCTAATCTACGGATTTCGTCAGCCACCTGAATTGCAAGTTCTCTGGTGGGACACAGGGCGATCGCCTGGAGTTTCTTAGATTTTGGATCTACTTTCTGTAACAGCGGAATACCAAATGCGGCCGTCTTACCGGTTCCTGTCTGAGCCTGGCCAATGATGTCCCTGCCCTCCATCTGTACCGGAATTGCCTGCGCCTGAATCGGTGAAGCCTCCTCAAATCCCATGTCTGCTACTGCCCGCAAAATTCTTTCGTCTAGCTGTAATTCATCAAATCTCAATGTCTCCATAAATAAATAAGTCCTTTCTAGGCCTGCCGGGTTCTACTGTTGCCGACGGCCGCACACACACTTTTCGCAAAGAAAACGAGAGGTGTCAGGTATACGTTTCAGACCTTCATCCTCTCGTTTCACAAGTTTAAACTATAACAGAAATATTTTTTTATGTCAAGGAGTTTTCTCTATATCCATGATATCTCAACTAGATATTTTTCTGTAGTACACAAATCCCATGCGCTCTTAAGCAGTCCAGAACCTCCTGCTTTTCCCTTTCCGTCTGAAATGCCCAGACCGGAATATTTAAAAAATACGGACCTTTCGTAAAAATAAATACCTCTTTTTTACTCTCCACTACCCTGTAAATCATGGGATAAGTCAGGTTCCACTGTTCCTTATCCGTACAGAGGCTGATTCCGGACCGGCCGAAGGAAATCACCTGGCGTCCGGTTCTGTCCGGCACCGTTTTCCCGCGTTTTAAGGCCCGTTTTACGCCGCGGTAAATCCCTCTCCTGCTGCAAAGGATCTGATATGCAATACCAGTAAACAGAATCATAATAATACCATAGACCACAGCAGTCACCGGATCCCTGTCCCGTATAAATGATAAGATGCCAACGCCGGTAAGCAGAAACAACGCCAGTATCAGAGTCATGCTTTCCGGCATTTTAAGCGCAAACCCCGTCCGCATCATATAATACTTGCCCGCAGTCAGTGCATCCAGCCATTCTGCCTCCTCCTGAATGAATGCAAAGGAATATATCTGCTCTTCAGGACTTATGATCTCCGCCTGTTGGTCCAGGGGATCCATAAAGGCCTCCTGCTGCTGCTTTTCCTTCAGAAAGGCAAGACAGCAGTCCATCTCATCTTCGCCGGTAAATGCGGAATCCGGAAGTGTCAGAAGAGTCTTTACCGTCCCGATCCGTTTCATATAAACCAGAATCTGGTGCCTCGTCTTTTCCGCATATAAAATAGATGCATAAGGATAACAGCTTACGCCTTCCTCTGTGTACACCTCAATCCGATGCTCTTCAAACCGCACCAGCTGCCGGTGCATAAGCGGACCCCTTATGATTCTGAAGTATTGGACTGTTTTAATGAGAACAGCAAGCACTACGGCAATGCCAAGCCACAGTCCGATTCCGGCACACAGATCGGTGAGCCACCAGAGAATGGATGGGTCATGACCGCCGAGCAGCAGCCCAACGCCCACGGTGTAGATCAGGGATATGAAAGCAATGATTAGCATAACTGCCAGAATTTTCGATTCCTTCATCCCGTCCTTCTTAAGCCTCATATCCGACATCATGCGCCGAATATCTTTATTTGAAAGCTGAACCTCCAGTTCACGCATTGGCGCTGCCTCCTGTCATTCTATTATTTCTCCCACGCTGTAGTACCTCTTCACCTCATTATATATCACAGAAGTAACTGCCGCAAGTCATAATGCCCCATCGCACCATACCGAAAAATATCTAATCCAGAAAAATATTCAGAAATATTTTCTTGACAGAAATTCTCTCTGCATGTTACTATTAGTCCGTTACCGGACTATTTTAACGATATGGAGGTTCTTCGATTATGTGTGATATTTTGACTGAACAGCTGCAGCACTACACCGTACTCTGGCGCGAAACCAGCGCCCTGTACGAAGAATGGGCAAAAAGACATGCTCTCTCCTATTACGAACTCCTGGTTATTCTTTCCATCATGAACCCAGACGGCCCGTGTCTTCAGAAAGACATCTGCACCCACTGGCAGCTGCCAAAACAGACGGTTAACACCATCTTGAAAAACTTTGCCGGGCGCGGCTGGATCACGCTTGTACCTTCGGCAGAAGACCGGCGGGGCAGGGTCATTCTGCCAACCGGCACAGGCCGGTTATTTATGGAAGCAACCGTTTCCGACCTGCAGGCTCATGAAAAATCTGTCTGGCAGAGGATGGGACAGGAGAATGCCAGGGCACTGTTAGAGAGCACCGCACTCTATAACAAACTATTTAAGGAGACAGACTCAAATGAAACTGCATAAAGAATTTTTTCACTGCGTCATTCCTTCCATGCTGGCCTTTGCGCTGTCGGGCGTCTATGCCATAGCCGATGGCTTTTTTGTAGGCAACGCCCTGGGCGACAGCGCCCTGGCTGCAGTCAATCTTGCATACCCGCTGACAGCGTTTTTACAGGCCGTCGGCACCGGAATCGGCATGGGCGGTGCGATCCAGTACGCCATCAGCGCAGGTACGGAAAATCACAAACGGTGCCGCCAGTACTTTGGCATGTCACTTTTTATGTTAATTATTTCCGGACTTCTTCTGTCGGCTCTGCTGTTGTTCAGCGCCCCTGTGGTCCTCCGTTTTTTCGGTGCATCCGGGACGATCGGAGAGCTGGCTCAGGAGTACATTCTCTATATTGCTTTCGGTGCCATTTTCCAGGTTCTGGGGACGGGACTCGTTCCTTTTATTCGCAATATGGGAGGCGCGGTTTCAGCCATGGCCGCAATGATCGCAGGGTTTCTAGCGAACATATTTCTCGATTATCTGTTTGTATGGCATCTTCCCTTCGGTATGATGGGAGCCGCTGCTGCAACGGTGATCGGGCAGACAGTAACCTTTCTGGTATGCGCGGCATTTTTCATTGCGAAAAAAAAGATACCGCTGCTCCGGTTCGGAGGAAATGGTGCCTTTCTCTTCAAAACGATTCTGAAGACAGGGCTCTCCCCCTTCGGACTTACATTTTCACCGAATATCACGCTGATCCTGATTAATAAAAGCGCAGCTTTGGTCGGCGGTGCTGCAGCCGTTACCTGCTATGCGCCGGTCAGCTATATTTCCGCCATTATAATCCTTCTGCTGCAGGGTGTCAGCGACGGCTGTCAGCCGCTTATCAGCCGCTCCTACGGTGAGGGACGCCACGACCGCACCAGACAGTTCCGGAACCTGGCGTATTGCTTCTCTGCCATGGTTTCACTCCTGTGTATGGGACTGCTGTTTCTCCTTCGCGGGCAGGCAGCCGCACTGTTCGGCGCCTCTCACCAGATTACAGCCCGCGTTGCAGATATTCTTCCTGTTTTTCTGAGCGGCTACTTATTTGTCAGCATATCCAGGGTGACGACAGCATATTTCTACGCTGCAGACAAAGACTTGCAGGCCTGCATGATGATCTACGGGGAAGTGATAATTCTCTTCCTGCTGCTGCTCATTTTGCCGCCAAACATCGGAATCAGTGGAACGTGGCTCTCAGTACCGCTCTCACAGCTGGCAGCCATGTGTATCAGCATTCTTCTGATTGTAAGGGAAAAGAAGAGCGCATAAAATTATTTTTATATAGAAAACTATTGACAAACTGCTTTTTTGCTGTTAGGATGTTCAATAATTTATTAATTTCAATATTTTTGAACAAACTATCATTCCAATGCACACCACAAGGAGGACAAATCATGAACGGATTGGACAACAACAGCAAAAAAGCAGACCAGATAATCATACAGATGGGTACAGAGCAGCCAGCAGCAGAAGAAACCTGGAAGCAGATCTGGACACGCAAGGGAAAGGCAGAGGGCGGCATAGAGAATCTTCTTGCCTTCGATGGATATGAGCGCACCCAGGTTAATATGAAAGAGGTGGCTGCTGAGATCAGCCGCCGCCTCGATATTCAAAAAGAAGATAAAGTACTGGAGGTCGGATGCGGCGCCGGAGCGCTGGCTCAGTACCTGGACTGCGATTATACCGGCATCGACTATTCCCCTACACTTGTCAGACGCCACATCGAGCTGCTGCACAATCCGGTCTTGGTAGGCGAGGCCGCCAATCTGCCGTTTAAGGATAAAACCTTTGATAAGGTCATCTGCTACGGAGTATTTCTTTATTTTGATAACAAAAAATACGCCCAAAGGGCCACAGAGGAACTTTTACGTGTGGCGAAAAAGGGCGTACTGATCGGTGAGCTTCCCATCCGGTCCCACAGAACGGAACATCTGCTTTTTACTCCGGAGGAATTTGAGGGCTGGGATATCAGCGATGGGTTTTATGATCCCTACAGAAAAGACAGATTCAACGCGGTGCTGGCCTTCTGACAGGGCATCGGCTTTCTTCCTTGTTATATGGAAAGTTATCTGTAAAAGGCTGCCTGCTTATCCTTCCGGTAAGCAGGCAGCCTCTGTATATTCTGTATTCTATTTCATCCGGTAAACCGGATCCGCCGGATATCCGCCGCGGATCTTCTGCATTCCCCGCTGAATGGCATCCTTGGACTGCTTCCAGTCCGCATCGCGGTTTAAGTAATCGTATTTCTCAATAAACCAGTCCACATCTGCGGACAGGCGTTCCATGTTGCGTTCCATCACCTCGAAGATCATGGGATAAAATTCTTTGCGCTCGGCATCATTTAAAAACCGGTCCGCACCGGCGCACAGCTCCGCAAAATGGTGCAGGCAGAATCCTTTTCCGTTCTTAACCTTCTCCCGGAAAGCCGCATCCTTTTTATACAGATGAAAAAATGTGGCAATATATCTCTCATAGACCTGATTAAAACGGTCACAGATGTAACAGGTCCGCTCCTTTTCGCTCACCCACTTCTCAATGGGGTTCCCGTTCCCGCCGTCCCGCTTCCCGGCCTTTCCCGTGATCCGGTCCATCATGGAGGTTTTTCCCGGCGTATAATCTTTAAACTCGGCTTTCATCTCCTGGATTAACTTTTTATAATACGTCTTTAAAATCCAGCCGTTCCCCAGCGCATTTCCATAGTCAAACATCTTCTTCTGGTGAACCCGGCAGAAACCGGCCTTGTCCGTCGCTTCCCTTGTATCGCTTTCCATATAGGAAGCACAGGAACCGAGAACGAAATCCATTAATTCCTGCTCTGTTTTCCGTTCCACAAAGCAGAATGGGCATTCATCGTCCTCGTCCATAGCGTCATTCATTGGTATTTCATACAGTTTTTCTTTCATTTTGCCGCTCCCTCTTACACCTTAAACCGATACCCCACACCCCATATCGTTTCAATGTACTGCGGCTTTGCCGTATTAAACTCAATCTTCTCCCGGATCTTCTTAATATGCACGGTTACCGTGGCGATATCTCCGATGGATTCCATATCCCAGATCTTACTGAACAGTTCTTCCTTGGTAAACACGTGGTTCGGATTCTGTGCCAGGAAGGTCAGCAAATCAAATTCCTTGGTCGTAAAGCTCTTCTCTTCTCCGTTGACCCATACGCGCCTCGCAGTCTTGTCAATCTTTAAGCCGCGGATCTCAACAATCTCATTGTCCGGGGTTCCGCTCCCGATCAGTCTCTCATATCTGGCCAGATGAGCCTTCACGCGGGCCACCATCTCACTCGGACTGAATGGCTTCGTGATGTAATCGTCTGCCCCCAGCCCCAGGCCGCGGATCTTGTCGATATCCTCTTTCTTCGCAGATACCATGATAATCGGGGTGTTCTTTACTTCCCGGACCTTGCGGCAGATCTCAAATCCATCCACGCCCGGAAGCATCAGATCCAGAATCAACAGATCAAAGTCCTCATGAAGAGCCTTTGCAAGCCCGGCTTCTCCATCATTCTCAATCTCCACCTCAAAGCCGCTCAGTTCCAGATAATCCTTCTCGAGCTCTGCAATACTCTCTTCGTCTTCAATAATCAGTATCCTGCTCATTCTGCAATAACCTCCTGGTATTTTCTTAGCACAAAGTGTATCTCCGTGCCTATGCCTTCCTTGCTGGTCGCCCAGATTCTTCCGCCGTGGTCCTCGATAATCTTCTTAACGATAGAAAGCCCGATACCGCTTCCTCCCTGAGATGAATTTCTGGAAGAGTCTGTCCGGTAGAACCGGTCGAAAATGTTGGGCAGATCCTTGGCCGCTATGCCTTTTCCGTTATCCTCGATCTCAATCTGGATAAAATCTCCCACGTCTTTAATCCGGATATTGATAATTCCATTCTTCTTATCAATATACTTCACGGAATTACTGACAATATTGTTGATGACGCGTCTCATCTGCTCTGCATCGGCGATGACCATCACGTCCTCATCCACATAGTTAAAATATCCCAGTTCGATATTCCTCGCTTCCATCTCCAGCCCCACCTCATCGACACAGTCTCTGAAGTAGCTGGCCACATTGATCTTGGAAAACGTATAGGGAATCTTGTTCGTATCGATCTTCGAGTAGAAAGTCAGCTCGTCGATCAGCTTATCCATGTCATTCGCCTTATTGTAAATGGTCCTTATATACCGGTCCAGCTTCTCCGGCGAGGACGCCACTCCGTCCATGATCCCTTCCACATAGCCTTTGATCGCCGTGATCGGGGTCTTCAAATCGTGGGAAATGTTGCTGATTAATTCTTTATTTTCCTTGTCATACTGGATCTTCTCTTCCGCGTTCTCCTTCAGCCTCATGCGCATCTCTTCGAAATCCTGGCACAGCTGGCCGATCTCGTCGTCATTCTCCACTTCCAGTGCAAAATCCAGATTGCCGTCCCTGATCTTCTTCGTGGCCTCCTGGAGCCGCCCCAGCGGGTGCACCACAGAACTGTAGACCCACATCATCAGGATCGCGTCCGTAAACACGATGATCAGAATGACCGCCAGAAGCATCTCCGCCATCATGGCCTTGATCTCCGGCAGAAGTCCGTCTACATTGGATACAATGAACACACTGCCCTTTCCCTCATCCGGGTAAAGGAAATCCATCTGCTTGACCAGATGCTGCGTATCCCCATCCAGATAGATGGCTCCGTCAATACTGCTGTCCACATCTTCATACTTGGGCAGCTGATCGAGGAGCTCCTGGGTCACATGACTGTTTCCGTCAAATACGATCTGATCGTCTTTCCGCACAATCATATATGCATATTTATTCGAAAGCTTTTCATTCAGCTTCTGCATATATTCCATATCACTAAACTTCTCCGGACTGCTGTCTAAAATCTTTTCGATTTCTTTCTGCTCAACCTGGGTCATCCGGTTAAAAATCTGAAGGGAATTACCGGAAAAGAGATTTACCTGCTCCGTTAAATTATACGCCTTGCGGAATGATTTCATCTGATAATTGCTGAGTCCCGCCACAACCGCATAAATCAGCGCCAGCGGAACTACGGTAATAATCACAAAAGCGACCGCCAGACGTGTCCTTAATTTTAGTTTCACAACGCACGTCTCTCCTCTGCTTATAGTATTCCATTTTATACAAAAATATTATAACACAGATTGAAGACCGCATTTATAAAACTATTATAAAATTTGCCTGTACCTTTATAAACTTACCGGAATACGATCCTGATTACACAAAACAGGTGAGGAAGAATTTTCAAACGCCTTCCGGCGCACTTCCAATTCTTTCTCACCTGTTTTTTCCCGGCCGGATACCGGGCGTCTCACGCTATTTCATTTATCAATTATAAATACTTCTTCAAAAGCTCCACCTTATCCAGCTTCTCCCACGGCAGATCGAGATCATTTCTTCCGAAATGGCCATAAGCGGCAGTCTGCTTATAAATCGGTCTGCGCAGATCCAGCATACGGATAATTCCTGCCGGACGGAGGTCGAAGTTTTCACGGATAATCTCCACCAGCCTGTCATCGCTTAATTTACCCGTGCCGAACGTATCCACCATGATGGAAGTCGGATGGGCCACACCGATGGCATAGGACAACTGAATCTCACACTTGTCCGCCAGACCTGCGGCCACCATGTTCTTAGCCACGTAACGGGCCGCGTAGGCCGCAGAACGGTCCACCTTGGTGCAGTCCTTGCCTGAGAAGGCGCCGCCGCCGTGACGCGCATATCCGCCGTAGCTGTCCACGATGATCTTTCTTCCCGTCAGTCCGCTGTCTCCCTGCGGGCCTCCGATAACGAAACGCCCCGTCGGATTGATGAAAAACTTAGTCTCCTCATCGATCATGTCAGCCGGTATTATCGCGTCAAATACATACTTTTTAATATCCTCGTGAATCTGTTCCTGGCTGACTGCCTCGTCATGCTGGGTGGATAATACCACTGCTTCCAGACGAATCGGACGGCCGTTCTCATCGTATTCCACGGTGACCTGGGTCTTTCCATCCGGGCGTAAATACTTCAAAGTGCCGTCTTTGCGCACTTTAGTCAGCTGAAGCGCCAGTTTGTGAGCCAGAGCGATCGGATAAGGCATATACTCCTCCGTCTCGTTGCTTGCGAAACCAAACATCATCCCCTGGTCACCGGCACCGATGGCGTCCAGCTCTGCCTCAGACATCGTGTGCTCCTTTGCTTCCAGAGCCTTGTTAACCCCCATGGCGATATCCGGGGACTGTTCGTCCAGGGATACGATCACCCCGCAGGTATCACAGTCAAAGCCGTATTTGGCCCGGTCATAGCCAATCTGGCGAACGGTTTCGCGAACCACCTTCTGGATGTCTACATATGCGTGAGTCGTCACCTCACCCATCACCAGCACCAGTCCTGTGGTACAGCACGTCTCACAGGCCACACGGCTCATCGGGTCCTGCTTTAACATCTCGTCCAGAATCGCATCGGAAATCTGGTCGCACATTTTGTCCGGATGGCCTTCCGTCACGGACTCGGATGTAAATAATAATTTCTCCATGTTGTCATTTCCTCCTTATGTACATGGGGGAATAACAAAAAGAAAAGCCCGCAGCAATGCGGACTTGATCAATCATGTATCAAATCCTCTTATTGCTCGATTTCTCGCTCAGGTTGGCACCTTCCGTCCTCTCCTGACTGCACACCAGTGTGCGTCATTCAGGCCGGGGTTGCCGTGACTTCACAGATCCTTTTATCTCCATCACTCTGAATAAGGGATATTACGTACTTTTCAATTGTTATTCTGTTTCCTGTTGTTTCTGTTGCGATATTAATATTATCGTATGAACGAAACCTTGTCAAGCATATCTTCACAAAACCCGGCTCCCGTTCAAAAATTTATTGACTGTTCAACCGCCTTCAAAAGTGATATGATAGAGTCAGTAATTACAAAAAGTGTACGAAAATGTCAAAAGCAGGAGGAAATGAAACTATGAGATTAGTAACACGTTCTGACTTTGATGGTCTCGTCTGCGGTGCGCTTCTAAAGGAAGCAGGCGTCATCGACCATTGGAAATTTGCACATCCGAAGGATCTGCAGGATGGTCTCGTCGAGATCACGGAGGATGACTGTCTGGCAAATGTCCCCTTTGTAGAAGGCTGCGGCCTCTGGTTCGACCATCACTCCAGTGAGTTTGAACGGCTCGAACTGGAAGGCAAATACAAGGGGGAGAGCCGTCTGGCTCCGTCCTGTGCCAGAATTATTTACGAATACTACGGCGGAAATGAGCGTTTTTCTCATTTTAATGAAATGATGGAGGCTGTGGATAAGGTCGATTCCGGCCACCTCACCATTGACGAAATCCAGAACCCAAAGGGCTGGATCCTGATCGGATTTCTGATGGATCCCAGGACCGGTCTGGGACGCTGGAGAAACTTTACCATATCCAACTATCAGCTGATGGAGCGTTTAATCGACGCCTGCCGCACCATGGATACCGCGGAAATCCTGAATCTTCCGGATGTAAAGGAACGAATCGACGTCTATTTTGAGCAGACAGAAAAATTTAAGGCCATGATTGCGCAGCACACAAGAGTGGACCACGACGTCATTATCTCCGATCTGCGCGGGGTCGATCCCATCTACACCGGCAACCGTTTCCTGATCTACAGCATGTATCCGGAGCAGAACATCTCCGCATGGATCGTCAATGGAAAGGGCGGCATCGGCTGCTCGGTCGCAGTCGGATACAGCATTTTAAACCGCACCGCCTCTCTTGATGTCGGAAGTCTGATGTTAAAATACGGCGGCGGCGGTCATAAGAACGTCGGCACCTGCCAGTTTGGCGATGAAACCATGGAAGAAGAGCTTCCAAAGCTCCTGCATGACCTGGTTTATCCAACGCTTTAACAGGAGCCCCTTACTATCGTTTGGGCGGCTATTCCTCTGCCGTCATACAACAAAATCCCGGGAAGAAGTTCTTCTTCCCGGGATTAAACTTATCTGTATCCGTTTGGATTATTGGACTGCCATCTCCAGGAATCTTCGCACATCTCGTCAATTCCTCTTTCTGCTTCCCATCCCAGTTCTTTCTTTGCAAGCGCCGCATCCGCGTAGCACTCGGCGATATCGCCCGGCCTCCGTGGTTTGATTACATATGGAATCTGCTTTCCGCAGGCTTTCGAGAATGCTTCGATCATCTGAAGCACACTGAATCCCTTGCCGGTTCCCAGATTATAGATACGTACATCCGGCTCCGACTGAGCCAGTTTATCTACTGCCTTTACGTGACCGATGGCCAGATCCACAACGTGAATGTAGTCACGGACGCCCGTGCCATCCGGCGTATCGTAGTCATTGCCGAATACGCCCACTTCTTTCAGTTTGCCTACGGCAACCTGAGTGATGTATGGCGTTAAGTTATTCGGAATGCCCGCCGGATCTTCTCCGATCAGGCCGCTCTTATGAGCTCCCACCGGATTGAAGTAGCGGAGTAAGATCACGCTCCATTCCGGGTCTGCAGTATGTAAATCGGTCAGAATCTGCTCCAGCATGCTCTTCGTCTGGCCGTAAGGATTGGTAATCGCTCCCTTCGGGCAGTCCTCAGTAATCGGAACGAATGCCGGATCTCCGTACACGGTGGCGGAAGAGCTGAAAATAATCTTTTTCACGCCATGGTTTCTCATCACGTCACACAGGACAAGCGTGCCGGTAATATTGTTATGATAGTATTCCAACGGCTTTGCCACGGATTCCCCAACCGCCTTTAAGCCGGCGAAATGAATTACCGCGTCTATCGTCTCTTTGCTGAAGATCTCTTCCATGGCGTCTTTGTCCAGTAAATCCGCCTTATAGAAGGTCACGTCTTTTCCTGTAATCTGTTTTACCCTGTTTAAGGATTCCTCGGAAGAATTGCATAAATTATCGACAACAACGACTTCCTGTCCCTGATTCAACAGTTCCACACATGTATGGCTTCCGATATATCCGGCGCCTCCGGTCACTAAAATTCTCATTTACTTTCCTCCTGCTATCCTTAATATTTACGCACAATCGCTTCCATATCGGCCCATTTCTTCTCCATGTCTGCAACAAGGGCAAACTGGGTTCTGGTTCTGTCCAGGTTATGGTTCTCACGGCTGATGCGGAAATACGTATCTCCCTGCAGGAAATCCGTCAGGAAGCGCACGCCGCATTCAAAGGTCATAAGCTTGGCACCCATCGGAAGCATATCGCGCTCCGCCTGGGTTAAGCTGCCCTGGCAGCCTTCTAAGAATCCCTTTGTATATATCTCAAACAACGGAAGGGAAAGGGACACAAGACTTACATCCGGCTCATCCTCGTCGGCTGTATTGGCTCCGAACCGGATGGAATCACCGAAATCGAAAATGGACAGCCCCGGCATAATGGTGTCCAGATCGATGATACAGAGAGCCTCTCCCGTAATGTCGTCGATCATAATATTATTTAATTTCGTATCGTTATGGGTGACGCGCAGAGGAAGCGTCCCCTCCTTCAGCATATTCATGGCAGCTCCTGCCTCATCGGCGCGGTCCATGACAAACTGAATCTCTTCCTGCACCAGATGAGCGCGTCCGCACACGTCCTCTTCCACCGCCTTCTTAAATGTCTCCAGACGAACCGGTGTATTATGGAAGTTTACGATCGTCTCAGTAAGCTCTTCTGCCGGATATTCGGCTAACTGGCGCTGAAAATGGCCAAAGGCCTTGCCGCTCTGGTAAAAGTCATCCGGATTGCGCACCTTGTCAAAACAGGTGGCTCCGGAGATGAATAAGTAACCTCTCCAGTAATTTCCGTCGCTGTCCTGTACGTAATCCCTGCCATCCCTTGCCTTAACGATGTTTAACGTCTCGCGGTACGGATCTCCGCCCTGGGCAGTGATTTTCTCACGCAGGAAGGAGGTGACGCCGGCGATATTCCGCATCAGAGACACCGGGTCCGTAAAGATCTCATGGTTAATTCTCTGGAGTATGTATAGATTTTCCTTCTCCCCGTCTCTGCATACCAGCCGAAACGTATCATTAATATGGCCGCTTCCGTAACGTTCCCAGGAAACCGGCTCCCCCTCAAAGCTTAAGAGGCCGATTGCCTCTCTGATCTTACCACACTGTGCGTCTCCCATTACGCTTCCTCCCATAATTTTTCCGGATAGCATCCGGCTTCCTTCAGTCCTTTTATGGCGTTCACTACCGTTTCCTTATCTTCTTTATAGGTAACTCCGTACCAGCGGTCGATGCTCTTAAGCACCGTCACGTCTGCTTTTCCCTCTTTTAACAGTTCATCTACCACGAAGGGCAGGAAATACTCGCATTTGATCGGATTCTTCGGCAGTTCCCGGTCTAAGAAGGCGGCGAATCTGGCGTCGATCTCCTTTAACACGCTGGCCGTGAAGCCCCACATGTTCATGGATACGATCGTCTCCTCAGGAAGCTCCGTCCATGTAGCACCGTCGTCCTCCGTAAATTCTGCGATGTCGCCGTGTTTTTCGATTCTCGTCCTCTCATGGATGTCCACCAGGCGGCTGTTCTCGTCCGTCGTGCAGACGCCGCGCGCCACATGGCCATTCTCTGTCAGGGTATTATAAAGCTTATATCCAACCATCGTGTACTGATACTTTTCATTGTCAGAATATGCAACCAGCTGATCGTAAATGGATTGAAAGGCGCTCTTGCCGTAGTAATCGTCGGCATTGATTACCGCAAACGGTCCGTCTACCACATCTTTGCAGCACAGGATCGCATGAGCCGTTCCCCATGGCTTCACACGGCCTTCCGGTACGCTGTAGCCCTCAGGAAGCTTATCGAGTTCCTGGAACACGTATTCCACCTGCACGTATTTTGCCATGCGGTCTCCGATCTGCTCCTTAAACTCCTGTTCGATGGCTTTCTTTATAATAAATACCACCTTCCCAAATCCTGCTTCCACCGCATCGTAAATAGAAAAGTCAATGATCTTGTTACCGTATGGGTCCACCGGGTCGATCTGCTTCAGACCGCCGTAACGGCTCCCCATCCCTGCTGCCATAATTACCAGAACTGGTTTCTTACTCATCGCAACTGCCTCCTTCGAGAATTTCATACACTTCTTACTAACTCCAGTATAGTGAATATCCAGCAAAATATATTTGCACTATCTGTTATTTTATTTGCATTATCGTACACATTTCACTATTTTACCACAGAATGTGATATACTGTAAACACTTAACGAGGTCTTTTCACGAAGGGAGGCAGTCATGGAATACAAGAGCACGGTGCTTCGGCCCAGTGCCGTTGTACACAGAGTTATTTCCATACACTATTTTGAATACATGAGCGATTTCTCATTTCCGGGAGAGAGTCACGATTTCTGGGAATTCGTCTGTGTAGACAAGGGAGTGATTGACGTTGTGGCCGGTGAGAAACGGATTCCTTTAAAACGCGGGAATATTATTTTCCATCAACCGGGAGAATTTCATAACATTATCACCAACGGCGAAGTGGCGCCGAATCTGGTGGTCATCGGATTTGAGTGCCATTCCCCCTGCATGAAGGCGTTTGAAGGGAAGATACTCACTGTATCGGAGACAGAACGGGAACTGCTGGCGAGAATTATCATAGAAGCCCGCAATGCGTTTTCCGGTCGGATGGACGACCCTTATCAGGAAGAACTGGTACGGAATCCTTCTCCCCTTGCATTCGGAGCTGAACAGATGATCGCCAACTACTTGGAAGAACTGATCATTCATCTCTACCGAAGATACTTCGAAAATCCCGGGCAGTTTAAAACCAGGCGGCAGCCGGAGGTGCACATTAAGAGCGATGCCTACAACCGGATCATCCGCTACATGGAGGAACACATCGGAGAGCGGCTCTCCCTTGACACCATCTGCCGCGATACGCTGACAGGGCGTTCCCAGCTCCAGAAAATCTTTCGGGAAGCGCATGGGTGCGGGGTGATCGACTATTTTTCTTCCATGAAGATTGACACAGCCAAACAGCTGATTCGAGACAATCACTTAAATTTCACCGAAATATCGGACCGGCTGGGCTATACCTCGGTACACTACTTTTCCAGACAGTTTAAGAAGCTGACGGGGATGACGCCTTCCGAGTATGCCACCTCCATTCGGCGCCTGTCAGAGTACAGTACATTTGGAAACAGGAAAGAAGAAGGCTGACAGAAAGATTGAGAAATACAGAATATTTGCTTTACGTCAGAAAGGAGTTATTATGTCACAGAACAGAGAATTACCACCTAACATTGTCCTCATCATGACCGACCAGATGCGGGGGGATTGTCTGGGCATCGCCGGACATCCCGATGTCAAGACGCCCTATCTCGATTCCATCGCTGCAAAAGGAATCCTGTTTGATCACGCCTATTCCGCGTGCCCCAGCTGTGTTCCGGCCCGGGCCGCACTGCATACCGGCATGAGACAGGAGCACCACGGCCGTGTGGGATACCAGGATATGGTAAACTGGAATTATCCCCATACCATGGCCGGTGAACTGGCAGCCGCCGGCTATTATACCCAGTGTGTGGGGAAAATGCACGTGCATCCCCTCCGCAATTTAATGGGGTTCCACAATATAGAGCTTCACGACGGTTATCTCCACGCCTACCGCGATCCGGCAGCTGCCTGGGAAGAGTCCCAGAAGCAGGCGGATGACTATTTCTACTGGCTGAAACAGGAGCTGGGAGCCGATGCGGATGTGACGGACACCGGCATGGAATGCAATTCCTGGGTCTCCAGACCCTGGATTTACGAAGAGAAATACCATCCGACCAACTGGGTCAGCACGCGCTCCATCGATTTTCTAAGGCGACGTGACACGTCGAAGCCATTTTTCCTGATGGCATCCTACTTAAGGCCGCACCCGCCGTTCGATGCACCACAGTATTATTTCGATCTGTATCGGGATAAACAGCTGACACCGCCGGCAGTGGGGGACTGGGAAGATGAAGATTTCACAGGGGATTACCAGCGCCTGGGAAGAATCTATGATTCCGCGACCGGCCCTGTGGACCCGGAACTGATCCGCCAGGCCCAGATTGGTTACTATGCCTGCATTACACATTTAGATCACCAGATCGGACGTCTGATTCAGGCACTGGTGGAGTATAAGCTGATGGACAACACCATCATCCTGTTCACTTCAGATCACGGCGAGGAGCTGTGCGACCACCATTTGTTCCGTAAGTCCAGGCCTTATGAGGGAAGCTGCCGCATACCCATGCTCCTTTCCGGCACTGAGAGGCTGATCCATGCGGCTCCGGGCACCGTATGCCACAGTGTGGTGGAGCTCCAGGATGTGATGCCGACCCTTCTCGACGCAGCCGGTGCTCCCATACCAGAGACCGTGGACGGAAAAAGTATGATCCCGGATCCCGACGGAACGCTCCCCGTGATCCGGCAATGGCTTCACGGAGAACACGAGGCGGGAGTCAACTCCAATCATTTCATTGTCACGGAACACGATAAATACGTGTGGTACTCGCAGACAGGCCGGGAGCAGTATTTTAATCTCGACGAAGACCGGCGGGAACTGCACAACGGCATCGCCGATACGCAGTATCAGGAACGGATCGGGCTGCTGCGCGGATTGCTGATCGAGGAGCTGAAGGAGCGGGAGGAAGGTTATTCCGATGGTCAGAGACTGATCACAGGGAGGGAGACCACGGTACTGCTTCAGTCCGTGTTTGGAACCATCTGACCCGCAGGCGCTCTCGTTTTAAAGTCTCCTCTCAACCCGCTCCAGTCCGGCGTTCAGCACAATCGCCAGTCCGGCCGACAGCACGGTGCCCCAGAGTATTTTTACTACATTCAGCGTCCGCAGGCCGTCAAAAAGAATTGTGCCCAGACCGCCGGCGTTGATGGTGGCCGCGATTGTGGCGATACCTGTCGTCGAGACGATGGCAAGGCGGATTCCGGTAAAGACGGACCGCTTTGCCAGAGGCAGGCGGATCTTTAACAGGATCTGCATCGTCGTCATCCCCATCCCCGCGGCCGCTTCAATGACAGAGGAATCGACTCCGTTGAGCCCTGCCGTAAAATTGCGCAGAAGCAGGTACTGGTTATAAAGGGTAAGTACAATCAATGCCGTTTTCGTTCCCAGCCCTGTGACGGGAATCAGCATGGCGAACATGGCCAGGCTTGGTATGGAATAGATGACGGAAAACAGATGGATCAGACCATTCGACACCGTCTTAAAATACATGGCGCAGACCGTCAGCGCGGCTGCCAGAATCAGAGAGAGCACCAGCGTAACAGCAACCAGCATTAAATGCTGTCCCAGCGCCCCATACAGTTTTTCGGGATATTTAAGCGCATATTCAATCAATGGTCATCCTCCAGAATTCTTCCTGCTCCCTGGCCGAACGGATCAGGGAGGCCACAAAATCATCCGCCGGATTCTTCACGATACGGGCGGGAGTATCGAACTGCCTGACCGTTCCCTCATTCATCACAATCACGCGGCTTCCCAGTTTAAATGCCTCATTGATATCGTGAGTCACAAACAGGAAGGTCTTCTTAAGCCCACCGTGGATTCGAAGGAGTTCATCCTGCAGCTTCATGCGGGTTATCGCATCGATCGCTCCAAACGGTTCGTCCAGAAGCATAATCTTCGGATTTACTGCCAGCGCCCGCGCCAGCCCCACCCGCTGCTGCTGACCTCCGGAGAGCTGGGAGGGATACCGGCGCTTAAATTCCTCCGGCAGAAGTCCCACCAGATTTAACAGCTCGTCCACCCGCTCATCCGTCTGCTTTTTGTCCCAGTTAAGCAGTTTGGGAACAACGGAGATGTTATCTGCTATGGTCATGTGGGGAAAAAGACCGATCTGCTGGATGACGTAACCGATTCGTCTGCGTACTTTGACTACATCCACCGTAGATATATCCTCGCCAAACAGAAAAATCTTTCCCTCTGTCGGCTCATATAAGCGGTTCACCATCTTCAGCAGAGTGGTTTTTCCGCTTCCCGATGAGCCGAGAATCGTGATAAACTCGCCTTCCTCAATGGTCAGACTGACCCGGTCGACCGAAGGGAGGGCAGCATTATTAAATTTTTTCGTTACATTCTGAAATTCAATTGCAGTCTGAGACATGAGTCCCTCCTCTCCTTAGTTTAGTGAATCGTAATATTCCCGGGCGACTTCCTCGTATTCCCGCTTGTCCACGTCGACCTCCGCGTTTAACGCGGTAACCGTATCCGTGTCCAGAGACGCGCTGATCTTATTCAGAATATCTGCAATCCCCGGATTCTTTTCGAGTACATCGTCACGAACCACCGGAGCCAGATTATAAGGCGGCCACACCTGTTTGTCGTCCTCCAGAAGCATGTACTTGTCCTTCTGTGCCAGCTGACCTTCTGTCGTATACGCTGGCGCCACATCAGCTTCTCCATTAGAAAGCACTTCATACTTTAATCCGCCGTCATAGACACGGCTGGATTTCCAGTCGAAGGCTCCGTACTTCTGTTCCAGTGCCGGAAGACCATCCTCCCTCGCGTCAAATTCTCCTTGGGAGGCGAAGCGCAGCTCTTTGGCATGCTTCTGCAAATCAGAAATGGTACGGATTCCCAGCTGTTCTGCCACATCCGTCCGGATCACCAGTCCCTGTCCGTCGTTGGCTTTCGAATAATCCAGCCATGTCACCTGGAAACGCTTTTCATATTCATCCTTAACAGTCCGGTATACTTCTTCCGGATCCGTTATCATGTCCATCTGCAGAATCGAAAGCAGGCCGGTTCCCGTATACTCCGGATACAGATCGATCTCGTTGTTAATCAGAGAGGTGTGAACGACTGATCCCGCAATGTCCTGTTTTCTTTCCACCTTATATCCGGCATCCTGAAGGGCCAGCGTGTAGATTTCCGAAACGACCAGACTCTCGGTAAAGTCTTTGGAGCCCACCCGGATGGCGTCCTTCCCGGAAGAGGAAGCCCCGCACGCGGTCAGACTTGCCGCCATCACGGCGGTGAGTGCCATGGCTGCCGCTGTTTTTATACTGCTGTGCCGTTTTAATCCACTACTTCTTTTTATTCTGTCCTGTTTTTTTAATCCATCGTATACTTTTATTCCATCCTGTTTTTTCATAAAAATTCTCTCTTTCTTTTTTGTTTCTGCCATCCCTGATGCGGCATTATCCCCGCTGTCTTCCTTCTGTCTGAAGTCTCCCGGCCTTTCTCCTCCCCCTGATTCTTCGTTTCGGTGCAGTCTGAAGATATGGAGTCATCATTTTCTCGATCCCGTCCAGAATCGCTCCTGATACAAGAGACAGCAGTGCCACGGAGATTCCCCCCACCAGGAGTAAATCCAGGCGGTTTAGTCCCAGCCCGGTAAAGATCAGGCCTCCGAGCCCGCCGGCTCCGATCTTGGCAGCAAGAGCAGCGCTGGCCACGATCTCAATCATGGCGGTCTTTACACCTGTCATAATGAGTGGAAATGCCATCGGAAACTTCACGCGGTACATCACCTGTTTTTCTGTCATCCCAAGCCCGCTCGCCGTTTCCAGCATAAAATCCGGTACTTCCGTCAACCCTGTAACTGTATTGAGCAGGATCGGCGGAATTGCCAGCAATACCAGTGCGACCAGTGCCGGCTTCACTCCCGTCCCCAGAAACGGAATGAGCAGAATCAGAATCGCCAGGCTTGGAACGATACGCAGCGTCTGGAACGTACCTGTCAGCCATTTTTCCAGCCTGGGAGACCGGACGCAGACATATCCTGCGGATATTCCCAGAATCACGGATATTGCCAGCGCCATCAGGCTGATCGCCACGTGCTCCCGGAGTACGGTGAGATAGTCGTCCATATGGCTGCCGAAATACTCCCAAATTAATGATATCGTATTAATCCCCTCCTTTCCTATAGAAATTATAGGAAAAACCATTGACATTCTTAACTGTAATCACTATAATAACAGTTAAGAAACTGTAACTATTTTTATTACACATCTCATTATACGTCAGGAGGCAAAAGTTTGCAAGTACAAAATGGTTATCTCGGAACATATTTCTCTGCACAAAGTGCGGGTATCTACCGTTTTCAGTTTGATTCTGATACCGGTATCATAACCGAACCGGAATTGTATTATACAGCACCCGATTCCAAATACTTATCCCTCTCCCATGGGCTGCTTGCATCCCCGCTGGTCAAAGAGGGGAGAGCAGGCGTCTGCCTGATTGACACTACAGGAGAGCGCCCGCTTCTGTCAGGTGAATTATTTGAGGAGACGAAAAGCGCCTGTTACGTCATTCAGGATGACACATTTATCTACACGGCAAATTACCATGAGGGAAGTATCCTTATTTACCGGAAGGAAGCCCACACCATCTCTCTTAGCAAACGCATTGAGACCGGATATCAGGCGGGCTGTCACCAGATTCTGTTTCATGGGCATATCATGATGGTTCCCTGCCTTCTCCGCGACCAGATCCTGCTGTTCGATATGGACCGTGATTTTGCCCCGGCAGGTTCCATCACATTCCCACAGGGGACCGGACCAAGACACGGAGTCTTTGACCGGGCTCACAGGCGCTTTTTCCTCGTCAGCGAGCTCTCCAATGAACTATTCCTGTATGAGGCCGGAACTGGACCGCAATTTACATTAAGAAGCGTACAAAAGATTCTTCCGGAGGGCAGAGTCTGGTCTCCGGCCGCTGCCTCAGCAGCTGTCCGGTTATCCCCTGATGAACGCTTTCTCTATCTGTCAACCCGTTTTGCAGATCTCATCACGGTTTACCAGTTAGATGGCTTTCAAGCTGTAAAGATCCAGCAGACGGAAAGCGGCGGCTCCCATCCCAGAGATTTCATACTCACCGGCGACGGCCGATTTCTGCTCGCAGCCAACCGCTATGAAGGCGGACTGGCGAGCTTCCGGATAAATCCCGGCACCGGTATGATTACCGGGCTGTGCTCCAGAATCGCTGCTCCCGAAGCCGTAGCGGTGGTCCTTGACGGGCCCCATACCCTTTGAAAGCAAAAAAGCAAAAAGAACCTCAGAAATGAAGAACCTCATAAAAGAAAGGACGTACCCCTATGAATGAAAATTTAAAGAGAACAACACCGGAACATGAGCTTTTGGATATCGGCCTGATCGGTTTATCCGTCATGGGACGCAGCCTGGCTCTGAACATGGCCGATCACGGCTTCCGGGTGGCCGGTTATAACCGCAGCCCTGAAGTCACCCAGAAGGTCATGGAAGAATACCCGCATCCTAATCTGACACCATTTTTCAGTCTCCCGGAACTGGTATCCGCTCTGCGAAAGCCCAGGAAAATCATGGTAATGATTCAGGCCGGTGCTCCTGTAGACGCTGTGATTGACCAGCTGATCCCACTTTTAGAGGAAGGCGATTTTATCATGGATGGAGGCAACTCCTATTTCGGAGACACGAACCGCCGGGCCGCGCTGCTGAAAGAAAAGGGACTGCACTACCTAGGCGTCGGCATTTCCGGAGGTGAGGAAGGTGCAAGGTTCGGTCCTTCCATCATGCCGGGCGGCTCCCGTGAAGCTTACGAAGCTGTGGGCCAGATCCTTCAAACCATTGCCGCAAAAGCTGACAACACCCCCTGCTGTGCCTATATCGGTCCTGACGGCGCCGGGCATTACGTGAAAATGGTCCATAACGGCATCGAGTACGCCGATATGCAGCTGATCGCAGAATCTTACCTTCTGCTCAAATATGCCGGCGGCTTCACCAACCGGGAACTGGCGGAAATCTACCGTACCTGGAATGAGGGAGAGCTGCACAGCTATCTCATCGGCATTACCGCTGATATCTTCCTCGAAGCCGACGACATGGCTGACGGAGATTTAATCGATCATATTCTCGACAGCGCAGGTCAGAAGGGTACCGGCCGCTGGGCCAGCATCGAGGCTTTAAGACAGGGTGTGGATATCTCCATGATCACCGCCGCCTGCAACGCCCGCATCATGTCAAACCATCTGGAGCGGCGGCAAAAAGCCTCCTCCCTTATCGCAGCCCCTGTCATCACGGCTGCCGGGGTTAAGCAGGCTTTCACAGAAATGGTGCGTGAAGCACTTTACATCAGTAAAATCATCGCCTACGCCCAGGGATTCTCCCTGTTGCAGGATGCCTCCCGCCGTTTTGGCTGGGATTTAGACCTCGGCAGCATTGCCTCCATCTTCCGTGCCGGCTGCATCATACAGGCTGAATTTTTAAATGATATCACCAGGGCCTTTTTAAAGGCGCCGGATCTGGAGAGTCTGATCTTTGACGATTTCTTCTTATCCCGCATCAACCGGTATCAGGAGAATTTAAGAAAGACAGCGGGTCTGGCCGTCTCCTCCGGCCTGCCTGTTCCCGCCCTCTTCAATGCCGTATCCTATCTCGACAGCTTCCGCACAAAGACGGCCGGAGCCAACCTGATCCAGGCACAGCGTGACCTTTTCGGGGCACATACCTTTGAACGCACCGACAGGAAAGGTATCTTCCATCATGAATGGAGGGCCGTCCATGAATTATGACGTCTGCATTACCATCTTCGGCGGAACCGGCGACTTGACCTTCCGCAAACTGCTTCCGGCGTTGTATACCATGAGCCGGACGAGAAAACTGCCCGTCCACAGCAAAATTCTTATCATCGGACGCCGCGATTACGATACCGCCGCCTATATTTCCCAGGCCCGGGACTGGATCCGCAAATTCTCCCGCCTCCCCTATTCTGAGGAGCTGCTGGAGGACTTTGCCGCCCATCTGGAGTATTACCGGATGGATTTTTCAGACAGATCCGCCTATGAAGGGCTGGGACAGGCCTATGAGGCCATGCAGGCGGCATCCCACATCTTCTATTTTGCCGTCGCCCCCCGCTTTTTCTCCGTCATCGCGGCAGGCCTTAAAACGATCACCGGGTTAACAGACGGGAAGATCATCATTGAAAAGCCCTTTGGGGAAACGCTGGCCTCAGCGAGAAAGTTAAACCGGCAGCTGGAATCCTGCTTTGGGCCGGACAACATTTACCGCATTGACCACTATCTCGGCAAAGAAATGATAAGAAATATTCAGACAATCCGTTTTTCCAACCCTGTATTTGCAAACGCATGGAATGGGAAAATGATCGAGGCAGTAGAAATCTCCGCACTGGAAGATGTGGGGGTAGAGACCCGGGGCGGTTATTATGACGCCAGCGGCGCGCTCAAAGACATGGTTCAGAATCATCTGTTTCAAATCCTGTCCATTCTGGCAATGGAGCGGCCCGAAGCTTTCACAGGTGAGGAAATGCACGCCCGGCAGCTGGAGGTCTTAAAAGCATTGAGACCGGTATCGCCGGAGGATATCGAACAGTCTCTCGTCCTGGGACAGTACGACGGCTACCGAAAGGAACCTCTGGTCTCACCGGAATCCGTCACGGAAACTTACGCCTGTATGCGGCTCTTTATCGACAATGAGCGCTGGAGCGGGACGCCGTTCTATATCCGCACCGGCAAAAAGACTGGTCTCCGTGAAACCGAGGTGGCGGTTATCTTCCGCCGCCCCGATGCGGAGACAGAGCCCGATATTCTTCTGATCAAGATCCAGCCGACAGAAGGCATCTATCTCCGGTTCAATATCAAACGGCCCGGCGACTCCGAGGAAGTGATTACCGCCAGTATGGACTTTTGCCAGAACTGTATATTAGAAAATCAGGTCAACACACCGGAGGCCTACGAACGGCTTCTCACCGCCTGTATCGAAGGCGAACGCTCCTGGTTCTCCCAATGGGACCAGGTCGAGATCAGCTGGAATTACATCGAACAGCTGAAACAGCTGGCGGCCTCCCGGAACCTGCCGCTTTATCCCTACCTTCCCGGCACCAGGGGCCCCAGAGAGGCGGAAACACTCTTAAATACCTTTGGCCACCACTGGCTGGAATAAGGAGGAACTCTTGATGCCAGATACAAAAGACAAACAGATAAAAGAACAGAAAAAAGCCGCGGCCGTTATGGCCGCGGGTGAACTGCGTGACGGCATGGTCGCAGGCCTGGGAACCGGTACAACCGTATATTATCTGATACAGGAAATCGCCAGGCTGGTAAAAGAAGGACTTACCATTCACGTCCTGCCAACCTCAGAACAAACCCGGAGTCTTGCCAGTCAGCTTAACATCCCTCTGCTCTCAACCGATACCGCCCCGGCCGCTGACTTGGCAATTGACGGTGTAGACGGTGTGGACAGCCATTTCTGGTCCGTGAAAGGAGGCGGCGGCGCACTGTTCCGTGAAAAGCTGATCGCCTCCAACGCCCGGAGGGTGATCTGGATACTGGATGAGAGCAAGCTTTTAAACCATTTAAGTGAGGTTCCGCTCCCCATAGAGGTCGTCCCCTTTGGCTTTTCTTATGTCATGAAGGAAGTCGCCGCTCTGGGTTTCCGGCCCAGACTGCGCTTAAACGACGGTATGCCCTTTCTGACTGATAACGGAAACTATATTTTGGACCTGGCCGGTGATTCGTCCATGGATTACAGGGAAAAATCGGCATTGCTGAAGTCCTTAACCGGCGTTGTCGAAACCGGACTGTTTCCGGATTTCTGCGAAAAGCTGATAATCGGCGGAGCGGACGGGGTCAGAGTCCTGGAAAACAGGTGAAGAGGCTGACAGCAGTGCTCCATGTTACATGGGGTTCTGTCTGCATAAACTTTCTGTACAAAAAGAAAAAAGGTCTGAAAAACTCAGACCTTTACCGTGGAGCATATGGGATTCGAACCCACGACCTTTCACATGCGAAGCGAACGCGCTCCCAGCTGCGCTAATGCCCCTTACCTTGCACAGTATAGCACGATTATCCAAAATTTGCAATCCTGTTTCTGTACGATTTTATATTCATTCATAACAAAGAGCCGCCGTATTGAAAATCAGATATCTCTTTTCAACACAGCGCTCCTCCCTTTTCCCTTACTGCTTTTTTCAATCACTCATCCGACCTTCAGCTTGAATTTCTTCGCATCTTTTTCGGAATCCACTTTCTCAATCATCGCTCCCAGCCCCTGAAGCTTCTCTTCAAAACACTCATAACCACGCTGAATATATCCGATCTCTTCCACGATCGTATATCCCTCTGCCGCCAGCCCCGCAATCACGAGAGCGGCTCCGGCGCGCAGGTCAGGCGCGTTTACAGATGCACCGGTAAGCTTCTTTACGCCGTCGATCACGGCCACATTGCCTTCTACTTTGACGTTGCCGCCCATACGGGACAGCTCGTCTACATAGCGGAAACGATTTTCAAAGATACTTTCGGTTACGACACTGGCTCCCTCTGCAAGAGCGAGGGTCACCGTCATCTGCGGCTGCATATCGGTCGGAAATCCCGGATATGGCAGTGTCTTGATATCGGTATGTCTCTGAAGCGTCTTTCCTACCACACGAACCGCGTCGTCGAATTCTACCACTTCACAGCCCATCTCAAGAAGCTTGGCGGAAATAGCCTCCAAATGCTTCGGTATTACATTCTTTACTGTAACGTCTCCGCGGGTAATCGCCGCCGCGCACATAAAAGTCCCCGCCTCAATCTGATCCGGAATAATGGAATATTCCGTTCCATGAAGCTTTCTGACACCTTTAATACGAATCGTATCCGTACCGGCTCCCTTGATATTGGCGCCCATACTGTTTAAGAAGTTCGCTACATCGACC
>UMIQ01009489.1_pt1 | contig 36722 bp, 37 predicted proteins | sample 1965851 | NCBI WGS metagenome assembly UMIQ01 (sample SAMEA4836129, study PRJEB28245) | human gut metagenome | biome: gut microbiome; material: fecal sample | place: Denmark | collected 2008 | reverse complement strand
TTTCTGAATAGTCCACCTCTATAAAATGATTACCGCCTCCAAGTGTACCGAGTGAGAGATAAGCTCTATTTAAATCTACTTGCTTCGCACATCGTAGGTTTGAAAAATCAAAATTTGCCTTTTGAGTATCATGTATATTAAACCCATTGGGAACCATTTCCCTTATAACGGAATCCAATTTCTCACAGTCTATATATTGATCTGCCAATTCTACAGTAAGCATACCGCAACCAATATCAACACCTACCAAGTTTGGCGTTACTTTATCGGTTATTGTCATTGTAGTACCTACAGTACACCCCTTACCAGCATGGCTATCCGGCATTATTCGTATAATAGAGTTTTCATAGGCAGGATAATTAGCCAGCCTCTTAATCTGATCGTATGCTTCGTTCTCAAAAGTTTCAGCAAAGATCTTGACTTCCTTTCCTGAATGTGTTCTAATTATTCTCATGTCAAATACAAATATAGTTTATTCTATTAAGTATAACAAATAAAATACTACTTCTTTTTACTTAGTAAAGTAACGTGCCGTTTTAGTTCTTTATGTAGATACTTGTTTTCGCTCTGTAGCTCTTTTATGATAGAATTACGCTTTTCAAGTTCTTTGTTATATCGTTCACGTTCAAATTGAGCAAACGTAAGATCCTCATTCCTACAAGTACAATCCCGTATATCATTGCTCAAAACAACAGCCCAACAACAAGGTATTAAGACTTTGCCAGCTTGCTTATCGTATATGTAATGGCACTTACTCATTGGGTATTAAGTCTTTGATATAAGCCCATCTTTTCCAGCCCAGCATTTGACTTTTTGCAAATACTTTATACTGCCAAATACTACCATCTTCTTTTTCAACTAATACAATAGTATTTACATCTGGAACTTCCGTTTTTGAATTATGCCACACGCTGTTAATGCGCCATTCTGCACCGTGATAAAATCCTTTGTACAGAGGAATTCTGTCAATATCGCTTATCTCGTACTCTTTATTGGCAAATTCATCTGCCACTTTTTCAATATCTTCTCGTTTCATTCTTCAACTCCTTTCGGTTTGTTTATGGGTTTCCAGTGGGTTATCCTATATTCGTTGGCAATATCTGTTATTCGTTCCAAATAGTCCTCTGCCCAACCAAATTCCCCCCAAGTAGATGTTAGGTAATCAGTGTACCATTCGCCATCATCTAAATTCTGATATTCCACACGAAGGATGCAATTTGTTCCGATTTCCGGCATAGCTTCCGTATCATCTTTACACTCGTGCCAGTTCTCAAACTCATTAAACCGTCTTGCGATCTCTTCACAAAGAATGTTTGAGCTTTCCACATCGCCTAAATGAATTTCGGCTATTTGGTAATTCATCCCGTCCTTTATACAAAGTTCTGCATCCAATTCATCTGCACCAAACAAGCGTTTTCCTCGTGCTGGTAGGCAAATAAGTTTCAATGTATCAGTATCTAACTCACCTTTGGCGTATGTCCAATTCAATTTAATTTTCATTTTATACCTCCTTTTGCTTTTGTTGCAGCCATTTTACACCTTTTTTAAATCCTTCTACAAACGCATCTGAGCAAACCCTTTGTATTTCGGGTAAACAAACACCTCTACTTCGATTTAGAGGACACGTAGCGCAAGCCTGGCTTCGTCCGTTGGCTTGCTTTGCTGCTTTAGTTATTCCTTTCATAATTTCGACAACCATTGTTCATAAATACGTGTGGCTATCTGAGCCATCATTACGGGTGGAACACTCATACCACAAATGTAGTGTGGCGATAAACCACAAAAATTATAATCTTGTGGGAACGTGGATATATTACATACCTCAGAAGTGGATAGATAGACGGGCTGCTTAAATGGTATCAATGAATCCAGGTGTGCAGACAATGTATAACAAACTCTATCTTCATAACAGAACTGCTGATTAAAAAAGCCACGTTTACCAGTGAGTTTTTTATAGGCTTCTGATAGTGCTATATCCCCTTGTTCCCTGAGTTCAAAAAGTTCTCTCATTCTGCCTTCATAGGCTCTTCCTTTATAATCCGCAAAAGCACCATATACTATAGGATCCTCGTTAAACTCCATGTTTATATATGGTTCTACGTTAAACAGATTAGATACCTTCAAAAAATTGATCCCTAAATCATGTCTAATGCAAATAAAGAAGATCCGTTCTCTTTTCTGAGGAACACCCATTTTTGACGCATCAAGAAGGAAATGCTGACAATAATAGCCTGCGTTATCAAAATCTTTATATATGCGCCTAACATAGTCTATTGCACTTCCCATAAGTAAACCTTTCACATTTTCGGCTACTACAACTTTTGGTTGTAATACCCTTGCTAAAGCTATGAAATCAAAGAAAAGCGTATCAAGAACTTGTGCAGATTGCCCCTCTCTGAATTTCTTTTCTTTACCCCAATCCTTTTCACGATTTCCGGCAATGGAGAAGGTGGAGCATGGGGGAGAACCGTCCAAAATATCCAAATTGTAAAGATCGGGCGGTAGCTCTCTCTCTCTCTCTCTCTCTCTCTCTCAATGTTCGTATATCTTCCAAAAAATTATATCGGGGTGAGTGGTTAGCCACATAACACCGATTAACCTTTGCGTCTATCTCATTGCAGCCAATTACATCAAATCCGGCTAACTTGTAACCAATTGTAGAGCCACCACCACACGCAAAACAAGAGAACACTTTGCCTTTATCTTTCGTGAATTTGGCTTCTGAAAGCCTCCAATTATAGGGGAATTTATGTTTTTGCATTTTCCATATAAATTAAAATGGTAAATCACTTTCACCAGGTCGGCAATCCTCAATTTTGTATTGAGTATCTTCAACTGATTTTATAGTACACAAAACGTATGCTTTCTTTTTTAAAAGAGTTGCAAGCCTTTTCGCTTCTTTTTCCGCACTATCCAAGCTATCATGTTTGCAAGCTGGGGTAGCACACCCTTCCACAAATACCATGTAAAATGTATTCATACCTTTTCTATTTAGCGTTTATCTATAGTTGCCTTTTTACTCGGTGAACGCTTTACAATTATGGGAGAAGAAAGCATTATCTTAAAATACTTAGTACCATCGACTGTAATAGGCTCCTTCTCCATAAGGAAGGAAGCGTTATCCTTTACTTTTGCACAATCAAGTATCTTATTACTTAGGAACTTATTCATAAAGCGAATACCGCCTTTGTCGTACTTGATAGAAAAACCTTGTTCGCTATCGGTTTTGCAAATAAACCAGTCCTTTGTATTTTCTTCATCATTGGCAAACTGAACTTTATCTATATCCTTAATGCCTAATTCAGCAGCAAAAGACTTAGAAATGTAGATCATACCATTTTCACGATTAAATCTCAAAGTCCTTTCTCCGTTGCGTTGTCCTACTGGCTGGCTGTTTTCTTTATTGTATATTACAAGTTTCATAATTGGTAAATTTTAATATTATACGATTGCTATACATGAATATCGGTTTACAAAACTTATATTACTTCGGATAGCATTATTTATTGAATTGATTTTACGGTATATGGTGCTTACTGAAACACCCGTATAATCTGAAAGATCCTTATAAGAGCACCCGGTATCATAAACTTTTAACTTAAATAGCCTATAATCATTTTTCGGGTATTTATGCTTAATGAAGGAAAGAATATCTTTTGCAAGTTTATCCGGCTCTACAAGCTCCTCAACCGATAAACCTTCTTCCATACTTATTAACTGGAAAAATATCTCATTAGGTCTGTAGTATCGGTTTTCTTTAGCTATGTTCCGAAGCCTGGCTCTTTTATAAATTCCCCAAAATAAAGGCTCAAAGTCTATTATTGGCAAGTCTATAAATAGTAGATCCTTTCTCAGAAGCAAATAAGTATCGTGAAAAACGTCCTCATTTAGCTGCCATCCTAAGATACTTCGCAACCGTTTATAATTGAAAGAAAACCAGTAATCAAACCTCAAAACATTGCTTTTCATATCTCTATTGGCTTATACATACGTTTATAGGCACGATTAATTTATAAGTCGCTCCATTGGGGAAACCGTCTTTTATGGCTTCTTCAATCTCGCTGGCTGATGGTACACTTATTCGTTTCCCAAATTCAATTTTGCCCAAGCGTTTTCCCTTGTGATCGAAAATTATATATGTGTATTCATTCATAGGGCTATAATTATTTATTGGGGTAAATTGGGCGTATCACTTCCAGCGTGTCCGCACGAACAATAGCAATACGTTGGTAATATTTCTCACAAGCAGCTTTAAAACCACCACACCAAGCGGTTTTCTTCTCATAATTATCTACTATATCCTTTTCCGCTTTATCCAGATCAATAATAGGATAAGCCATGCCGATACGGATCTGATCGTTTGTATCATGCTGTAAAACTCTGATGTTGATTAAGTTTTTCATATCCGATGTTGCATTATGTGGGGCTTTAGCTCCACTGGTTATTATTTATTGATAACTGTTATAAACTTACATTTAGCCCAAAGCGAAATGTCGTTACTGTTTATGTATTCTTTGTTTCTTGCTTCAATAGCTTTTGCTTCTTGTTCGCTAATTTCTTTTCCGTTTATGAAGTATCGTTTCATAGTTTATTTTTTTAGAATTTCATCAAGTAATTTTTTATCAGCATCCCAAAGATTGTACCCTTTGGCGATCTTTCTTCTTAGATACTCTTTTTCCCCGATCATGGCGATTGCCTTTTCTCTCAAATCTGATGCGCTCCACTTTTCAGCTTGATCTATCAGAAGGTTTGTAAGGCACTTTCTTTCTTCGTAAAGTTCACGTACTAATACCGTCTTTCGCTCTATCTCTTTTAGGGCTGTTGGGTTCTCCATCCACAACTTACAAAAAGCGTCTTTATCAAGGTCTGTATTCATGTAGCACTCTTCTACTTCCGTATAACCATCTGCCGATAGTTTTAAACCCGTTCTTTCTTCAAATTCTTTCTGTGTCATATCTGAATGTATTTAGTTTTATATTCTTTTCGTGTAACTGTTTTTATTACGTTGCAAATATATGTAACATTGGTAATATTGCCAAATGAAATAGGTAATATTTTCAAGTGATATTACCAATATTTACCAAGTAAAACATAGAAATATTATCATTATCAGATATATAGCTTTTCAAAAACACTGCAAAATAATTTCAGAAAAAGCATTTTTTAACATTGTGGGAATGTATGCTTTTTGATTTATTCTACTTATTAAAATAGATATTTTAGGATTATAGCTCTGATTTTGAAGAAAACAAGTATAAAAAACATTGGCGTATATATACACCGTTATTGAAAATATTACCTACATTTGCAGTATAACTAAAGTAATATTGATATGAATAAGACACTCTTTAAGAAAGTCAAAGACTTATGTAAGGACACTGGTTTATCAGAGAAGTACCTTACTGCGATAACCGAAAAAATGGGTGGCAGCATTGAGGATGATTCTACTGATGAAGCGGAAATCGAAAAAGTAGCAAACCAAATAGCGGATGTGGCAAAAGAAAGTCAAGGAGAAGCTACCAGGTGGGCTAACAAAGCGAAGGAACCAAAGGAGCCAAAAGAACCGAAGGAACCCAAAGAACCTAAAGAACCGAAGGAGCCAAAGGAACCTGATAACGATCCAAACAAACGGATCTCCGAACTTCAAGCGGAAATGGATAAAATGAAACAAGAGCAAGCTAAGAAAGATCGTGAAACAGCCGTTCAAGCAGCTCTTAACAAGCATGGTATTCCCGAATGGAGAAGAAAAGGTTTGGTTATTCCTGATGAAGAGGATCCAGATGCTTATTGCGCTGGTCTGAAACAAGACTTAATAACTCAAAACCTTATTTCGGAAGATCCAGAGAGTGTAAAAACAGCAAACGCAAAGAATGTTGAAGAGGCTTCTGATGCGTTGCTGGAATCAATTATTGTTAAATAAATCATTTTACAATGAAACGAACAAAAATCTCATTTGTCGGTGAAAAACCGATTTTCACAGGCAGTCCGCAAATTGTACCAGGCGGTTTTAATCTGGATCGGGAGAAACAGCGTTTTTCTGTAGGTGATATTATCCCTGCCGGAACACTCGCTATTTTCGATGAAGTTACAAGAAAGGTACAGATTGTAAAAACAGCGAAGGTTAAAGCTATCGGCACAAAGGATAAGAAAGTTATCACTTTGTATTCAAATGGCTATTGTTCACCCTGCTTTTCTGTTGGAGATAAGCTGTTACAAGCTAAATCCGTTAGTGGAACTTTTGAAGATGCACCTTCTATTGTGTCTATTGAAAAGCCTGGTGTGTCAAACGCTCCGTATGTAATTACACTTTCTGCTGAGATCTCAGGTTTGGCAGTAGATGATGTGCTTGTAGAGGTTGTTGAAAGCTCTACTAATGCTGCTGTTATTGGTGAACCTAACTCTTTAACAATCGAAGAAGTTACTGTAAAAGAGTTTGAAACAGCCATAGATGTTACAGAGGACACTATGCAATATGCTGTAATGGAAAGACGTGTTTTGCCTATTCCCGACAGCATGAAGGATAGCACGAAACGCTATTTAAAAGCGAACTCTCACATTCGATTGTCGCAAACTTATTAAAAGGAGGTGCTAAATGAAATCTATTTATTCAACTTTTACTGGTTTGTTTAAAGATGGCAAACCTATTGATTTTCTCGCAACGTGGAAAAAGACACTGGATAAGGCTTCAGAACGTGAAGTAGCATTATTCCAGAAAACTTATTCGGATGAGTGGTTTGATTGGGAGGCTCCGCAACTCTCTTTGAGAGCTGAGGGTATTATGGGCAAATATCATTTGCGTGTGATGGCAACCCTGATCGGTGATGAATCCCCCACTCCGTTAAGACGTTCTGACGGTTTTGATATTTGGAATGAAGAAATTCCACGTGTCGGACATAAGTTCTTTATGAAGGCTTCCACTTACCGCAAGTTGTTGGAAGTTTATAAATCTCCGTTCTTGAAAGACGGTCAAAAGGTTAAGCAGATTGAAAAGACTTTGCGTAACGATGTGGAAAACGCTTATCTGGGCTGCAAAGATACTGCTGATTTTATGATTCTGAAAGCTATATCAAACTTCGGTGTTTGTCGTTTCATTCCTTCTATCAACAATCCTGGTGGACGTGAGTTTGAAATTGATTACCTGATGGATGAAGCTAACAAACTCGTTTCAGCCTTATTGTGGAATGACGCTAACTCAAAAGCTGGCAAGTTGGATATTATTCTAACTCTTACCATGATCGTTACCTTGTTCAAAAACAAAGGTGTCGTATTTGAAGAGTTACTGATGGCTCCTGAACTGCTTGCATTTATCCGAAGAGATATTACAATTCGAGAAGCAGCCTACGGTAAGGACAAATCCGGCAAGGTTGTTACTATCCCAGACTTGAACACCTTGTTTGCTGATAACGGTCTGCCTAAAGTTCGTGAGATCACCCGTCTTGTGGGTATTGAAAAGGACGGAGAACGTGAGCCGTTAGATCCCTGGAATCACAATATGATTGTATTTAAACCTGCTGGAAAGATTGGCTTTATCCAGCCTTCTATTGAAGATAACGAGCTGTTTGAAGAGGACAATGTAGATTACATGAATGCTGGTAACGGTATTCGTATAGCCAAATGGCGTACTGGTGAATCTACAGGGCAAAAGGCTGGTGAATATACACAAGGATCTGCCCGTTTGATCCCGGTTATCACTGAAATTAACGGTATTGTCTGCTTGCAAGTTAGAGGCTTTGAAGAGCCGGAAGAAGCAGTAGAGGGAGTAACTTTTTATACGAAAGAACAATTCGATCAGAAGGCAGCAGCAGCTTCTTTGGTCGGCTAAAAACGATGCAATATGGTAACATTAAAAGTATTAAAGAAGTTCCAAGACAAGGACAACAAGGAGAAAATCTACCAAGTCGGTGAAACTCTATCAACAAGCGATTTGGATCGTGTAAATAATCTTGTTTCACGAGGAATTTGCAGTATTTCTGCTATCAAGGAGGCTAACAAAGAAGAAAAGAAACCCGAAAAAATTAGCCTTTTTGATAAAGAGTTTGAAATCGGTGCTGTAAAAGGTGCTTTGGCTGAGATTGGCGTTTCAATCAATAAAAATGCTGGCGTTCAAGCAATCACCAACAAGCTCGGTGAACTTACAGAAGAGCAAAACAAGGCTCTTTCTGAAATCTTATGTAAAGAGTAACCTATGACGAATTTAGACGCTATCCGTGCTTTATGCACTAAAATATGTTCCGGCTTCTACCCGGATCAGAATGTACTTGAATTTACCCTTTTGGATAATGGTATAGATCCTTCTAAAAACTTCATCCCCAAAGATGTTGAACTGGTGAAGGCTGCTATCAGTGTCGTTAAGGGAATGACTGAAAACAGCCATTCGGAAAGTGGAATTTCTGACGGGTGGGATGCGGATCGTATTAATAAAAGTATCTCCGCTATTTGTAGGGAGTACAATATAGATAGCTCTGATTTTGTCGAAGAATCTTCTGTATCAGACGGTTCTAACCAATGGTAAGTTATGCAATACAACGGAACAATACAGTATAAGGTTTTATCTGGTGGCGGTTTGGATGGTAACGGTGAGCCGATTATCTCTACCGTATCATGGAGTGAGCCTATACGTTGTCTGTACAAAACAGTAAAGCATAGCAACACAATCTATCAACAAGGTAAGTTTACTGATAAAAGCTATGAGATCCTAATTGAAAGTAGGGATTTTCAAGCTGATACGGTAAAACTTACCAATGATAGAACACAGTTTTTGGGTGAGTTTGAAGTACAGGATATTGAGTTTGTTAATCGCTCAGGAAGAGTAAAGATTACGGTTTGATGGGATTCACGAAGAAAACGCCGGATAGTGCTTTTAGCAACTTTCTTGATGATACCAAGAAAGCCGTTATAGGTAGAGCTATTAAGGCTTTTATCTATGTCGGTGAAGCGTGTCTGAAAGAAGCCCGTTTAAACGGCAACTATACAGACAGAACGGGAAACCTTAGAAACTCTATCGGTTATGCCGTACTTTTTAATGGTGAAGTTATGGAAGAAAGTGCTTTTGCCAACACAAAAGGTGGGCAAAACGGAAAGAAGCATTTGGATAGCTTGAAAAAGAACTATCAAAACGGTATTGTCTTGATTGTATCTACTGGAATGAGTTACGCAGCTTATGTAGAAGCCCGTAATTATAATGTCCTTACTTCTTCCGAACTGCTGGCTAACAAACTTGTACCTCAGATTATGAAACAATTAGGCTTTGAAATGAAATGAATAAGACAGGTGATGAAATAGAGCTGGACGTTTTCAACATTATCACAAACAGCCAACTTGCAAAGGAAATAAAAGGTAACGTTTATCGTGAAGGAACACGAGATCTAAACCCTATGGAAGAGGATATAATTGTATCGTTTCTTACTGGTTTGGATGGGCAGTTTCAAACTGGCTCCGTAACGGTAAATATTTATGTTCCCGACAAAGACAATGGCAGTAAGGTATTGGTTAAAGATGTTGGCAGATGCCGTTATCTGGCACGCAAAGCCGATGAGGTTGTTAGATCCTTGAAACCTACTGATTACAGATTTTCTTTAGGTGCAACAATTAAAAGCTACAAAGCAGAAAAGGTAGCTATGCACTTTGTAAACGTAAAGATCAATTTTGAACTAAAAACATTTTAAGTTATGGGAAACAGTGGTATTACATGGGGTAAACCCTTGGTCGAATTTGGGCTAACTGGTGCTGAAGATGCAGCTCCTTCCAATTTCAAAACAATGCCCACAGCCGAAGAAAATACAGTTCTTCTTACAACTGTAAAAGGAAGTGCGCAAGAATTGTACGGAGAAGGGCATGAACTGGTAGCTCGAAAAATGCAAAAGTCTTATAAGCAGCTTGCTATGAGTGTGTTTATTCCTTCTGGCACAGAGGATCCTATTCCGGAAGAGGACGGAGTTGTAAAAGATGAATATGCAGTACGCCTTACTCCTGAAGATGATACGCTGGATGGATTCATCATGCGTAAATGCTCTGTTGAGGTTGAAGAAGAATGGTCGTCCGCAAAGGGTAAAATGCTAAAATACATCTTTAGCTCATTGAAGCCCAAGACGGGTAAAATGATTGAGAAGTATAAAAAAGCAGAATCATTATCTGCAGGTTAATTGAACTATGAACAAGGAAAAAGACAACATAGAAGGGCTTGTGTCTGATACGATCTTACAAAAGCCGTATTCTATACAGATAGGACAAGAAACATACGAGGTTGCACCTCCTTCTATTGCTACTCTTATCCTTGCCTCTGAACTTATTTCTCAGCTTCCTAAAGTAGAGTTAGATAAAAGCCTGGTTACATTTGAATCGCTCCGTATTGCGAAAGATTGTAAGGTTTTAGGCGATATTGTAGCTACTCTCATTTTAGGAGCTGAGAATATAACTACAGAAGCAACCGTAGTTCAAAAGTCTTTATTCGGTTTGGTACGCACACGCAAAAAGGTTACGATTGATAACAGGGCTGTTTTATCCGATAAGATCTTGAAACAAATTTCACCAAGTAAAGTGAACGCTCTTACCCTTAAAATCATAAACAGGATGGAGATAGGAGATTTTTTCGGGCTTACCGCTTCCCTGATAGAGATAAACCTTCTCAAACCGACAAAAGCAAGGGAAGCGGATCCGAAGGAAACGATAGCATCTGGGCGGTAGTAGCAGGAATGGCAAAGGCTTATAATCTGACTTTTGATTATATCCTATATAAAATGAGTTTTGCCAATGTTCGTCTGTATAATGCGGTTCTGCCTTCTTTCTCAGCAAAGAAGGATGGTAAAAAAGATACTGGCATTATTCTAAATGGTGATGATCCCAATAATCAGGATGCAGTAAATAACGCAATATTTGACGTAAACGAAGATGAATAACAACGAAGGTACAACATGGTGGGCTTTAGGATTGGATAACGCCAAATTTGAAAGCGATGTGGCGAAATCTAACTCTCTTTTCCGAAGCATAGGCAACACAGCCGAAAAGGAAGGTAGCAGGATAGACAATATTTTCCGTAAAATAACGGTTGCTGCAACTGGATTTTTCACGGCTCAACAAGCGTTGGGATATGCTCAGAAGATAGCTCAGGTAAGAGGCGAATACCAACAGTTAGAAGTTGCCTTCAATACAATGTTGGGCAGTAAGGCTAAAGCTGATGCTTTAATGACACAGCTTGTTAATACTGCTGCTAAAACTCCGTTTGATCTCGTTGGTGTGTCAAGTAGCGCAAAACAATTACTTGCTTATGGTATAGCTGCTGACAAAGTGAATGACACTTTGGTACGGTTAGGAAATATCGCTGCTGGCTTATCTATTCCATTACAAGATATAGCCTGGTTATACGGTACAACTATGACACAAGGCAGGCTATATGCTGAGGATCTTAACCAATTTACGGGTAGAGGTATTCCGATGATTCGTGAATTAGCTAAAGAGTTGGGCGTAGCAGAAAATGAAGTTAAGGCTTTGGTTTCCGAAGGAAAGGTAGGATTCCCCGAAGTTCAGAAGGTTATAGAAAACCTTACAAATTCTGGCGGTATGTTCTACAACCTGATGGAAGAGCAAAGTAAGACTATTACGGGTAAGATCTCCAACATGAGCGATGCTATTTCTGTAATGCTTAACGAAGTAGGGAAAGCTAACGAGGGAACAATCAATTCAATACTGGAAACTGGTATCTCCGCTATAGAGAACTACGAGGCTATCGGTGAAACTATACAAGAATTGATTGTTACTTATGGCTTGTACAAAGCTGCTGTAATTTCAGTTGCTGCTACAAAAAATGCCGTTACTACCATTAAAGCCACTGGAGAAGCTGAGGAACTAAGCAAATTGCTTACTGTAGAGCAGCAAGCAGCCATTTCAAAGCAGAATTTAACCAAAGGCACGTTAGAGTATGCAACTGCCGTAAAAGCTGAAATGGCAGCAAATATAGAGGCTCAAACCGCAGCTTTAGCTAAAGCTCGTACAGAGGTTTCAGCAGCCAGCCAAGCCGTAGCAGCCAAGAGAACCGAATACCTTGCTGCTAAAGAGTTGGAGAAGCAAAGATTAGCAGAACTTATGTCTATCGGTGCTACTGGCTCCGCAAAACAAGTAGAAGCAGCAGAAAGAAAATTAGTCGCAGCCGAAACAGCCAGAGAAACAGCAGCCTTACAATACCAAGCAGCCACACGTGATTTTAGCACCAAGAAAGTAGCGGTAGAAACGGCTGCTAAAACATTGAATACCACTCAGACAGCAGCCAACACAGCAGCACAAGCAGCCAATGTAACTACAACAAACTTGTTGGCAACTGCAAAGCTCAGGCTTACGGCTGTAGCTACCAGGTTGAAAGCCGTTATGCTGGCAAATCCTTATACTTTGGCAGCAGCAGCCATAGCAGCTCTCGGTTATGGTATTTATAAACTTATCACTTATCAGACTGACGCAGAAAAGGCGCAAGAAAAACTAAATAACGCCATATCTGAGAGTGAAAAGGTTATTGGAGCTGAAAGATTGCAAATTGATGCGATGTTTGCACGTTTGAAAGCAGCCAAAGAAGGTACGGATGAATACCGTTCTGCAAAGGAAGCCATAATGAGCAAATACGGTGAGTATTTGAAGGGGCTGGGGGATGAAAAGAACGCTTTGGATGATCTGGCTAAGGCTTATCGTATCATTACGCAAGAAGCCGAAAAATCAGCTCGTGCAAGAGCTATGGATAAAGCGGTTAATGAGGCTTCTAATGACTACATGGATAAGGAGGTAGAAGCCAAAGAAACTGTAGAAGAGCTACTAAAAGATAAGTTCAAGGGAAAGAAGGATAAAGACGGTATCGACCTTGCGGAAACTTATTACTGGAAGATTAAGCCAGTGCTGGAAGGTAAGGGGGAAATTACTAAAGAAATCCAGGATATTATAAAGCAGTTTGACGAAACCAAATACTTGCCTGGCGATCCCATGACTGGTATAGGTGCGCAAACCTACATAGCTAATGACTTGCAAGATGAAATAACCAAAGTATTCAAAGCTCGTGGCATTTATAATAATATCATAAAAGAGGCTCAAAAACGCTTCGGGGAGAATCCTAACCAAAATCAGAAAACGGGTAATCAGGAAGAGGTATTTTATACCAAAGGTAAATCCATTTCTGAGATAGAAGCAGCCATTACTAAAGGTCAAGAAAAACTGGAGGCTTTCAAAAAGGCTCTCAAAGAGAACAACGGCTTAATGTCTGATGGCAAAGTAGTAACCGATGCTGTTGTAAAAGGGCAGGAAAGCTATATAGCTAAATTAAAGGCTACCGTTCTTGAACGTGAAAACGAGCTGCAAATTATTAGCCAAGTAGAGAGCCGTATTTCTAAGCTGAAACAGGAGCAGAAAGAAACCGTTAAGGGTAGTGCTGAATACAACGACTATCAAAGACGTATAGATTCACTGAGTAAAAAGTTACCAGATAGAAAAACGTCCTCTTCTCAAAAGGATTATTCCGATGAGATAAAACGTAATGCACAAGAGCAGATCCGTATTAAAAAGGATATGGAATTTGCTGTAAGGCAAGCTGAGATCAACACCTATAAGGAAGGACTTTCTAAAACATTGAAACAAAACCAGCTCAACTATGAGCAGGAAATGGAGCAGATCAAACGTCAAAAGGAGGATAAGCTAACCAAAATTCAAGAGTGGGAAAAAACTATATGGGAATCTCAGGGCAAAAAAGGTACGTTTAAGCCAACTACCACCCAATTATCAGAGCAGGATGAGCAACAATTTAAAGCTCTTGAAAATGCTGCTGGAAAGAAATTGTCTACTGGCAATCAGACTGCAATAGAAGAAATGCTAAAGCAGTATCAGACCTATGCGGAAAAGCGCAAGGAGATAGAGGAAAATTTTCAGCAAGATATTGACGAAATGCGAGCTGTTAATGAGAAAGATAAGAAAGCCGGAAGGCAAGTTACTTTCTCCGAAGAAAATATCGCTCAGGCTGAAAGTGATAAACAAGATGCTTTGGACGCTTTAGATCAAGAGATAGCTACTCGTGAAGCGACTTTTAATGTATGGGTAGAACAAATATCCTCTATGGGGTTAAGACAGCTAAAGGAGGCTTTACAAACAGCCCAAGACACGCTGAAAAAAGAAGGTGGCAAGCTGGATGATAAAGAAAAAGCTACTCTTCGTGCGCAAATTAAAACCCTGGAGAAAAAAGTAGAGGTTGCTGAGGCAAAAGACGCAAGCATTTCATCTGCTGAAAAAAACAAAAAGAAGTGGAGCGATACCCTAAAGGTGATGAATGAGGTAGATGATACTGTTAATAATATCATTTCAGACTTTGACGGGATGGATGATGCAACCAAAGCTGCTTTGTCTGCTGCTACCAATATCGCAGGAGGTATAATTTCTATGATAACGGGTATTCAAGCGTTGGCGGTTACTGGTGCAGAAGCTATCAAAGGAGTAGAAAGAGCTTCGGTTATCCTTTCCATAGTCGGTACAGCCGTTTCCCTTATCACTTCATTGTTTGGGTTGTCCTCTAAGGCTGAAAAGGAACACCAAGAGGCACTTAAAGAAGTAGCCGAGAACAAACTGGAAATGCAACGCCAGTACAACTTATTGCTCATGGAGCAAAATTTACTTTTGGAGGAAGCAACATCTATTTTTGGTACAGATCAAATAGAAAAAGCTATCAATGCAATAGAGGTATATCGTGATGCGATAGCTGAATATAAAGAAGTCCTAAAGGGGGATAAACCAACTTATCAGTTTCAGTTTAACCCTAAAGGGAACTGGGGGCTTGATGAATACAATGCAAAATTAAATGCGTACAATCAGGGTATAGGTGCGCTTAATGATATAACCATAAAAACGGGAAGTTACACTACTGGAGCTTGGTTTTGGAAAAAGCAGCATGATATTTATACTTCGGTACTCCAGGTTTACCCGGATTTAATAGATGGTGAAAAAAATCTGAACAAAGAAAGAGCGCAAGCCATTCTTGACACTCAAACAATGAGCGATGAGAATCGGAATTTGTTGCAAAACCTTATAGACCTTCAAGAACAAGCGGAAGAAGCCCAACAAGCACTAAGAGATTACTTAGAGGGTACTTTTGGCTCTTTAGGTGATAGTATAATGGATAGTATCACTGAGGCTATTGAAAATGACGGTGTAGATGCGTGGGAAAAGTTTGGAGAAAAAGGATCTTCTGTATTGGAAGATTTGGGTAAACAGATTGCCTACTCTTTATTCTTCTCTGATAAGTTCAAAAGACTACAAGCGGATTTGGAGAAAATCTATGGATCCGGCAAAACAGAAGAAGAAATAGCTAAGGAAGCAAGGGATTTGGTTTCCTCTTTCTATCAAGGTATCGGTACGGATATGAATAATGCCCAACAATGGATGGAGCATTGGAAAGAAGAAGCAAACAAACAAGGCTTTCACCTTTGGGAAACAGAGAATCGTGAGGTTTCCAGCAATAACGGCATAGCAGCAAGCCAGGACAGCGTAAACGAGCTGAACGGAAGAACAACTGCAATTCAAGGGCATACCTATTCTATAAATGAAGGTATTAAATCATTGGTTAGCCATTGTGCCAAATTTCTTGAGGTATTAACTGGTATCAGAGAAAATACAAGCTATTGCAAGAATCTGGAATCTATCAATTCCAATATAAAGGAAATGAAAGAAAGCATAGGTAACATGAACGATAAAGGTGTAATAATGAGGAAATGAAAAATAACTTATACATAGACGGTACGGACGCTTTTACTCGGTTCGGGGTTTTTATTGCTGAGGGTGGGCATAATGAAGTTGTTGCTTTCCCGGCATTAAAAGCACCAGAAGTTTCTAATGATTGGGCAGAGTATGACGGTATCGAAGTGGATTTGTCGGATCCTAAACTTGATACTAAAGAACTTGAAATAAAGTTCAACGCAGTAGGTATGTATCAGACTGGAGATTTCATTTCTCTGTTGTCCGATGGAGCTTACCATACCTTTGAGTTTAAAAGAATCGGATATACTTGTAAACTCCGATTGGTTTCAGAGGTAAATGTAGCTCTGTATATCGGTGCTAAAAGTTTCTCGTTAAAATTCGCAGATGATTTCCCTTTGAGAGATTATAAATATACGGCTCCTTTATCGACAACCAATATACCTACGCAGGGGTATGAAATAGACGGGATAGATTTCTCCGTTTACGGTATTCGTGTATTGGAAGGAAGCGAGGCACAAATACTTAAAGCTCCAGCAGTGAAGAAAAATATGTTACGTAACCTTTCTACCCAAAATGGGGCTATTTATGATGGCAAACAAGTAGTGTACCAACATAAAGAAGTTGCCTTGAATTGTTGCTTAATCGCTAAGAATCTAACGGAGTTCTGGAGAAATTACAATGCTTTCCTTCACGATCTGATAAAGGTTGTGGAAATAGACGAAGGCGAAGGCGTGAAGGTACAAACGGCTGAAAGATCCTTGTTCGTTGAAAGCACTTACGAGGAATACCCATGTTACTACAAAAGCTCAAAAGTAAGTCTGTTTTCCCCTGACGATCAAGTTTGGTGCGTTTTTACCTTAACGTTGGTATTTACTGCCTTTAGAGTTGGAGGGGATGAATATTTACTTGCTTCTGAGGCTGGAGAATTGATAGTTACAGAAGATGGTGAGTTTTATATAGATTTGAAAAGCTATGGCTATTAAAAAGAAGAAAATAAGCGAGCTGACACTTTCGGATAACCTGAAAGGATTGTACACTATTGGAGTTAAATTAATCAATGGGGTACAAACCAGCGTGAAAGTAAGTTTGGAATACATTCAAACGGCATACGAGAACGCTGTAAAAGCAACCAACAGTGCAAATGAAGCTGCCAAGTCTGCTAACAATGCTGCTTCAAGTGCCAACACTGCAACCTCAAACGCAAATAAAGCGACTGAGGCAGCGAAAACGGCTACCAATAATGCTAATGAGGCTGCCCAACAGGCTAAAACTGCTACTTCCAACGCAAACTTGGCTACTCAAAAAGCGAATACAGCAGCTACCAATGCGGATAATGCACGAAAAGGATTGGAAGAGATAAAAAGTGCAACTGAAAGTGCTACAGCCAATGCCAATAAAGCAGCTACTAATGCGAATGAGAAAGCACAAAAGGCAGAAACAGCAGCTAACAATGCAAATACTCAGGCAAATAGGGCAAAAGAACAAGCGGATAATCCCCCGAAAATGGGTGAAAATGGCAACTGGTGGAAATGGGATGAAACGCAAAAGAAGTATGTAGATACCGGGATTTTGGCAAAAGGCGGTATTCTCTATCCTACTTTTACGATTGATCCCGATACAATGGAACTGATCATGTATTACCAGGATGATATAGCTGCTGATATGTTTGATATTGACAATGAAGGATTTTTAATTTTTAACCCCAAGTGATATGGCAGAAGGAAATATAAGATTAGGAAAGGTTGCTTTCGTGGATAAGGGAACTTATTCATCAGCTACCACATATAATACATTTGATTTCATTACTACGGATGATAGTTGCTATCTCTGTATCAAGGACGGGAACAAAGGACACGCTTTAACCGAAACTACCTGGTGGAAATGTATTGCTCGTGGAACAACCGCCACAGCAGCAGCTAAAAAGGCTGAGGACGCTGCTAAACTGGCTAATGAAAAAGCTACAGCAGCCGATAGCGCAGCAGGTAAGGCAGTAGAGGCTACCAACAATGCCAACGCAAAAGCTAATGAAGCTCACGAAAAGGCGGAAGAAGCCAATACTGCTAAAGATAATGCAAATGAAGCTACTGGCGATGCAAGGGTAGTTATCGCAAGGCTGGAGGAACTGGAAGAATCGCTAATCTCAAAATACAAGCTGATCCCTACTTCCATGAAGCTAAACTACCCGAAAAAAGTTACTTACAGGAATACCCAGCCTTTCAAAGTTGAGGTAGAATTACTTCCCGTAGATACTGGTAGGAATGTATTGTTTCTCGGTGATGATCGGGCGGTGTCTATCACTCCTGATGGCGTATTTATGATTAACGGTGTAGGAATGAGTAAAATTCACGTTATCCCAACGGAAAATACGGGTATTTATCAAACTATACAGATTGAAGTACAGGAGCCAGGAATAAGGTTTACTTCTGGTAAGGGTATGCGTTTATCCGGCTCTGGTGGTATCATATTAACTTAGTAAATTTTATTGTTTAACTTCTTAACACTATAAAAAATATGGCACTTACAGCAGAAGAGGAAGCTAAAGTAAAAAAGATTATTACAGCTTACGACAATGGCAAAAGATTAAATGAATTACCAGTAGCAGACAGCAGTAACCCTTTCGACCTCACAACTGAGGTGTTGGATAAAAGCGGAGAAAGCAAACAAGCTGGTCTGGCTGCTATGCTACCTTATGCAGAGGATCAATGTAGTTATGGCGTAGAATTAGATGTAACAGTATCTTCTTCGGTTCTTACCCGTACTGGCAATATGACACTGCATAAAACATTGCCAATTCAAAGCAAGATGAAAGGGTGTTTGCTATCAGATGAAGGCAAGGTTATTGAATACCTAAACCCTACCAACTGGAAAGCGCATAAAAGGGATGGTTCCAATGGTATGGTTATGGTGGAAATCCCTGCTCACTGGAGAAGATTTTATACCAATGGAAACAAAAGAGGTGTACGAATCAGTGAATACCCAATACCTGGTTATCATTTCGTAAAGAAATGCTATATCTCGGCTTATGAGGCAACAATCCAACGTAGCACTGGTAAACTGGCTTCTGTAGTAAATACTTCGACTGATTACAGAGGTGGTAATAACCAAGCAGATTGGGATGCTTTGCCTAAATCCCAATTAGGCAAGCCAGCTACATCTACGAGTAGAACAAACTTTCGTGCTGCTGCTCGTAAAAGGGGAGCTGGTACGCAATGGAACTGCATGGACTATAACGCTTATATCACTTTGGCATGGCTCTATTACATAGAGTATGGAAACCTTAACTGCCAGTTGGCTTTCAATGCCCAGAAAGATAGCAACGGGTATGCTCAGGGTGGTTTGGGTAATGGTGTAACTACATGGGATGGAACAAAGTGGAACAATTTTAGTGGTTATTATCCTATTATTCCTTGCGGTACGAGTGATGAATTGGGTAATGCTTCTGGTGAAGTAGCTTACACTTTAGAGAAAGCAGAAGGAGAAAGCAGCAAAGTATTTACCGTACCTCGCTATCGTGGTATTGAAAATCCCTTCGGGCACGTCTGGAAGTGGACGGATGGAGTAAATATAGAAGTGAAGACCAATTCAGACGGAGGAACTTCTAAAGTATATGTTTGCGATGATCCTTCTAAATACAATGATAGCAATTACACTGGCTATACGCTTAGAGGATTGGCAGCACGTGCAGAAGGTTATGCAAAAGAAATGATTTTCGGTGAATTTGGCGATTTGATTGCTTCTGTAGTCGGAGGTGGATCTACTACCTATTGGTGTGATTACTTCTATACCAATATAGGATCTAACGCTCTTAGGGGTGTCCTTTTCGGCGGTAATACGGCTAATGGCGATCATGCGGGCTTCGGTTGTGCGCTTGCGGATAACGCCCCCTCGACTTCGAGTGCGAATGTCGGCTCTCGGCTTTGTTTTATTCCTGAATCGTGAAGCGAGCCAGGTTTAGACTGCAAAACTTAAATGATTAATAAACAAATAAATATAGGTTGGTTGCTGGTGGGTGTCCTTTTCAGCGGTAATACGAATAATGGCGATCATGCAGGCTTCGGTTATGCGAATACGAATAACACCCCCTCGAATACGAATGCGAATGTCAGCTCTCAGCTATGATTTTTCAAAATTAACTCAACATACGAAGCAACGACCTTACCTATTGGTAGAAGATAACATAACTCATAAAGGTGCTGGTAGGGAAACCGAAGGCTCTGAGTACGAAAAACAAAGAATATGAAGAGATTAAGTAATTTATACGAGCAAATTATTTCACTTGACAACTTGCACCTGGCTGATGAAAAAGCCAGAAAAGGCAAGTTGCGTTCTTATGGTGTCAAACGACACGATAGGAATAGGGAAGCAAACATACTGGCTCTTCACGAATCTTTGAAAAACAAGACTTTTGTAAATTCTAAATATGAGGTATTTATAATCAGAGATCCCAAAGAACGGCTTATTTACCGTTTGCCTTATTATCCTGATAGGATCTTGCACCATGCCATTATGAATATTCTGGAGCCTATATGGGTGTCCTTATTTACAGAAGATACCTATTCTTGCATTAAGGATCGTGGTATTCATAAAGCAGCAGATAAAGTAAAGAAGGCTTTGAAAGAAGATCCAGAACACACTACTTACTGCTTGAAAATGGATATAGTGAAGTTCTATCCAAGTATAGACCATGATATTTTGAAAACAATATTACGGAAGAAAATCAAAGATAAAGATCTGCTTTGGTTGCTTGACGTAATTATAGACAGTGCCGATGGCGTACCCATAGGGAACTATCTAAGTCAGTATTTTGCTAATATTTATCTGGCTTACTTCGATCACTGGATAAAGGAGGTTAAGAAGGTAAGATATTACTTTAGGTATGCAGATGATATTGTGATTTTAGGCGATGATCCTAAACAGCTTCACAAACTCCGTATAGAGATTGAAGAATATCTGCATGACAATTTAAAGCTATCACTTCGTAAAGTGGATCCTAAAACTGGAAAAAAGAAATGGAAGTTTCAAGTATTCAAAATTGATAGCCATAGAGGTATTGATTTTGTCGGGTATGTCTTTTACCATACCCATACCCTTATTCGGAAGGGAATCAAAAAGAACCTATGTAGGAAGGCAGCCAAGCTGAATAAGAAAAAGCACATTTCCGATATGGAATACAAGCAAATTATTTGCAGTTGGTTTGGCTGGGCTAAATACAGTAATTCTAAGCATCTATTAAAAACAATAATTAAAAAGCAAGTATATGATACACTACGATTTTAAGCCTTCTAAGTTAGAGGCTAACGGGAATGGTTCTTACACATACCGTTGGGATATTCAGGAAGTTCAAGTAGAAAACCATTTTGGAGAAGCTGGAGATAATGGGCAAACTACAAAATGGACTTGTAACGAAGTTGTTGTTTGGGGAATGGTTACAAATGATAAGCTGAAAAAGGCAGTTATTACCCATTTGTGGGATTCGGATAAAGAAGCCAAGATTATCAATGATTATAACGCTGCCCAGCTCGGTATTCTTACTGAAAAATCAGCTACCGATGATTACAAGGAATATTTGCAAAAGAGAAAAGCTATCAAAGAAATGATAGATAGCGATTGTAAGGAACTTAATATTATATTATGATGAAAAAGTTTAGTGAGTTAGGTGTAACTGTACAAGATGAACGTAAAATGTTCAACTGTAGCCAGGTTTCTATTTCGGACGTGCTGAACTGTGAGATCATTGTAGAAGATTTCATTCCAGATGTAAAGACTTCGCACGGTGAAGGAAGATACCTTGTGAAATTTAAACATAGCAATGGTGCGGATGGTAAGTTTTTCACAAACGCAGCTTCTTTAAAGAAAACTTTGGATCAGATCCCCAAAGACGCTTTCCCTTTCAGCACTACGATTAAAGGGATGAAATGCGGAAATGGTAAGATCTATCAATTCACTTAGTAAACATGAAAATACATTTCAACAACAAGGAGATTGATATTCTGGTAGATACAAGCAGCTACCGATATACGGCTTTACAGAATGTAGGCACTCTTTATCTGTACTTTGCCAGTGAAGAGTTCATAAACATTCCCGTAGGAGCTTATTGTATCTACAAGAATATCACTTACTACCTTATGGATCCTGACGACTTCAAGAAGAAAAGCAGTCGGAATTTTGAATACACTCTTGTAATGTATGACATAGGCGCAATATTGGGTAAATACAAATGCCGGGATATTGTTTCTAAGCGTTTAAAGTTCGATTACACTGCAAAACCTCACGAGCATCTACAGTTAATTGTAGATAATCTCAACATGAGAGATAGCGGTTGGAAGGTTGGCGAATGTATCGAAGCAGAAGAAAAGACTATTAACTACAACCATATCTTTTGTAGTGAGGCTTTGCCTACTATTGCCGATACGTTTAAGACGGAGTATGAAATAGATCCAGCTATCAAAACGATACACTTGCGTAAAGTTGAATATAACAAGGGTGAGCCTTTGCCTCTTGAATATGGGAAAGATAAAGGTTTTGTTCCAGGTTTAGGACGCTCCAACAAGGACGGAAATAGACCAGTTACCATATTGTACGTTCAAGGTGGGGAGCAGAACATAGACTTTAGCAAATATGGATCTAAGGAATTGCTTTTGCCCAAAAATCAAAGATTGGAGTATGAAGGGCGTGCTTACGTTTCGGATGCGGAAGGCTTGTATATAAAACGGGCTGATACAACCCTTACGGATGTTCAAGAGGATAGTTTGGATTGTTCTCATATTTCACCTAAAAGAGTAGGCAGTGTTTCTAATGTTGTTGTTTCTGATAAAGAAAAGAATTTCTATGATTTTATAGATAGTTCTATTCCTGATGATCTGAATTTTGAGGATTACGTGATAGAAGGCAATAACATGACTGTTATATTTCAGTCTGGTATGCTTGCTGGCAGTAATAAAGAGTTTGAAGTTAAATATGTTCATAAAGAACGTAAATTCTTGATAACACCACAAGAAATAGACGGTCAGATTATGCCCAATGACATATATAAGCCTAACCTGGGGGATAAATACGCTGTGTTCGGAATACAGTTGCCGGATGCGTACATTTGCAATAACTCAACGAAAGAAGGTGCAAGCTGGGATATGTTCAGGGAAGCAGCCAAATATCTTTATGAGAATGAAGATCCAAAATTCACATTCAAAGGAGAATTGGATAGCATTTATTCCAAAAAGCGTTGGCTCTCTATTGGTGGCAAAATAAAATTGGGCGGTTATATACTCTTTAAAGATCCGCAATTCATACCAGAAGGTATAAAGATAAGGATTACCAGTATTAAGGAGTATATACACAGACCTTACAGCCCGATTATTGAATTATCCAATACTACTACTGGCGTAACGGTTTCAAGCGAATTAAACAAGATAGAGAGTAACGAGGTTAAAACCGATAACCAATATAAAAACTCTATTCAATTTACAAAAAGACGTTTCAGGGATGCAAAAGAAACTATTTCAATGTTGAATGACGCTCTTTTGCATTTCTCAGGCTCTATCAGTCCGATTTCGGTACAAACAATGAGTTTGCTTGTTGGCGATGAAAGTTTGCAGTTTCGTTTCGTGAACAACAAAACCAATCCGACACAAGTAGAATATCTCGTTACCTATGACAGCAAAAAGAAAGTGCTTTCGGCTCCAGGTGGAATATTACAGCACATGACTATCGGGATTGATACACTTTCTTCTGGGCATAAAGCCAGTGAGTATAAGTTTTGGGATATTGAAAAATACACTTCTCCAACTTTGACGGAAACCGTAGGGTATTATCTCTATGTGAAGGCTAATAAAAATGGCACTACTGGATCATACGTCTTAAGTAAAAACGCTATCAAGCTGGAAGGTGTAGAGGGTTATTATCATTTCCTTGTAGGTATTCTAAACAGTGAATTTGAAGAGGATCGTTCCTTTGTCGAACTATTCGGATTTACAGAGATACTTCCAGGAAGAATAACTACAGACAGAATCGTTTCAAGCGATGGGCTAAATTTCATGGACTTTGTGAATAACGCTTTTCGTGTAGGAAATTCAGACAGTTATTTTGATTGGAATACCAAAGGAGATAAAAAATTACGTCTGAAAGGCACAATCGTGCAAAGTGAAAGTGGCGATGAAAGCCCTATAGGTTGTTTTCGTGGCGTATATGACAACTCTTATACCTATTATTGGGGTGATGAGGTTATCTATGATGATGGAACTGGCTATTCTATGTATCGTTTTGTATCAAAGAATCCCGTTAAAGGTATTTCTCCAAATAATAGTAACTATTGGATTATTGTAGCCCAAAGAGGTGTGGGTATTTCAAATACAGACGTTCTGTATGCCATATCATCCAGTAATACTATAGCACCAACATCCGGTTGGCAGACAACAGCTCCAGCCTGGAAAGATGGATATTACATTTGGAGTAAAACTAAAGTTGTTTACACGGATGGCGACATAGTATATACAGATGCAGCTTGTATCACAGGTGGCAAGGGAGAAACAGGCAATGGTATAAGTTCAATAATTGAGCAATATTATTTATCATCCTCTGCAACCTCCCTTTTAAATGGTAGCTGGTCTAATTCACGTCCAACTTGGAAAAATGGTTGGTATATATGGACACGATCCGTTATTAATTACACAAACGGCAACAGCATTACTACAGAGGCTATTTGTGTTACTGGAGAAAAAGGAGAAACTGGGGATGATGGTATAAATGGTGATTATTTTGAATATCGGTACGCTGTTAATGGCTCCAGAAGTACACCGCCTTCACTGAGTAAAACGAGCCGTAATCCTTCGGGATGGAGCACAACCGTTCCAACTGTAGGAAACTTGCAATACTTATGGTTTACAGTAGCAAAAATCAATGGTGAAACAAATTCATTGATACAGAACTGGAGTACACCAGCCCGGCAAACTCCGTATGATGGAGTGGATGGTAGAAATGGAGATACTGGTCCGACTATGGTTTATCGTGGTGTCTATGGCAGCTCTAAAGTTTACTATGGTACTTCAAAGCGTGTAGATGCAGTAAAATATAACGGACACTATTATGTTGCCAGAGTGGATGCCGGAAATTCAAAGCGTGTAGATGCAGTAAAATATAACGGACACTATTATGTTGCCAGAGTGGATGCCGGAAATGGCTTTCAAAATCATGTACCTACCGATACTGCTTATTGGAATGATTTCGGTGCTGAGTTTGAGAGTATAGCAACTAATTTGCTATTGGCTGAGGGTGCTAATATCGGAGATTGGTTTATGAGTGGTGGAAAGATTGTTTCTACACTCTTGGATGGTAATAAGATCATTCTTGATGCTTCAATGGCTCGTATATTGATAGAATCCAGCCGTTCTGGTGGTGATTATTCAGAAAGCCAATATCAGGGATCTAAAATTACGATAGATGCGAATAACGGCTTGATTGAAGCCCGAAGTAAAAGCAATAGCCGTGTAGCCTATATGTCGCCTACGGGTATCTTTTGTAATAATGCAGAAACACAAGCTGTTTCGGCTATTTTGGGTTATACGCATAAGGCTTCTATCGTAGGGCTTGGATTTGGTACTGTGAATAAAAGTGATTGGAACAATGAAAACTTTTTAGCTGGCGTATATGGTAGAGCTTCAAACAGTGGCACAGCCCCCGCTTATGGTGGCTTCTTCCAGAATTTGATGGCAGCAGGTCTATTTTTACATAGAAAGGCTATAGAAGAAAGCTCTTCTTCTGTTTATTTGTCTGAAACAGACAGCTTGGTTATTGGATATTCAAGAAACCAGCAAATCGTTTACCTCCCTTCTGATGGTGTGATTGGTAGGACTATATTTTTTAAGCAATGGTGGACAGGATATATGAGAGTTTACCCACGTAGCGGAAATGTGTTGTATGATGATCACACCCAAAATGATTATTATGATATTGGCGAAGGTCAGGGTGCTATATTCCATTTTACAGTGGGGTATGTCGATGGTGTAAAAAAATCAGCATGGTTAGTTAGTAGATATAAATTTTAATATTATGATTGAATATGGCTATATAAACGAAAACGGATCTCTTGTTTCTAAATTTTTAGAGGAATACAGTGAGAAGTTTAAAAATGAAGAAACTGGAGAGATTGATACAAGAATAGTATCAATTCAGGAGCAACAAACTGAATTATCCGCTTTTGGGTGGAAACCTGTAGAGCTTGTGGATGAAACTAAATTGCAATGCCCGGAAAACTATAGTGCTCGTATTATCCCTTATGATGATGGAGATAAGATACGCTATAAATATGAACGAAGGTTCAATGCTAAAATTGTTCAGAGTAAAATAGATGAGTTAAAAGCCTCTCTTACCAGTAATGATAGTAGTATAGGAGATTATCGAATTACTAAGTGTTATGAGGCTTCTCTTATAGGTGAAAGTATGCCTTATGATATATCTGAATTACACCAAAAAAGGCAAGCGGTTAGGGATGAAATAAACAGATTGGAAGCAATCATATCCAATAACGTATAAATTTATATTTTATGGTGTATATATACGCCATAAATAGTATATTTGCAGTGATTATAGTAATGTGTGTACAAATACTTTATAGAAACTCATGGAAGATGTGACAACTATTGCAAAAGGAATTAGTGACTGGGGTATGATGGCTATGACAGCAGCTTTTTTTCTTTTACTATCTGCTGGTTTGATGATAGCTTGTTTTAAATGGTTTAAAAACTCACTAAATGATTTGCTTAAATTCACCAATGGACTAAGCGAGCTTATCGAAGAGTTTAAGACAAATAACAGGGTTATGGAAAGTATAGCAGAAGGGTTAATACCTGAAACTCAATTAAGAATCAAAAATACTTCTTCTACTTACTTTGATTTGTCAGTGGAAAGGGTTTGCCGATTGATAAAAAAAATTAGAGAAGAAAACCATATCGCAGATAGAAATGCTACAGTTGATAAGATCCATAATTTAGTAAGAAACTTGCATGAGGATAGAAATAGCCGATTTGATTGCTACTCTTATAGAGGAAAGAAGTTATCAGATTACACTAATCCCGATTGGATCGAATGGGTATCAAAAGTTGTTGAAGATGAGATCTATAATGAAAATGGCGCAAATAATGGAAGAGCCTATACTAACGTACAGGCTATATATGAAAATATAAAATTAGATTTTTATCATAGGATAAACAGTTAGTTTATGAAAGTATTATTAGACAACGGACACGGAGAGAATACACCAGGTAAAAGATCTCCGAAGTGGTCGGACGGATCACAGTTATTTGAGTGGGAATATGCCAGAGAAATTGCCAAAGGCGTATATAACCAATTACGAGCAAAAGGTATAGATGCTGAATTGTTGGTAAAGGAAAATATAGACGTACCTTTGGCAGAAAGAGCCAGAAGAGCAAACGAGATAGCAGCCCGATACGGTAAGACAAAAACGCTTCTTGTTTCTATTCATTGTAACGCTTCTGGAACTGGCAAGGGTACAGGATGGGAAATACATACCAGTCCTGGAAAAACAAAAGCTGATGATTTGGCGCAAGTTTTCTGGGATATGGCTAATAGAATGTTTGGAGGAACTTGGAAAATTAGAGGTGATTGGTCGGATGGGGATGGAGATTGGGAAAATAATTTCTACATTCTCAAAAAGACTTCATGCCCGGCTGTTTTAACGGAAAACTTCTTTATGGATAATGAAACAGATTGCAAGTTTCTACTATCTCCAGAAGGAAAGGCTCAAATTATCCAGTTGCACGTTGATTCAATCCTTAAATATATAGAAGATTATGCGTAAATTTTTATTTATTGCGCTTGTTTTACTCGTAGGAACAAATATCTTTCTGTTTAAACGATTGGATAGCGTAAAGAAAGAACGTAATCGCTTGGATAGTAATCAAGCAGCATTACTTTCAGATGTGGAACACTACAAAACAGAAGCAGGGAAAAACGCTGCTTCTGTTTTAAGGCTGGAACTGACGAAAAATGAGCTGGAGAAGAAAAACAAGGATCTTACCAAAACAGTAGATGATTTGAATATAAAGCTCAAACGCATTCAGGCAGCTACAACAACAGCCACTAAAACGGAAATAGAAATAAAAACAAAAGTACGTGATAGCATAGTGTATCGCAACGAGCTTGATACTCTTTTAAATTTTCGATGGCGTGATTCTTGGATAGATTTAAGGGGAACTATTGATAAAGGAGTATTATCCGCTAAGATAGAAAGTGCCGATACATTACACCATATCATACACAAGATACCGAAAAAGTTTCTTTTCTTCCGATTTGGGGTGAAGGCTATAAAGATGGATGTTGTAAATTCAAATCCACACAACAAAATTACATATACTGAATATATAGAGCTAAAAAAATAGCTTTTGTAGAATACTTTTTTCATTTCAGAACGTGCATACTGAGAAGTACGCACGTTTTTTGTATCTTTGCAGTGCCGAATTTATATCGGTGTTGCATTAGTGAAAACCTCGCTTCTTTTTGTAGAAGTGGGGTTTTCCATTTTCTTTGTAGAAAGCCTAATTATCATACTATTTCTACAAATATTCTACAAAAATCACAATATCCGTTGTAATCCACTGATTATTAGAGTTAGAACAAGACTTTCCTAAACTTTAGATAGGGGTTCGATTCCCCTCGGGGCTACAAAGAGCAGTAAACAATTGTTATACAACCGTTTACTGCTCTTATTTTACTAGATAGTTTTCAAATCTGCTTATTTAATCACCCCAAGTTCTTTGCCCACTTTAATAAATGCAGCAATTGCCTTATCCAAATGTGCCTTTTCATGCCCGGCAGACAACTGGACACGGATACGTGCCTGTCCTTTCGGAACAACCGGATAATAGAAACCGGTTACATATATGCCCTCTTTCTGCATCTTGGCGGCAAAATCCTGAGACAGTTTCGCATCATAAAGCATCACAGCACAAATCGCGCTCTGAGTTGGTTTGATGTCAAAACCGGCAGCCAGCATCCTGTCACGGAAATAATTCACATTATCCATCAGCTTAGTATGCAAAGCATCACTTTCTTTCAATATCTTAAACATTTCCAGACTAGCACCGATAATGGCAGGAGCTACAGAATTAGAGAATAAATAAGGACGGGAACGCTGGCGCAACATATCAATAATTTCTTTCTTACCGGTGGTAAATCCTCCCATTGCCCCACCAAATGCTTTACCTAATGTACCAGTAAAGATATCCACACGCCCGTATGCATTAAACTGTTCGGCCACGCCATGCCCTGTAGGACCTACTACACCGGCCGAATGAGATTCATCCACCATAACCAACGCGTCATACTTTTCCGCCAGTTCACAAATCTTATCCAATGGAGCCACATTACCATCCATCGAGAATACACCATCTGTAGCAATAATACGATGACGCTGTGCCTGCGCTTCCTGCAAACAACGTTCCAGGTCAGCCATATCAGCATTGGCATAACGATAGCGTTTTGCCTTACACAAGCGTACACCATCTATAATAGATGCATGATTCAACGCATCTGAAATAATAGCGTCTTCTTCTGTAAACAGCGGTTCGAACAAACCACCGTTAGCATCAAAACAAGCTGCATAAAGTATAGTATCTTCTGTTTTAAAATAATCAGAAATGGCAGCTTCCAGCTGTTTGTGCAAATCCTGAGTTCCACAGATAAAGCGTACGGAAGACATACCGAAGCCATGTGTGTCCATCGCCTCTTTGGCAGCATTGATCAAGCGTTGATTATCTGACAAACCTAAATAATTGTTGGCACAAAAGTTCAACACATCTTCTCCGTCATTCACCTTGATGTCCGCACGCTGAGGTGTGGTAATTATACGTTCATTTTTATACAATCCGGCTGCCTTAATATCAGCCAGTTCCTTCGCAAGGAACTCCTTCATTTTACCATACATAGCTTTGTTTTTTTATTAAGTATATAGTTTAAGTTTAAAAATCAGTCTGACTTGACAAAGTTCTTATTTTTTTTTGATATCCGATTAAATTATAGAGAAAATTTTGATAAAATATGCAGTTTTCTATCTATCTTTGCTTCCAAAAGAAAACTTAAAGCAAATAGCAAACTATGAAAAATGTATTAATTATCGGCTCCACCGGTCAGATCGGTTCGGAACTAACCATGAAATTGAGAAGTATTTACAATGGTAATATCGTAGCCGGATATATTCCCGGTGCTGAGCCTAAAGGGGAATTAAAAGAATCAGGCCCTTCTGCCATCGTAGATATCACCAACGAACAACAAATTGCCGAAACTGTATCAAAGTACAACATCGACACCATTTACAACCTGGCAGCCTTACTATCGGCTGTAGCAGAAGCCAAACCTCAACTAGCATGGAAAATAGGCATGGGAGGCCTGTTCAACGTATTGGAAGTAGCACGCGAAATGGGTTGCGCCGTATTTACCCCAAGTTCTATCGGTGTCTTCGGCAACAACACCCCTAAAGACAAGACCCCGCAAGACACTATCCGTAATCCGCGTACCATGTATGGCGTTACAAAAGTATCAGGAGAATTACTGAGCGATTATTACCATATCCGTTTTGGCGTAGATACCCGCTCCGTTCGTTTCCCCGGATTAATTTCGTATGTCACACCTCCGGGTGGCGGGACCACTGATTATGCTGTAGACATCTATTATTCGGCTGTAAAAGGTGAAAAATTTGAATGTCCTATTGCAGCCGGTACATTCATGGATATGATGTATATGCCTGACGGTTTACGTGCAGCCATTGAAATCATGGAAGCGAATCCCGACAAACTAATTCATCGCAATTCGTTCAACATTGCTTCAATGAGTTTTGATCCGGAAATTATTTATAACAATATAAAGAAGTATATGCCCGACTTCCATATGGAGTACAAAGTAGATCCGCTACGTCAAGCTATCGCCGAATCATGGCCGAACTCACTGGACGACACTTGTGCCCGTGAGGAATGGGGATGGAAACCGGAATATGATCTAGACAGCATGACACAGGATATGCTTGCCAAACTAAAAATACGATTCAATAAATAAACCACTAATATTGAATAAATAAAATAGCCTTCTCTATTCTATATGGAAAAGATAGAGAAGGCTATTTTTATACATTTCTTGCACTTATATAAAATTTTGATCGTATCTTCGTGCAAATTAACATACTGATTAAAAACATACTATGAATACAAGAGCTATTACCCAGAACAAGAAAGTCGTTACATTCGGAGAAGTAATGCTAAGGCTGACCGCCCCCAAATTCCAGCGCTTTTCCCAAACAAACGAGTTTATTGCTACTTATGGAGGAAGTGAAGCGAATGTAGCCATATCACTGGTCAACTTCGGCATCCCCACAGAATTCGTTACCAGACTTCCCGAGAATGCAATGGCACAAGCCTGCGTAAACTCACTCCAAGCTTACGGATTAGGTACAGACGGCATTATTTATGGTGGGAAACGCATGGGATTATACTTTCTGGAAAGCGGTGCAGCATTTCGTAACTCCAATGTAGTATATGACCGTGAAGGCTCTTCCTTTGCCACTTTACGTCCCGGCATGATAGACTGGGAAAAGATTCTTTCCGATGCAGGCTGGTTCCACTGGTCGGGTATAGCAGCGTCCCTGTCACAGGAAGGAGCAGATGCCTGCCTGGAAGCACTGCAAACAGCAGACCGCCTGGGATTAACAATCTCATGCGACTTAAATTTCCGCAAAAAATTATGGAATTACGGTAAATCCGCATCAGAGGTAATGCTCCCCCTTGTTCAATATAGTGATGTCATTTTTGGTGCAGAACCCGAATACAAAGAAATTTTCGGCATTCCCCCGGTAGGTTTTAAAGCTGTAGACACCTCATATCCATTAGATTTGTCCGGTTTCAAAGTATTCGGTCAAAAAGTATCAGAACAAGCTCCCCGATGCCAGAAAATGTTTCTGGAGTTGCGTAATACCATCACTTCCAATCACAATCTGCTGGCAGCCATACTTTATTCTAAAGGAACATTAAGGCATACCGGCATTTACGATATTGTCCATGAAGTAGACCGTGTGGGTGCAGGAGATGCATTTGTAGGCGGCATGATTTATGGTTTGCTGACCTACCCCGACAATGACCAAAAAACATTGGAATTCGCCCTTGCCGCATCTGCATTGAAAAATACCATATATGGAGATTTCAATCAAGTAACAGTAGAAGAAGTGGAAGAGTTAATGCAAGGAAACACTTCAGGAAGAGTAGTCAGATAACTATTTTCACGATTATAGCCAAACAGAATTGATCTGCAAGATACTGCGTAAAAAAGCAAGTTAACTTCATGGGACAAGCAAGTTAAGTTGAAATACCAAGCAAGCTAAGTTACTTACCCAATGTACTTAAGTTAATTTTTGAAGCCACAGAAGATTCATCTACCCTTTTTCCACAAACCAATTCCAATCGACCTTATAAAAAGAGGAGGATGCTCATGATATGAGCATCCTCCTCTTTTTATTTATTTCTTAAAAGAAACCTTCTTATGCCTTTGTTTCTTCCGGCATCTTGTTACCCATAGTCAGGTAAGCGATAGGAGCAGCAATGAAGATAGAAGACAATGTACCGATCACAACGCCCAAAATCATTGCAAAGGCGAAGCTGCGGATACTGTCACCACCCAGCACGAAGATACACAACAATACGATCAATGTACTTAATGAAGTATTGATGGTACGAGCCAAAGTAGTATTCAATGAATCATTAAACAACTGCATACGGTTACGTTTCGGATACAGACCGAAGAACTCACGGATACGGTCAAAGATAACCACCTTGTCATTGATAGAATAACCGATAGCGGTCAAAATAGCGCCAATAAAAGTCTGGTCAATTTCCAATGAGAACGGAACCCATCCATAACATAACGAGTATGCACCGATGATCAAAATAGTATCGACAGCCAATGCAACAGTCGCACCCACACTATAAGCTACATTGCGGAAACGCAGCAAGATATACAAACCGATAGCCACCAATGCAAACAATACAGACCAGACAGCCGAAGTCTTGATATCATCAGCGATACTAGGACCTACTTTCTGAGAACTGATGATAGAACCACCGACACGATTATCACGGTCAATAAAGATTTCCAATGTAGTACCTTCGCCCAGCAAGTTACCATCTTTCAAAGACTGATACAAGAACTCTTCAATTTCAGAGTCGATAGTAGGAGAATCTTCATTAATACGGTAATTGGTTGTAATACGGATTGTCTTCTTGTCTGTACCCAAAGCAATAGCCTGTACATTATCTTCTGTGATTTTCTTCTTCAACAGGTCACGCACTGTTTCAGGTTCAACCTGCTGTTCAAACTGAACTACGAAGTTACGTCCACCGGTAAAGTCAATACTCTGCGCCAAACCACGGATAAAGAATGAAATGATACAGATAACGATAATCGCTCCGAATACCGTGAATGAACGTTTCATCATTCCCATAAAGTTGTAATTCACGTTCTGCATCAGATTCTTGGAGATCCCTGTAGTGAATGTCAAGTTCAACCACTTGTCTTTATTCATGAAGTGCTCATAAACAATACGGGTCAAGAATACTGCTGTAAAGAATGAGCAGAGGATACCGATAATCAACGTAGTGGCAAAACCACGAATCGGACCCGTACCGAAATAGAACAGAATGATACCAGTGATAATTGATGTCAAGTTTGAGTCAAAAATAGCAGAGAATGCGTTAGAATAACCGTCTGCTAAAGCAGCCTTAACAGTTTTACCGGCTCTCAATTCTTCTTTTGTACGTTCATAAATCAACACGTTAGCATCTACAGCCATACCCAATGACAACACCATACCGGCAATACCAGACATGGTCAGTGCAGCTTGGAACGAGGTAAGGATTCCTAATGTGAAGAAGAAGTTAACAACCAATGCGCAGTTGGCAACCATACCCGGAATCAATCCGTACATAGCGCACATATAGATCATCAACAGAATCAACGCAACAACAAATGAAATAATACCTTGATTGATAGATTCCTGACCCAATGACGGACCAACAATATCCTCCTGAACGATACGTGCAGGAGCAGGCATCTTACCAGACTTCAATACGTTAGCCAAGTCTTTTGTCACCTCCGGGGTAAAGTTACCGGTAATCTGAGAGTGTCCCCCCGTAATTTCACCGTTTACATTCGGAGCGCTGTATACGTAACCATCCAGTACGATAGCGATAGCCTTGCCTACATTGTTCTTTGTCAGAACAGCCCAGCGGCGTGCGCCGTCAGTGTTCATAGACATACTGACACAAGGCTTGTTGAACTGGTCATATTCATCTTTAGCATCAGTGATCACATCACCTTCCAACGGAGCACGTCCGTTACGTTCAGTAGACTTGATAGCATACAATTCAAAGATACGTCCCTGCTTGTCAAAGTCAGCAGCCTTTACACCCCATTTCAAACGAAGATCTTTCGGCAACATTTCTTTCACTTCTTTCATAGCAAGGTACTGGTTTACCTGAGCAGTATCTTTATAATCGGCATAACCTACCACCGACCCGTAACCATTCGGATTTAATTGGAGAACAGAAGCCAACGGATGTTCTTTCTTCATCTGCTCCATTGCGGCAGAGTTACTTGCCGTTTCGCCTTTCAATGCGGCTGCAAGACTGTCGGCAGCAGAAATTGCAGAAGCCTGTGCTACAGCAACAGTATCAGTAGCTACAGAATCAGCAGAAGCAGCACCACTTTCAACGGCAAGAATATCACGCAGTCTGTTATCTACAGAAGAAAGATAAGGAACTATTTCTTTTGCGTCGAAAGTTTCCCAGAATTCCAAGTTAGCAGATCCCTGCAACAGTTTTCTGACACGTTCCGGTTCTTTGATACCCGGCAGTTCCACCATGATACGGCCCATCTTTCCTTCCAACGCCTGAATGTTAGGCTGTGCCACACCAAAACGGTCAATACGTGTACGTAATACATTATAAGAGTTGTCGATAGCAGCCTTTACCTCTTCGCGCAATACTTTTTCAACTTCACTGTCGGAACTGCGGGTGGTTACTTTGTCTTTCAACTGCTGAGTAGCAAATAATTCAGCCAATTTGCCATTGGGAGCTTGTTTCTTATACTCTTTTACAAAAAGAGTGATAAAGTCATCCTGACTAGTGATAGATTGTTTTGATGCTTCTGCAACCGCTTTGTTAAAAGCTTCATCAGTCTTGTTGTCAGCCAAAGCCTTCACTACATCCGGTACAGAAACTTCAAGAATAACGTTCATACCACCTTTCAGGTCCAGACCCAGACCAATCTCCATCTCGCGACACTGTTTCAGCGTATAACTACCCAAATAAACTTTTTCATTCTGCATAGAATCAAGGTAATGTGCTTCACCTTTCGGGTCTTGTGCCGCTTTGTCCATGTGATAGCGGGTCACAAAAGAGAAAGAAAGATAAAACACACATACAAGGGTGAGTAATACCGCAAAAACCTTTACAAATCCTTTGTTTTGCATGTTACTTTGAAATTTATTATTTTTACTTTTTGATTAATTCTTAGTTTATACAAGGTTGCAAATATAGTTTTTTTTTCACATTCCCACGGTATCAAACACAAATATTTAGATTCCAAAAGAGAAAAAAGGCTGCAAAAGCATTTTTTGCAGCCTAAATTATTCTATCTCACAGACTATTTTATTTCAAACCCCTGTTTTTAAGCAAGGGTTCCAAGCTGGGATCAGCCCCACGAAAACCTCTGTAAAGGGTCATAGGATCTTCCGTTCCACCTTTCTCTAGAATATTTTTACGAAAAGAGTCTGCGGTATTTTTATCGAACACTCCATGTTCTTTAAACGCTTCAAAAGCATCCGTGTCAAGAACTTCTGCCCATAGATAGCTGTAATACCCAGCAGCATATCCACCTATAATATGACTAAAATAAGTGGCGCGATACCGAGGAGCTATTTCAGGAATCAGCCCCAGCTTGTCCATCGTTTCTTTTTCAAAAGCAACGACATTCAGATTGTCTGTATCAGTCAGGTTATGCAGTTCCATATCAAGCAAAGCGGCTGCCAATAATTCCGTAGTCATAAAACCTTGATTAAAAGTACCCTGATTTTGGATTTTCGTAATCAGCTCATCCGGAATCACTTCTCTTGTTTCATAATGCTTGGCATAGAGTTTCAGCACTTCAGGTTCTACAGCCCAGTGTTCCATAATCTGTGAAGGAAGTTCTACAAAATCCTGCGCCACACTGGTACCGGACACTCCTTTGTAGTTACACTTGGTCAGCATACCGTGCAATGCATGTCCAAACTCATGAAACATGGTTTCCACCTCATCCAAAGTCAGTAAAGAAGGCATATTTCCTGCAGGTTTAGTAAAACTTGCCACATTATAAATTAAAGGACGTACTTCACCGGCCTGTTCACGAAAATTACTCATCCATGCGCCACCACGCTTACCTGCGCGTGGAAAGTAATCCGCATAGAACAATCCCAAAAATGAGCCATCGGCATCCTTTACTTCATACACTTTCACATCCGGCTCATATACGGGCACATCATTCAGTTCGGTCAATGTAATGCCATACAGCTTGTTGGCCACGGTATACAATCCGCTACGCACATCTTCCAAACTGAAATAGGGCTTGATTTCATCTTCATTCAAATCATACTTTTCCTGACGCAATTTTTCGGCATAATACCACCAGTCCCATGCAGCCAGCTTCTCTCCCTTACCTTCCTTATCCATTATTTTCTGCAACTCGGCGGCCTCTTTCTTTGCATTTTCCAGTGAGTATCCCCACAGGTTGTTCAAGAAATCCATGACTGTCTGCGAATTCTTAGCCATGTTCTCATCCAGTACAAAATTGGAATAACAATCGAATCCTAATAATTTTGCCTGTTCCAAACGCAATGCCATGATCTTTCCCAATATCTCTTTATTGTCATTCGCATCATCATGATTCCCCCGGTTGATATAAGCTTCATAAATATTTTTTCTTAGCTCACG